>Ga0079224_100012469_pt1 | contig 11769 bp, 9 predicted proteins | sample Stecom2015_FD_80414 | JGI IMG/M metagenome (GOLD analysis project Ga0079224, IMG submission 80414) | Agricultural soil microbial communities from Utah to study Nitrogen management - Steer compost 2015 | ecosystem: Environmental > Terrestrial > Soil > Agricultural land | place: USA: Utah...
AGCCTGATCAGGGGCGCCCTGCTCAGTGCCGGGCGGCTCAGCACTGGTGGCTCAGCGCCGGGTGCTCAGCGTTGGGGGGCTGGGTGCTGGGCGGCCTGGCAGGCCGCTGCCCGTGCCGAGAAGAGGGCGCGCTCCCGCGCGTTGCGTGTGAGCGCGGCCGCGCGCGAAAACTCCTGCCCGGCCTCCTGGTGCCGGCCCAGCCGGGCCAGCAGGTCACCGCGGACCGCTGGCAGGTGCGGATAGTCACGCAGCGCCGGATCGCCGGCGACCGCGTCCACTACCGGCAGCGCCCGCTCCGGGCCGTACGCTCGGCCGAGGACGACCGCCCGGTTCAGCTCCACCACCGGTGAGGGGGAGACGTGGGCGAGGATCTGGTACAGGGCCGCCAGCCGCTCCCAGTCGGTATCCGCCAGGCTGGGGGCACGGGCGTGCTCAGCGGCGATCGCCGCCTGCAGGGTGTACGGGCCGCGTACCTCGCTGAGTTTCTCGGCCTGCGCGAGCGCCGCCAGTCCGCGCCGGATGAGCAGCCGGTCCCACCGCCGGCGGTCCTGGTCCTCCAGCAGGACCGGCTCTCCGTCCGGCCCGGTCCGCGCCGCCAGGCGGGACGACTGGATCTCCATCAACGCGAGCAGCCCGTGCACTTCCGGTTCGCCGGGCATCAGGCTGGCGAGGACACGCCCGGTCCGCAGCGCCTCCTGGCACAGCTCGGGGCGGGTCCAGGTCTCGCCGGCGGTGGCCGCGTACCCCTCGTTGAACATCAGGTAGACCACTTCCAGCACGGAGGTGAGCCGGCTGGTCAACTCGGCCGGCGGCGGTAGCTCGAACGGCACTCGTCGCTCGGCCAGGGTCCGCTTGGCGCGTACGATCCGCTGCGCCACCGTCGGCTCCGGGATCAGCAACGCGCGTGCGATCTCGTGGGTGCTCACCCCGCCGAGCAACCGGAGGGTGAGGGTGACCCGCGCCGGGGTGGTGAGGACCGGATGGCAGGCGATGAAGATGAGGCGCAGCAGGTCGTCGCTGATGTACTCAGGGGGGTCGGCGTCTGGTGCCGCAGCCGCCGCTTCCTGCGTACGCCCGATCTGCTCCAGTTTGCGGCGGTAGCGGCCCTGCCGGCGTAGCAGGTCGACGGCGCGGTGCCGGGCGGTGGCCATCAGCCAGGGGCCCGGGTGTTCCGGGATGCCGGTGACCGGCCATTGCTCCAGGGCGATCACGAACGCGTCCTGGGCCAGCTCCTCGGCGATGCCCACGTCGCGCACCATCCGCGTCAGCGCGGCGATGAGGCGGGCGGACTCGATCCGCCACACCGCCGCCACCGCTTCGCGGGTGGCGAGACGAGGATCGCGAGCCGCCACGCCTTCCGATCTAACCAGCAGTCCGGTCTAACCAGCAGCCCGGCGCTGACCAGCGGCCCGGTCTAACCAGCAGCCCGGCGCTGACCAGCGGCCGATGCCACCCGGGAGCCGGTGTCACCCCTGAGCCCGATGTCACCCCGGGAGCCGGTGTCACCCCTGGAGCCTGATGCCATCGGGGGGCCTGCCGCCACCCGCGACGCCATCTACGGAGCCTGCGGTGGTGGTGCGGTGGTCCGCGCGCGGACCACCGCACCACGTCACCGGGGCTGTCTCACGCCCGGTGCGGCCGAGTCAGCCGAGGGGCGGCATGTCTGCCGGGCCGAGCACCTTCCGGATCTCGGCCGTGCCCTGCCAACCGTCCCACAGGTCGCGGTGCAGCCGGATGAAGCGGGAGGTCCACTCGATCACCTCCTCCTTGGACCGCACCTCGTACAGCGCGTAGCTGATCATCTCTTTAGCCTCGGTGAACGGGCCGTCGGTCACGCTCAGCTCACCGGCGTAGAGCTGGACCCGGGAGCCGGCGGCGCTAGGGGCCAGTCCAGCGGTGTCCAGCAGTACGCCGGCCCGGCTCGCCTTCTCCCCGAGCTTCATGATCGCCTCCATCAGTTCCGGCGGAGGCGGGGTCTCGGGCTGGTCCGCGGTGAGGATCACCAGGTAGCGCATGTCAGTTTCCTTTCCCGGTGCGGGTAGCTTCCTTTCCCGGTGTGGGCAGCGAGCGGTAGGTGGATATGGCGAGTGCCGACAGCCAGGCCCATGTGACCACGACCGCGACGGTGAACGCCACCACCGGCCATCCCGGTGAGCCGGATGCGACGGCGGCGAAACCGGCGAGGAGCAGCACGCCGGTGAGCCGGGAGCACCACGCCCAGTCGGTGCGTCGTTCCGCGGCGAACCGGCGGGCGACCACCAGGCATGCCGCGAACAGGCAGATGAAGCCGATGCCGCCGGCGGCGAGGTGCAGCGTCCCGTGCCAGCTCGGTGCCGCTGGTTCATCTGGCGTACCGGGCGGGAAGCCGAAGGCCGGGTCCGCCCGGAACCCGCCCGCGGCGAGCAGGCTCGCGCCGTACGCCCCGAGCAGGAGTGGCGCCCAGGTCGCGGCCGGCCCTCCGCGCAGGGCCCGCCGCAGCCCGACGGCGAGCGCCAGCACGAGTACGCCGGTGAGCTCGAAAGTGATGATGTGGAGCCAGCCGAGCGAACCGAGGGCGAGCAGGCTCCAGGAGTGGCGGGTGGGGTCGAAGCCGTCCCGGGCCACCGCGTGGGCCAGCGACACCAGTACGTAGACTGGTCCAGCCGCGGCGCCGCAGGCCAGCAGGGCGCGGGCGGTCCGGGCACGGTTGGCGCCGTCCAGGGCTGGCGGTGCCGAGCCGGCCGATCGGGTGCCGGTCCGGGGTGCTCCTCGGGGTGTGGTTGCGGGTGAGGACAACGGCCTCTCCTTTCGGTACCGGGGCCGCCTGATCGGCCCGTCTACCTGTCCCTCGAACCAGGGGGCCGGAACTCGACACCGCCGGCCGGATCTTTTCTGCCGGACCGTCCTCCACCGCGGGCCTTCGCGCTCCGACCCCGGCTCGGCTCGCCAGGCGAGAGGCGCCGGTACCGTCCGTAGGCAACGCGGTGCGGCACGATCGGTCGCGGGCGATCGGGCGACCTGAGATCGACAGGTGGCGATGGCAGCTCACGCCACCGCAGGGTCGTACGGTGATGGGTACCGTGCCCGACCGGGCAGGTCCAGCGCGTATTCGGCCCGGCACCCGCTCGGTAATTTCAGGACCGGTGCTGGTCTCGCTGGGGAGTCGTGGAACGGAAGTACCCTTTTGGCAAACGACCAAGGAGGCGTATGACTACAGGTGACGCTGGGTCGGGTACCACGCGGCAGCGAGGGCTGGTGCTGCTCCTGATCGGCTACCTGGCCGTCGTGGTCTCGCTGGCGCTCGCGTATCAGGGGCCGGACAATGAGTTCACCGGGCCGCCCACCTGTGACGGCGAGGTGATGTCCCCGGGTGACCGGTGCGTCACCTTCTGGATCGGCCGGACTGGCGCCGACTCCAGCTCGCAGACCTATGAGGAGGCACTCGCGAGCCAACGGGATTGGGTGAAGGAGAAACCCTGGATGTGGGGGATGGTGCTCGGGACGGTCGGCACCATACTGGTCTTCACCGGTGCCGGGCGCGGGCTCACCGGACGAGAGCGGCCCGGGGGGGAGGTCTTCACCCGGCTGGCGGCGACCGCTACCGTACCGCTGCTGGTGGTCTCCGGTGTGGTCGGATGGCTGGAGTTGCGCTACGACCGTGACCTGCGGGAGCGTTCCCTGTTCCTCACGCTTCCCGGAAACGTGCCCGGTGCGCCGCTGCTGATGGTCGCCTTGGTGGGACTGGCCACCGCGGTCGCGTACGCGGGGGTCCGGTCCAGCTACCGCACCGCCCAGCGCATCGCCCAGTGGCAGGCGGAGAACGAGGCCAGGCTCCGGGAGGGTATCCGGTTCGCCCCACCGGCGGGGTCCCCGTTCCAGGAGTTTTTCCAGCAGGGGCCGCCTACCGGTGCGGGACAGCCGGCGGGTGGCGCCACGGCGACCGCGGGGACCCAGTTCCAGGATTACGTCCAGGGATTCTTCCAGCAGCCGGCGGGTGCCGGCCTGGGACAGCCGGCGGGTGCCGCCGCGGCGACCGCAGGTGCCGGCGGTGCGGCGAGCACACCCGATACCGCCCAACCGCGGGCACAGCCACCCAGCGGGCCGTACGACACCTGGATCGGGCTACTGCGTATCGGCCAGCTCCTGGGCGCGCTAGCAAGTGCACTGTGGATCGGCAGCATCTCGCAGTGGCACTGGGGATGCGTCCTGCTGGTGCTGGTCGGCGGGGTAGTGGTGACCATGATGGGTACCGAACACACCCCAGGTGTGCAGTTGGCGTTCCAGTTTGTCCTGGCGGCCGTCCAGGTGGCGGCGATCGCCGTCACCGCCTGGATCGGCGGCCTCAGCGACTGGCATGCGGGGATCGTCACCGGCTTCTGGACCGGCGTCGCGGCCGTCACCTATGCCGCGTCCGACGTGGTGCGGTTCCGCAGCGGGCCTGCTGACAAGCGGCCGCAGCGGCAGCTCCACCTGCCGCTGGCGTTGCTGGTGCCGCTCCTCTTGCTGGTGATCGGCGCGGTCACCACGGTACGCCTGGGCGAACTCTCAGGCCGGCAGTGGGACACCGTGCTGGCAGTCTGGCTCGGAGTGAGTGTGGCGGCAGCGACCTACGCGGCGGTGACCGGAATGGTCGCCTACCCGGCCGGGAGGCCGGCCGACCGGATACACCTGTCCGGGCTGGTCCCGATCGGACTGGTACTGGCGGCGGCGGTGGCGAGCGGGTGGCTTGTGGACGCCTCGGGCGGGCATCCAGGCCTGCTCCTCCTGGCGGTCTGGGGCGGCGTCTGCGCGGTCGTGGTGATCCAGGTCCTGGCCGGCCCTCGCCGCGCCCGCCTCCGTCGCGCGACGGCGACAGTACGGGGGATCGACCCGCAGCCGGCTCCGGACACCCGGTCATGAGCCGGGCGCCCCGGTAAAGGCTGAAGCCTTTACCGGGGCGCCCAGGGCGGTCAGGCCGTAAAGCGCACCGCGCGGCGGCGCGCCAGCCAGTACAGGCCGCCACCGGCGCCGAGCAGCAGCGCGGCACCACCGGCATACAGCGGCAACGGCGCCCCGGTGGTGGGCAGCTTGTCATCGGCGCTACCGCCGGTGCCGCCCGGACCACTGGCGCACAGGCCCAGCTCCTCGGCGAGCGCACGGAGCGCGGCCTGTTCGGCCGGGTCGACCGTCAGGTTGTACGCGACCTTCACGCCGACATAGGCCAGGACGTATTCGTCCAGATGTGGTTCGTACGGCGGAAGCCATTCCGCGATGTCCCGGTCGCCCTTGCTGGCGTTGAGGTTGTCGGTCAGCAGGGTCAGGTTCGCCGGGTCGGCGGCGAACTTGTCCCGCTGCTCGTCGCTCCAGGCGTGGGCACCCGAGTCCCAGGCCTCGGCCAGCGCCACGGTGTGGTCGACGTCCACCTCGGACGGGTCATCGTAGTGCTGGTTGTCCCAGAAGGAGTAGTAGTCGCCGTACTCGGCCAGGCTCTCGGCCAGCAGGGCGTCGCGGTCGTACTCGCCGAACTTGTTCCGGTCGTAGCCGGACCGGTGCTCGTCGGCGACCTCCAACTGGTCGACCAGCTCACACGTCGAGTCGCCGTCCGGCGGCTCATGGTCCTCGCCGTCCCCGCCCGCTGGCGGTTCCTGGGCGAACGCGATCACCTGGCCGGCCACGGTCAGGTTGGAGAAGATCACCGACCCGCCTGCGTTGCCGTTGCTGGAGTCGTAGACCAGTCCGGCGGTGCCGATGGTGCCGGTGAACCCGACCGTGAGCGTCAACGTGCCCTCGGCGCTGCCGTCGTCGGGCACCGCCACGAGCTGGGTGGGCGCCTCGCAGTCGGTGTCCGCGTCGGCGTGGTCGTAGATGAACAGCCGCACCGCCCCGGCGGCCGGGTCGGCTCCGTCCAGCTCGTACTCGACGGTCACCGGGTCGCCGGTCGCGACGTCGATCCCGAGGTCGGGGGTCTCGATCGACGTACCGTAGTGCGGCGGCGCCGCCACGCCCTTGCCGACCAACTTGACACTGGTGGCGTCCAGGATGGCCGATTCCGCCGCGTCGGTGCGGACGGTCGGCTCAGGCGCGGTGCAGTCGTAGTCGCTGGCGTCGGTGTCCTGCACCCACCAGTCGGCGGCGGGTGGGACGGTCTGCGCGTTCGCCGGAGCGGCGAGCGCGAGGGCCGCGGCGGCGCCGGCCACGGCGGCCGCCCCCCATCGTGCGTGTCCCATGGTCCTCCTTCGCATGACCGGCGACGGTCGCCGGTCAGATCCCCCGCGAAAGCCCCGGCCGCCGTGGCAGGGCTCGGGGGTCCTCGCCGCGGCAGCCGGGGTGCCTGTGTGCGGTGTCCACTGCGAAACGCTGGCGTCACGCCCTGGTGGCGCTGCCTTCCAGTGGTAGCAATGTCATTGCGCGCGTCACATTAGCACTACGTGAACGCAATACACAAGCACCCTAGGCGTGCTCCACCACCGACACCTGGCGACCGGTGCGCCGGTAACGGTCAGGCGTTAACTACCAGCCGGTACGAAAGCACCCTGCGGCGCGTTATGCGGGGAATTCGCCCTGTATGACGGGCCGGGAAGTGGGGAGTGGACCGGCAGTGGGGAGTGGGCCGGCAGCGAGGGCGGACCGGGCAGAGGGAGCGAGCCCGGCAACATTGCACGGCGATGCGACCGGCAGGGCGTTGCTACCGGGCGTGCGAGAGCCGCTGCCACAAGGCAGGGCGTTGCTACCAACCGGGTGCCGCTGCGCGCAGCGCCGGTGGATGCGTGGCAGATCCGGCTAGGAGGGCGCCTGCCGGGACTCGGCCGGGTCGCGGCGGATCGCCCGGCGCATGGAGTAGGTCACGGCATGCAGGCGGTGCGGCTCGCCCGGTACGTGGATCACGCCGCGGTCGTACACCTGCCAGCCCGCGTTTCCGGCGCGGTTGAGGTGACGCAGATCGTCGAACCGTTCGTCGGTACCCCACCGCTCCACCCCACCCGGGTGGTGGAAGGTCGCGGTCCAGTCCATGAACCTGTCGTTGCCCAATCGTCCGGCCGCCCGGTACTCAAGGCGCGCGTACTGCCACACAACCATCACTACATAGTGCTACGGTCCCGCAACCCGCGCCGGATTCGCCGGTCGGCGTGAACCCGGTACACGGTGCGGTTGCTACAGTCGGATGTCAGCCCGGCGCGTGCGTCGGCCGCGGCCGGCGGCACCGGCGAGAAGAGCAATGGACCGGCGGGACAAACTCATGTGCCACGGAGAGGAAGTCCTGATGTACACCAGGGCCGCACTGACCGACCGAGCGGTGCCGTGGGCCTGCTACGCCATGGAGCGGTGAAGCATGGCTACCACCTACTCCTCGCCTGAGGGAGCCACCGTCTCGGCCTCAGACATAGCCCGGCTGGCGGGGGTGGGCCGGGCGGCGGTGAGCAACTGGCGTCGCCGCTATCCCGACTTCCCGTCGCCGGTCGCCGGCAGCGCCGCCAGCCCTCGGTACGCGCTCACCGACGTGCAGGCGTGGCTGGCCCGGCACGGCCGCTCGTTCCACCTCTCACCCGCGGACCGGGTCTGGCAGCAGGTCCGCGGTGCCGTGGATGATCTGCGCCTGGGTGATCTGATCGGGCAGGTCGGCGCCTTCCTGGTGTTCCACCGCCGCCGGCCCGGGGTGTGGCGGAGCCTGTCCCGCCGCCCGGACGAGGCGGTCGCCGCGGCGCTCGCCGAGCGGCTGCCCGAGGTGGTGCCGGAACTGCCCGGCGAACCGGCACCGCCCGACCCGGCCGCCGTCGCCACCTTGCGGGAAGCGGCCGCCGCCGCTGGAGAGCAGCACCACCGGGAGGTCTTCGACCTGCTCTGCGAGCGGTTCCTGGAGCTGCACGCCCGCCGTCGGCGGGTGGTCCCCGCACCGGTGGCCGAGCTGATTGTGGACCTCGCCGACGCCGGCCACGGAGACGTGCTGGACCCCGCCTGCGGAGTCGGCACCCTGCTGGTGGCCGCGCGGGCGCGGAGGGCGCAGCGGCTGCTCGGGCAGGAGTCCGACCCCACCGCCGCCCGGCTGGCCGCGGCCCGCCTGCTGCTGCGGGACGCACCGGTACGCCTCCACACCGGTGACTCGTTGCGCGCCGACGCGTACGCCGGGGAACAGGTCGACGCGGTCGTGTGCGATCCGCCGTTCCATGAGCGGTCCTGGGGTTACGACGAGCTGGTCAGCGATCCCCGCTGGGAGTATGGACTGCCCCCGCGCGGGGAGCCGGAGCTGGCCTGGGTGCAGCACTGCCTCAGCCACCTCCGGCCGGGCGGCCGGCTGGCGATCACCATGCCGGCCGGCGTGGCCAGCCGGCGCGCGGGCCGACGCATCCGCGGCAACCTGCTACGGCACGGCGCGTTGCGGGCAGTGGTCAGCCTGCCCGGCACCGGACCCGGCGCCACCGCCCCCGACCTGTGGGTGCTGCGCCGGCCGGCGCCGGGCGACCCGGCGGCCTCGCACCTGCTGGTGGTCGACGCCACCGGCGACCCGGCGGTGGCGGCGCAGGCCTGGCGGGCGTTCGACGGCGATCCGGAGGCGGCGCTGCCCGGTCGGGCCCTGGCGGTACGCATCATCGACCTGCTCGACGACGAAGTGGACCTCAGCCCGGCCCGGCACCTGAGCCAGCCGCCGGCGGACGCGGGCGCCGACTTCGCGCGTACCCGGGTGGACCTGGCTTCGCTGTTGGACCGGCTGGCGACCGGCCTGCCTGAGCTGGCGACGTCGGCCGAGCCGGCCGGCACCGGTGTGTCCACCTCGGGCGGCGCGGCCACCGGGATGGTGAGCCTGGGGGAGCTGATCCGTACCGGGGCGGTGACGCTGCATCAGGCGCCGCTGCGGATGACCACCGAGGACGGGGACATCCCGGTACTGACCGCCAAGGACCTGCGCCGCCACCGCGGCCCCAGCGGGCGCACCGCGGACGCGACCGGCACCGTGAAGCTGGCACCCGGAGACGTGGTCACCTCCATGGCGTTGCGGGAACCCACCACAGTGGTCATAACCGATGACACCACCGCCGATGCGGTGCTGGGGCCGCAACTACATTTGTTGCGAGTGGACCCGCAGAAGCTGGATCCCTATTTCCTGGCTGGATTCCTGCGGATCGGGCAAGCTCGGGTCACCGGACGGGGCAGCTCCCTGGGTACCCGCTCCGACCTGCACCGGGTCACCCTGCCACGGCTGCCGCTGGCGGAGCAGCGCCGCTACGGCGCCGCCTTCCGGGCACTCATCGATTTCGAGGAAGGGATCCACCGGACCACCGCGCTGGCCGACCGGTTGCTCCAGGAAGGACTGGCCGGCCTGGCCGCGGGTACCCTGCGACCGGCGGACGACGGCTAGGCGGAAGTCGCAGACCAGCTCCCGGGGAGGAACCTGTGGCCGTGCGCACGCTCATCAACCATCGGTACGAGCTGGACGAGCTTCCGCTCGCGCTCGGGGGGATGGGGGAGGTGTGGACCGGCCGGGACATCAAGCTGGAGCGCCAGGTCGCGGTCAAGTTCCTCCGGTTCCCCGATGGGCAGCCCGACCAGGAGCTGACCCGCCGGTTCGTACGCGAGTCGCGGATCACCGCCCGGCTGGAGCACCCGGGAGTGCCTGCCATCTACGACGTGGGCACCCACGACGGCCGCCCGTACCTGGTGATGCAGCGGGTGCACGGGATCAGCGTGGCCGACCTGAACGCCGAGCAGGCACCGCTGCCGGTGGACTGGGCAGCCGCTATCGCCGCCCAGACCTGCGCGGTCCTGGCCGCCGCGCACGCCGCCTCGCTGGTCCACCGGGACCTCAAGCCGGCCAACCTGATGCTGGACCGCGACGGCGGGGTAAAGGTGCTCGACTTCGGACTGGCGGTGGCGCTGGACCGTCCGGAGTACTCCCACATCACGTCCACCGGACAGATCCTCGGCACCGCGGCGTACATGGGACCGGAGCAGGTCATGGCCGCCATGAGCGGGCCGCGCACGGACCTGTACGCGCTGGGCTGCACGCTCTACGAGATGCTCTCCGGCGCGCAACCCTTCACCGGACCGACCCCGTACGCGGTGATGAGCAAGCAGGTCCACGAGTCGCCCCGGCCGTTGCGGGAGCTTCGTGCCGACGTTCCGGTGCCGCTGGCGGAGCTGGTCGGGGAGCTGCTGCAGAAGCGACCAGACGACCGGCCGGCCAGCGCGGCCGAGGTCTACCAGCGGCTGCTGCCGTTCGTCACCGACCTGGGCCCGCTGCCGGGGGTGGTGGACCGCTCGGTGGAGTCCAGCCCGGTACGGATGTACGCCCGGGTGCTCAACCAGGTGCTGGCCAGCGGTCCGGCCGGGACGGGAGTTGGTGGACCTGTGCCCGCGCCGCGGTCCGGCGAGCCCGGGCGTACCGGCGGGGGTGCGCGCCGGCCGGGCGGCGGCCACCTGGACGCGCCGTTGGACCGGGACCAGGTGGGGCAAGCGCGGGAGCGGGCCGGGTCGCTGGCCCGGCAGTCGCGCTACAGCCAGGCCGCCGAGGTGCTGGAGACGGTGCTCGAACCAGCCACTCAGGTGTTCGGCGGCACCGACGACCTGGTGATCAGCCTGCGACGAGAGTACGCGACAGTGCTGTTCGAGGGGGGCGACTACCGCCGGGCCGCACCGCAGTTCCGCCGGCTCGCCGACGATCTGGCCGCCCGACCGGGGGCGGAGGAGGAACCGGTGCTGCGGTTCCGGCTGCAGGAGGCGACCTGCTATGCCCTGGTCGGTGACACCATGCGGGCCCTGGCGCAGTTGCACGACCTGCGCGCGGACTACGCGCGGGCATTCGGCGCGGACGATCCGCGGACGCTGGAGTTACGTCGCCAGATCGGACTGCTCCAGCTTGGCGCCGGCGCCCGGGAGGAGGCGGCGGCGACCCTGGACGGGCTGCTGGCGGACGCGATCCGCGTACACGGACCTGACCATCCCACGGTCACCGGCGTCCGCGACCTGCTGGCCGGGCTGCGGGTCTCGCACCGGTAGCCCGCCGCCCCAACAGGGCGCCCCTACTCAGGCTTGAGCGCAGGTACGCTGGCCGGCGGGCATCGACCGTGGCCACCCGCTCGGGAGGAACCGTGCACCGACACCACGATCCAGAGCCGACCGTTCTCCGCCGGCGGAGGCTGGCCGCGATACTGGTGTCGACCACTGTGCTGGCGACCGCGTGTGGGGAAGACCCGCCTCCGATCGAGGAGCAGATAGCTACCAGCGAGCCGGTCGCGGTGCGGCTCACCGAGGTCGCGTCCGCGGACGTACCGTCGGCCGGGGTCGCCGGCCCGGGCGGCACGCTGTGGATCGCCGAGCGGATCGGGCTGGTGCGGGTGCTCGACGGCGACCAGCTGAGCGAACCCGTGCTGGACATCTCCGACGAGACCACCACCTACAGCGAACGCGGCCTGCTGGGCATCGCGTTCGACCAGGAGTTCGCACACTTCTATGTGTCCTACACCGACCGGGACGGCAACACCGCGGTGGACGAGATCGAGGTGTCCGACGGGACGCTCCAGCTGGAGACCCGCCGCACCCTGATCACTCAGGAGCAGCCGTTCGCCAACCACAACGGGGGCAACGTCATCGTCGGACCCGACGGCATGCTCTATCTCGGTCTGGGTGACGGCGGCAGCGCCGGTGATCCGCTCGAGGCCGGCCAGGACCTGAGCACGCTGTTGGGGACGCTGCTGCGGATCGACCCGGCCGGCGATCCGTACACCATCCCGCCGGACAACCCGTTCGTGGACGACCCGGACGCCCGCCCCGAGATCTGGGCGTACGGGCTGCGTAACCCCTGGCGGTTCTCGTTCGACG
>Ga0079224_100012470_pt1 | contig 11768 bp, 9 predicted proteins | sample Stecom2015_FD_80414 | JGI IMG/M metagenome (GOLD analysis project Ga0079224, IMG submission 80414) | Agricultural soil microbial communities from Utah to study Nitrogen management - Steer compost 2015 | ecosystem: Environmental > Terrestrial > Soil > Agricultural land | place: USA: Utah...
CCTCGGCGATGCGGCGCTGGTCCGCCGCCGGCATGAGCGCCTCGGTGTCGAGGAAGAGCTTGGGGAGGCCGTTGCCCACGTCGTGGTCGCCCCAGCCGGTGTTGAAGTGTCCGTGGTTGGCCCGTCCGATGTAGAGAGCCGATTTGAGGAGCGGGTCCTCGCCGGTGAACGAGACCCGCTCGTACTGGTCGAGCCCGCCGAAGCCGGTGACGTCGGCGTCGTGGGAGCCCTGGAGCGCGAGGTAGTTGACGTCTTCGAGTCGGATCGGCCCGTCCTCGGGCGAGTACTGCCCGTCGGAGGGGGCCAGGGCCAGGAGCGAGCGGATGCCGAAGTCGTGGTCGAGCGCGACCGCCGCCTCGCCGGGGAGGGCGTCCAGCGTCTCGAGGTGGGCGGCGACGGCGATCGCCTCCCCGCCGCGCGAGTGTCCGATGAGGCCGATGCGGTCCATGTCGACGCGCCCGGCGAACGGCGTGGCGCCGTCCCGGTTCCATTCGTCCCAGGCGCGGAGGTGCTCGAGCAGCAGCCAGCCGCGTGCGACGTCGACGCCCGCCAGGCCGCCGGAGCGGTCGAGCGGGCCGGTGTTGAAGAAGTTCTGGTCCACCGAGGCGGTGATGAAGCCCTGCCCGGCGAGCAGCTCGCCGAGGTAGGCGAAGCCGTCCTCCGAGTCGGTGGCGCTGCTCTTGTTGCCGTGCACGATGAGCACGAGCGGGAAGGGGCCCTCGCCTCGCGGGTGCCACACCTTGCCGTTCACCGGGAGGTGCTCGATGTCGAAGCCCCACAGGCCTGTTCGCCGCTCGTCCCATCCGGTGACGATGGGCGAGGCGTCCACCGGCTCGGTGACGAGGTCGGCCGCGCTCCCGTAGTCCTCGCGCGGGTCGGTGCCGCTGCCGTAGGTGAGCGTCTCGACCGCGAAGGGCCCCGGGGCGGCCGGGTCGTCCTCGATCACCGTGCGGGCGGTGCCCTCCTCGGGCGGGGCCGGGCTCCCCTGGGTGGCGGTGAGCAGCCAGATCGTGGGGGCCGCGAGCAGGACGACCGCGAGGGCGAGCGCCAGGAGGCGGCGGTTCCTCGCCCGCGCCGGTCCGCGTCCCGCGTGGGGCGGCGGGCCGCCGAGGGCGCCGCCGAGCAGCGAGGCTCCGGCGGCGAGCACCGCGATCGCGGCGAGCCATCCGGTGAGGCTCGCGCCGGCGCCGAGGGTCGCCAGCAGGATCAGGCAGGCCAGGAGTGTCCACAGGTACGCCCAGGGGAGGGCCTTGAACCGTCCGATGGTGACGAACAGGAGGCCGGTGGCGAGGCCGGCCCCCGCGGTGGCGACGAGCACGTTGAGCGCGGTGTGCGAGGCGAGGGCGGCGGCGGTGCCGGGGACGTGCTGGTCCCAGGTGCTCCAGGCGAGCACGGCGGCGGTGGCGAGCGCCAGGGCCACGGCGGCGCCGCGCGCGCCCGGCCGCCGGTGTTCGGCGACCTTCCCCAGTCGCCGGAGCAGCCGTCGACGCGGCTCGTGCGGTTCGGTGCGCTGGTCGGTCGACGCCGTCAATGCCCGGTCCTCTTCTACGGAGACAAGAGTGACCGATGGTAACAAGTGTGTGAAATCCGCCTGAGGGCCCGCGCGGGCGCTCAGGCGGCGTCGAGCGCGAGGCGGGCGGGCTCCTCCTGGAGCAGTTCGAGCAGGTGCGCGGCGGGCGAGTCGGCATGGCTCCAGGCGGTGGAGACCGCCGAGACGGTCCACTCGGGGGTCTCGTGGTCCGCCAGGGGCAGGGCGCGCAGCACCGCGGCCTCGGGCTTGGCGGCCACGTGCCGGGGCACCACCGCCAGGCCCAGCCCGCGGCGGACGAGGTCCAGCAGGGTGTGCACGTCGTTCACCGTGCAGCGCACGCGGCGGCGCACCCCGTGGGCGGCGAAGGCGGTCTCGTTCATGGTGCGCACGCCCCAGGCGGGCCCGAAGTCGATGAAGTCCTGGTCGGCCAGGGCGCCGAGGCGCACCGACGCGCGGGAGGCGAGCGGGTGCTCGGGCCGCAGCAGGAGCACGAGCGGCTCGCGGCCCAGCACGGTGCGCGGCAGGCCGCTCAGGTGCCGCTCGGTGGCGACGAACGCGACGTCGAGCTCCCCGGCGCGGAGCATCGCGAGCAGATCGTGCGAACCGCACTGCGTGAACTGGGTCTCGACCCGTGGATGGCGGCGGTGGAAGCGGTCGAGCAGCGCCGCGACGTCGACCAGGCCGAGGCACTGCTCGGCGCCGATGCGCAGTGATCCGGAGAGGGCGCGGCTGGCCTTGACGACCGCGTCGCGGGCGTTCGCCGCCTGCTCGAGCATCGCCCGCGCGTGGGGCAGCAGGGCGAATCCGGCCTCCGTGGGCTCGACGCGGCGCGTGGTGCGGGTGAACAGGGCGGTGCCGAGTTCCTCTTCGAGTCCGCGGATCGCCGCCGAGAGGCCGGACTGCGAGATGCCGGTGAGTTCGGCGGCGCGTGTGAAGTGCCTCTCATCGGCGAGCGCGACCACGTACTCCATCTGCCGCAGATCCATCACTCATGCTCCGGGTTTCTCAATCGTATGAGTAAGAGTTGTTGGATTTCTAGATTACCGATTCCTAGGATGATGCCGACACGTCCGCACATCGCTCGACGAGGAGTCCGCACATGAAGACCTTCACGCTGCCAGGCACCGAGATCACCGTCCCGAACGTGGTGCTCGGCCTGATGCGCATCCAGGACAAGACGGACGAGGAGGTGCGTACCCTCGTGAAGACCGCGACGGAATCGGGCATCGCCTTCCTCGACCACGCCGACGTCTACGGCTCCGAGACCCACGGCTGCGAGCGTCGCTTCGCCGAGGCGATGCGGCTGAGCTCCTCCGAGCGCGAGCGGCTGGTCATCCAGACCAAGACCGGCATCGTGAAGGACGGCCCGTACTTCGACTTCTCCTATGAGCACATCACGGAGTCGGTGGACGCCTCGCTGGCGGCCCTGGGCACCGACTACATCGACATCCTCCTGCTGCACCGCCCCGACGCCCTGGTCGAGCCCGAGGAGGTCGCCCGCGCCTTCGACGATCTCGCCGCGGCGGGGAAGGTGCGCGCCTTCGGCGTCTCGAACCACACCGCGAGCCAGATCGAGCTGCTGCGCAAACACGTCTCGCAGCCGATCGTGGCGAACCAGCTCCAGCTCTCGATCACCCACGCGCCCTTGATCGCCCAGGGCGTGGCCGCGAACATGCAGGCGCTCGACCAGTCCGTGGCCCGCGACGACGGCCTCCTCGACTACTGCCGCCTGCACGACATCACGGTCCAGGCGTGGTCGCCGTTCCAGGCGGGCTTCTTCGACGGGACGTTCCTGGACGCGGACCGCTTCCCCGAACTGAACGCGGTGATCGACCGCCTCGCCGCGAAGTACGGCGTGCCGCCGATCGCCGTCGCGGTCGGGTGGATCACCCGCCACCCCGCGCGGATGCAGGTGGTCATCGGCACCACCAGCCCCGAGCGCGTGGCCGCCGCCGCGCAGGGCTCGGAGCTGCCGCTGACCCGCGCGGAGTGGTACGAGCTCTTCCGCGCCGCGGGCTACGCCGTGCCGTAGGGCCCGCGCGATCGGGCCGTCCGCGAGCGGTCGCCGTTCAGTTCGCCGAGGGCACCGCGAATCCCGAGTGGACACTTCCCATTCGATACTTGCCGCAGGTTGAAGCAAGTGATCAGGCAGGGGCGCGCGCTGGCGGGGGGTTCACCGGCCGCGTGCGCCCGCCGGGATCGCCGGCTCGGCCCGGTCGGCGGCCTCGGGGGTCCGCAGGCGGGCGAACGCGGTGAGGCACAGTGCCGCCGTCAGGAGGGAGGCGGCGAAGGCCAGGAGCAGGGGCGCGTAGGCGATCGGGCCGCGGGCGGCGAGGGGGCCGATGCTCGCTCCGAGGAAGAGCACGAACCCGTTGAGGGCTATCCCGCCCGCGCGGTTGGGGGCGGCGGTCTCGCCGAAGAGGGTGATCATGGCGGGGATGGCGAGGGCGACCCCGGCGACGAAGAGGAGGCTGGCCGCGCCCAGGCCGATGAGGGAGCGGGCCAGCAGCGCTTCGGCGGCGATCCCGGCGGCGGCGAGCAGGTAGCCGGTGCGGGCGACCCCGGCCATGCCGAGGCGTTGGGAGAGCGGCCCGACCGCGAGGGAGACGAACATGCCGGGGAGGCCCACCGCGCGGATCCAGATCACCTGCAACGTGTCGAGTCCGAGCGCCTCCAGGTGCGGCCCGAGCGCGGTGTACATGCCGACGAACGACAGCAGCAGGGTCAGGTGCGCGGCGCACAGGAGCAGCACCGCCGGTTTCGCGGCGACCTTCGCGGTGGCGAGGAATCGGTCGCCGATCCTCGTGGAGGGGTTGGAGCCCTCCTCCCGAGCGGGCTCGGCGGCCAGCCGGGTGGCGAGCACCGCCGCGACGGCGAGCGCGACACCGCTCCCGTAGAACAGCCACGGCCACCCCGGTCGCAGGGCGATGGCGGAGGCGAGCAGTTGGCCGAGGATGCCCGCGACGAGGAAGGCCGTGGACATCGCGCCGATCGCGCCGGGCCGCCGCTTCGGCGGCAGTGCCTCGCTGAGGTAGGCGAGCGCGGTCGGGGCGAAGCTGGCGGCGGCGAAGCCCTGCGCGCCGCGCAGCGGCATGAGCGCCGCGGCGGACGAGGCCAGGCCGCACGCGAAGGTGGTCGCGGCGAGGAGCGCGAGCCCGATGAGGAGGACGCGTCTGCGGCCGACGTGGTCGCAGACCGGACCCCAGAAGAGGAATCCCGCCGCGTAGCAGAGGCTGAAGACGGTCGAGAGCGCGAAGGTGGCGTCGCCTCCGAGCGAGGCGCTCACGGGCCCGAGGAGCGGGATCGCGGCGTAGAGCTGGGTGAGCACGATGAGTGCGGTCACCACCAGGAGCAGGACGCTGCCGCTTCCCGCGGACGGGGAGGCGGCGGGCGGCGCGGGGCGAGCGGTGGGCATGGTCTACCTCAATTTCCAACGTTTGCGTTGGAGATGACTGTAGTAGCCTCACGGGAAATAAGCAACGGCAGCGTTGGAAAAGGTGAACGCGACGACAGGGGAGGCTCGAATGGCTTGGGACACCGAGGGAACGAAACGGAAGATCCTCGACGCCGCGGTGGTGGAGTTCGCCGCCCGCGGCCCCGACGGCACCACGGTCGAGCGGATCGCCCGGGCCGCCGGGGTCAACAAGGAGCGCGTGTACAACTACTTCGGCGGGAAGCGGGAACTGTTCTCGCGAGTGCTGCGCGACGAGCTCGCGAAGGTGGCGGAGGCGATGCCGGTCGAGTCGTTCGCGGCGGAGGACATCGGCGACTACGCCGGTCGCGTGTACGACTACCACCGCGAGCGGCCCGAACTGAACCGGCTCATGCGCTGGGAGGGCCTCTGCTTCGACGGGGAGGTGCCCGACGAGGCCCAGCGCCGCGAATACTACGGATACAAGACCACGGCCGTCGCCGACGCGCAGCGGCACGGCGCGGTGACCGACGCGTTCGAGGCCGGCCACCTCATGTTCCTCGTACTCTCGCTCGCGGGCTGGTGGTTCGCGGTGCCCCAGGTGGCCCGCATGGTCGCCGGGCCTCCGAGCGAAGCCGAGCACGCGCGCCGCCGCGCCGCCGTGATCGAGGCCGCCCGCCGCCTCACCGGCGCCGCGGACGACCGGGCCGGTCAAGAGGGCGCGCGGCGGCCCTCCTGAGCGGCCCGGCCGCGCCCGGCGGAAGCCCGCTCAGTGCCCGAGCGCGGCGAAGACCCGGTCCACGCTGCGCATCACCCGCAGCGTGGCGTCGTGGTCGCTCCACGGGTGCGAGGTGCGGCCCTGGGCGATCGCCTCGGCCGTCGCCCGCAGCATCGGCACGTACCCGCGGCCCTCGATCGGCTGCTCCTCGACGACGGGGTCGACGCCGGGGCGGTGCAGGGTGAACTTCGATGAGCACCAGAACGCCGGGGCGATCTCGATCCGGCCCTCGGCGCCGCCGATCGAGGCGTTGAGCGGCAGCCACGAGCGGATCGAGGTGGAGCACAGCGCCTGCCGGCCTCCTTCGTAGCCCAGCAGCACCGCGACCTCGGTATCGACACCGGAGTCGGCGCCGTCGTAGTCCAGGCGCGAGCCGGCGGCGGCGACGGTGGCCGGCTCGCCGAACACGAGATCGGCGAGCGCGAGCGGATACACCCCCTGGTCCAAGAGCGATCCGCCGGCCCGGAGCGGATCCCACAGCCGGCCCTCCCCGGCGGGGGCGGCGAAGCCGAAGCTCGCGTGGAGGGTGCGGGGTTCGCCGATCGCGCCCTCGGCCAGCAGGGCGCCGACGCGGCGGATCACCGGGTTGAAACGCATCCACATGGCCTCCATGAGGAACAGGCCGCGTTCGTTCGCCAGCTCGACGAGCGCCTCGGCGGACGCGGCGTCGACGGTGAACGCCTTCTCCACCAGGACCGGCTTGCCCGCTTCGAGGGCGGCCCTGGCGATTTCGGCGTGGGAGTCGTGCGTGGAGGCGATGTAGACGAGTTCGATCTCGTCGGCCTCCAGGAGCCGCGCGACGTCGAGGGCCTTGGGGATGCCGTGCGCGGCGGCGAACGCCGCGGTGCGGTCCGCGTCGCGTCCGGCGACGGCCGCCAACTCGACCTCCTCGCAGAGCGCGAAGTCGGGTGCGATGGCCTCGCCCATCCAGCCCGTGCCGATCATGCCGACGCGAAGCGGTCTGCCGTTCATTCAGATGTCTCCTCAGATGTGGGCGGGGCACCGCCTTCCTCCGCCGCCGCGCCGTCACCGGCGCGGCGGCCTCGACCGACCAGTATCGGTCATCAGGTCAGATCGGATGGGCCGGGGCGGTCGGTCCTGTCGGTTCGAGCGGGCCGGTCGACCGGCTCCTGGTCGGACAGGCCGTGCCGCTCGGGCCGGGTGGACCGGTTGATCGGGTCGGAACCGCCGGACACGTCGGACCGGCCGGGGCGGCCGTGCCGCTCCCGACTGCCACGGGCGTGCGCCGTGTCCGTGCCTCCCTTGACACGTCCGCCCAGCACCAGGCCGAGCAGGATCATGCCGATCGCCAGGCCCAGGTGCAGCCAGTTGTCGGCGTCGTTGAGCGGCACGAAGTTCGCATCCGAGCCGTGGTCGACGATCAGACCGTAGATCCACAGCACCAGATAGATCAGACCACCGCCGATGAGATACGCCCGGGCTCCGGCCGCGGAACGCGCCATGGCGAGCCCGACGACACCGAACAGCAGGTGCACGATGTTGTGGAGGATCGACACCTGGAAGATGCCGAGCAGCATGGCGGACGACTCGTGCCCGGCGAATTGCATCGTGTCGTAGTCCGTGGTGATGCCGGGGATGAACCCGAGCACGCCTACCAGCAGGAACACGGCCGAAACGATCATCGCGACCAGTTGCACGGGCGTCCGTGAGGCCCCGTCGGGGCGCTTGACGTCAGACATTGCAGGCTCCTTCCTACGAAGTGAGAGCACTGCCGGGATACCCGAGCCCTTCGGTTTCATACGCCCGCCAATCGGCTCATATCGCATCGAATCGGCCGCAGCCCGTGTGGTGTTCCTCCCGGTAATCGACTTGTCCGCCCGCCTCGTCCCTCTATAGGATTGGCTGGCCGGTCGCGGGACTCCGGTGCGATTTCCGATTCAGCTTCGTTAACTGTTCTTCGTAAAACTCGTGCCCCCTCTCCCCGACCGGCGCCCCGCCCCCTACCGCAAAGGCGCCCCGACCCCGTGGAGACCCCCGCCGACCTCGCCGCCGAAGACGTGCTGCTGTTCGTCAACGCCGCCATCACCTCCACCGGGCAGCGCGAGTTCCACTCCGAGTCCGGGCTCCAGCAGGGGTCGCTGGAATTCCTGCACGAGTACACGGCGGTCAACTACCGCGACCTCTACGCCGCTGCGCTCGCCCTCGGCATCAACGACCACAACGCCGCCCTGATCGTGCTCCGGCTGCTCAGCACCGCCCGCGACGCCACCCCCGAGCAGCGCCGCACCGAGGGCCCGCTCATCGCGCGGACACTGCGCCGCCTGCCCCCGCACCGGGTCTTCCACCTGTTCTCGGCGCTGCGGAGAGCACGGGTGAACAACCGGCGCACCCGCGCCCTCATGCGCGAATGGCTCGAGGCCCGGCCCGACCCGGCCTTCGACGCGGTCAAGTACCGCGCGGCGTTCAAGACGGCCGTCCGCCACGCCCACCTGCGGCCGGACCGCCTCCCCGGCGCCGAGGGCGAACTCGGGGCGTTCCTGTTCGCCTCCGGGCCCACCCGGCCGTTCCGCACCCCGATCTTCGAGCACTGGCGCCGCGCCCACTTCGAGCAGAGCAGCGTCTACGAGCTGCCCTACACCGTCGCCGAGGGGTTCGCCGCCGCGCACGGCATCGACCGCTCGCTGTTCCTGGAGCGCATCGCGCCGCGCCTGACCCGCAGCGAGCGGCTCCGCCTCCAGCGGTCCGCCGAGCGGGCCGAGGCGGCGAGCGTCCGGCTCGACGCGGCGGCGCTGGCCCGAATGCCGCTGACGCGCCTGGCCTCGTACACGCTGTCCATGCCGGTCGAGGAGCGTGCCGGGCGGCGCGCCGAACTCACCGCCGCCCTGCGGTCCGCCGCGCGACGCGTCGCCGGGGACCGTGCCGGGACCTGGGGGAAGGTCGCGGCCGTGCTCGACGACAGCTACTCGTCGAGCGGTTCGAGCGAGAAGCGGCGGCGGCCGCTCGCCGTCGCCCTCGCCTGCGACTTCCTGCTCGAAGCGCTCGCCGGCGAGTACCACCGGCTGTGGCTCACGGGGCGCGACGACCCGCTCCTGGCCTCCGCGGGCGGGGCCACGGCCCTGGGCTCGCGAATCCTCGACGGGCTCGAACTCGCGCCGGAGCGGCTGATCGTGGTATCCGACGGCTGGGACAACGCCCCCGCGGGGATGGCGTCCGAAGTGCTGCGGGTGTGGTCGACCAGGCTCGACCCCGAGCGCAGGACCGCGGTGGTGCACCTCAACCCCGTCTACGACGCCGCGGGCCTCGAGGTCCGCCGGCTCGGCCGCGCAGTGCCCACGACCGGCATCCGCGACGCCGAGGACCTGCCCGAGCTCGTGGCGTTCGCACGGTTCGCCACCGGGCGCGGCGGCATGGAGGAACTGCGGTCCCACCTCGCGGCCCGCGTCGACCGCTACCTGGGGGAGGACGGATGAAGCGGCTGCGACTGGACGGCCTGACCGCCCTGCCGGGCCAGGTCTGGGGCGCGGTGCGCCTCGTGCCCCTCGTGCGGGAGCGGCCCTTCGACTCGCTCCTGCGCCTGCACCCGCAGATCTACGAGATCGCTCCGGCGGCGGTCCGATTGAACCGGCCCACCGTCCACCAGTCCTACATCCCGCACGGCATCGTGGCGCAGTGGTCCGAAGGCGACCCCTACGTCAAGACCGTGGGGACGCGCCTCACCGATCCGCGCCGCCCGGCGGCCGCCGAGGTTCGGGGCAAGCCGCGGGCGGAGCGCCGTACCGTCCGCCGGCCGAGCGGGAACCGGCTGCGGTTCCTGCCGCTGCACCTCTCGATGGAGGGGTACCTCTCCTTGCATTTCGGGGGCCCTTCCATGGCCTGGGACGAATGGTCGCGCCTGGGGCTCGACGAGGGGCCGCCGCCGCAGGTCGAGACGGCCTATCCGGGCAAGGCGGTCACCGGCCTGGGGGACGCGCTCCGCGTCTTCGAGATCCATCCGGAGCAGTGCGGGATGCTCATCTTCGTCGCCGACGCGCTGGCCGGGGCCTTCGCCGTTCCGCACCCCGAGGACTACCGGCTCCTGCACCCCACACTCGTCGAGGACCTCTACGGGGAGCTGATCTGGCAGTACGCCCTCTTCCACGGCGACGTGCCGGATTTCGGGGTGCGGCTGCGCGAGGACGAGGTCCACACCGTCGCCGATCTCCGGGCCGCGGTCACCGCCGCCGTCGAGGAATGGGGGCGGTTCCAACTGGGCACGATGGCCGAGGGCCTCCTCGGCGCCGACTACCGCTTCGACGAGGTCTACGCGATGGGCCCGTACAGGCTCTGGCGGTTCCAGCCGCGCTTCGAGCCGCGCCGCGAAACCCATATCGGCGAAGCCATCACCGACGAGGAGGGACGCCTGGCCTACCTGCACACGTTCCGGCTCTCGGAGAAGCAGATCCGGCGCGGGCGCCTGTTCGACGAGCTGGCGGACCACGACGGGCGCCTCGAGGAGACCGCCGCCGCCATGGGGATCGATGTGACGCACCTGATCGCCCGGATCGACAGGGCCGGTTTCGGCCACCTGCTGCGCCAGGACGTCCTCGACCACCACCGGGCGCGGCTCCGGCGCTGAGACGGCACCCGACTTTGGCGGTGGCGCCGTAGACGATCACGCATGCATCGTGGCGTCATGGCCATGTGCGATTGCCGCCGGACGGGTTTGACTGGGAGGCATGACAACGAGCAACGAACCCACCATCCTCGTCACCGGCGCCACCGGCAAGGTCGGCCGTCGCCTCACCGAGCGGCTGCGGGCCGCCGGGCACGAGGTCCGCCCGGTCTCCCGCAGCACCCCGATCCCGTTCGACTGGCACGACACCTCCACATGGGACGCGGCGCTCGAGGGCGTCACGGCCGTCTACCTCATCGCACCGGACGAGCCGTTCCCCGCCGAGGAGTTCGCCGCAGCGGCCGTGAAGGCCGGGACGCGCAGGCTCGTCGCGCAGTCGGGCCGACGCATCCACCTGCTCACCGAGGCCGCGGGCGTCGGCCCCGAGACGATCGGCATGCACGCGGCCCAGCAGGCGGTGCAGGGCGCGGGCGTGGAGTGGACGGTCTTGCAGCCGAACAACTTCAACCAGAACTTCAGCGAGGGCGACTATCACGCCTCGCTCTTGGAGGGCGAGCTCGTCATGCCGCTGGAGGGGGCCAGAGAGCCGTTCATCGACGTCGAAGACATCGCCGCGGTCGCCGCGGCCGTGCTGACCGAGGAGGGGCACCACGGCCGCGTCTACGAGCTGAGCGGCCCCGAGTCGCTCACGATCCCCGAGGCGGTGGCCATCATGGCGAATGCCTCGGGGAAGGACATGGTCTTCCTGGCCGACGATCCGGAGGAGCACCTCGCGGGGCTGCGGTCCGCGGGCTTGCCGGAAGCGCTGGTCGAGTTCCTGGACGTGATGTACCGGCTCATGCGCGAAGGGACGATCGGTGACGTGGCGGACGGCGTGGCGGCGGTGCTGGGACGCGAACCGGTGGCCTTCGCGGACTGGGCGGCCCGCGCCGCGGCCGAGGGCGCCTGGGCGCCGCGGGGATGAGCTGAACGCGGCCCGAGCCAGCAGAGGAGGCGATCGCCGTCTCGACCACGGGGCGTGAGCGAGTGGCTGAGAGGTCCACGGTGCCCGGTGGGGTCCGGCCCCGCCGGCACTGGGGCCCCCCGGCTGCGGGGCAGCGGCGGAGCCGCTGAGCACGCCTACGGACCTAGCCTCGGGCCCACTGGCCTGACCGGCACCAGCTTCTGGGCCTGGAATGAGACGGGCCCGGAGGCCGTGGCCGGGAACGGTGTCCGCGGGCGTGCTCAGCGGCTTCGCCGCTGCCCCGCAGCCAGGGGACTCCAATGGACCGGGAGACACGGCCCCCGAACGGCACTACGGCTCCGGACCGGGCACCTCAGGAACCGTCCGGGAGACACAGCCCCCGAACGGCACTACGACCCCGGACCGGACGCTTCAGGAACCCGTCCACGCCCTGACCTCGACCGTGCCTCCCAGCGTCCCCTCGCCCGATCAACACCAAGATGCAAGCCGACCTGAACGAACACGTCGGGC
>Ga0079224_100012471_pt1 | contig 11768 bp, 10 predicted proteins | sample Stecom2015_FD_80414 | JGI IMG/M metagenome (GOLD analysis project Ga0079224, IMG submission 80414) | Agricultural soil microbial communities from Utah to study Nitrogen management - Steer compost 2015 | ecosystem: Environmental > Terrestrial > Soil > Agricultural land | place: USA: Utah...
CGGAAAGCGAGGCTTTCGTCTCTCTTTGCGGAGAGAGTAAAACGCTGGAACGAATGCAGGCAGTAATTACCGGCGGAAAGCCCCTTAGAAATTGTACATTAACCTAAATGTGATATACCGCGCTAGAGTAGCCCGAAAGCACAGTACCTAAACGTAGCGACAGTCTGTCGGCCAATGTTAAGTTGGATACAATTAAACATGTGCTCGGGTTCTCTTGCCGTGGTATCCCTTAAGGTAAAAGATACAATCACCTATGGACGCATACATAACAGCGGGTTAACGTACGGCGGTAGGAAAGGCGAAACGCGGAGGCTTCCGGTTTACGCGGCCGGACGAGCTGGCTGCTGATGTGATCCGGCACTTGGTAAAAGCTGTTCCCGGCCTTGAGCCGCAAATGGTTGACGACGTCATTGTAGGGAACGCCGTCCAGTAAGCAGAGCAGGGCATGCAGATGGGTCGAATGATTTCACTGCTGGCCCTCGGTCAGGACATACCGGGTATGGTGATTAACCGCTACTGCGGTTCGGGCATCGAAGCAATACAAATTGCGTGCGCGCGAATTCACGCAGGACTTGCCGACATCATCATCGCGGGTGGAACAGAATCTATGTCGCTGGTGCCCGTTATGGGATGGAAGACGGCGTTGAATTACAAGATCGCAAAGGACAATCCCGATTACTACACGAGCATGGGATTGACGGCGGAAGCTGTGGCGAAAAAGTTTAATGTTAGCCGCGAGGATCAGGATGAGTTTGCTTACCGCTCACATATGAAAGCAGCGGCCGCTATCCGCGATGGTAAGTTCAAGGATGAAATCGTCCCGATAACCGTGAAGGAAGTATACGTCGACACAGACATGAAAAGGAAAACCCGTGAGTTTGTTGTCGACACTGATGAAGGCGTAAGGCCTGACACGACACTTGAGGCTCTTGCAAAACTGAAGCCTGTGTTTGCCGCTGGCGGAACGGTAACGGCCGGCAATTCGTCGCAAACCTCGGATGGCGCCGCGTTTGTCCTGGTGATGTCGGAACGCAAGATGAAAGAGCTCAACGTGAAGCCTGTCGCGCGTATGTTGAGCTACGCTGTTGCAGGTGTTGAGCCCAGGATCATGGGAATCGGTCCCGTGAATGCAGTGCCCAAAGCACTCAAGATGGCGGGAATGAAATTGGATGACATCGACATCATCGAATTGAATGAGGCCTTTGCCGCGCAGTCGCTGGCCGTCGTTCGCGAATTAGGAATCGATCAGAACAAACTCAATCCGAACGGAGGGGCTATTGCTGTTGGACACCCGCTGGGTTCATCGGGTGCCAGACTGACTGTTCAGATCTTAAACGAACTGAGGAGGCAGGGTAAGAAGTATGGGTTGGTTACTGCCTGTGTAGGCGGCGGACAGGGTGTTGCAGGAATCTACGAGTTATTGAATTAGCGTCGGCTATGGAAGCAAATACAAAACGGGCGATCAAGGGAGGGGAGTTTCTCATTCGCGAAACGCGTGCCTCGGAAATATTTATCCCAGAAGACTGGAATGAAGAGCAACGTATGATCGCGCAAACTTGTCGCGAGTTCCTTGAGCAGGAAGTCTTTCCCAGGCTGGACGAAATCGACTCGATGAAGGATCCCAGCCTGATGCCGTCAATTCTCGATAAGGCTGGCGCTTTAGGGTTGCTGGGAACGTCAGTTCCACAGGAGTATGGTGGCTTTGGAATGGACTTCAATACCACCATGCTTGTATCCGAAGTCATTGGTGGAGGACACTCCGTTGCCGTGGCGCTGTCCGCACACACAGGCATCGGCACTTTGCCGATACTGTATTACGGCAATGAGGAACAGAAGAAGCGCTACATACCCAAGCTGGCAACCGGTGAATGGAAGGCCGCATACTGTTTGACGGAGCCGGATTCCGGATCAGATGCAAACAGCGGAAAGTCGCGTGCCACATTGACCGCCGACGGCAAGCATTACATCATCAACGGTCAAAAGATGTGGATCACGAACGGCGGTTTCGCAGACGTGTTCATCGTCTTCGCCAAGATTGATGACGACAAGAACCTGAGCGCGTTCATCGTAGAAAAAAGTTTCGGTGGGATCACGATGAACGAAGAAGAGCGGAAGATGGGAATTAAGGGCTCTTCAACCCGTCAGATTTTTTTCAACGACTGTAAGGTTCCGGTAGAGAACCTTTTGTCGGAACGCGGCAACGGATTCAAGATCGCGGTCAACATTCTGAACGTGGGCCGCATCAAGTTGGGGGCAGCTGCGCTCGGTGGAAGCAAGCGTTCGATATCCATAGCGATTGACTATGCGAAACAACGGAAGCAGTTCGGAACGGAGATCGCAAACTTCGGCGCGATAAAGCATAAGATCGCCGAAATGGTTACGAAGGTGTACGCATCGGAGGCGGCTTGTTATCGTGCAGGCCAAAACATTGACGATGCGTACGCAGCGCTCACTGCGAGTGGAGTGGCACCGGGTGAGGCGCGACTTAAATCGCTTGAAGAGTTTGCGATCGAATGCGCGATCATGAAAGTTCACGGTTCCGAAGTTCTCGACTTCGTAGTGGATGAAGGTGTGCAGATATTCGGTGGAATGGGCTTCTCAGCAGAGGGTCCTATGGATCGCGCTTATCGTGATGCGCGCATCAACCGGATTTTCGAAGGCACGAATGAGATCAACCGTATGCTCACGATCGACATGTTGCTCAAGCGCGCCATGAAGGGACATCTTGATCTGATGACGCCTGCCATGGAAGTGCAAAAAGAACTCATGGCAATCCCGTCTTTCGGAGAGGAGGAGGATGGACTGTTCGCGGCGGAGAAGCGCGCGCTGGCCAATGCGAAAAAGGCAGGGCTAATGATTGCAGGAGCAGCTGTTCAAAAATTCATGATGAAAATTGCGGATGAGCAGGAGTTGTTGATGAGCCTTGCCGATATCCTGATCGAGATTTACATCGCCGAATCTTGCCTCCTGCGGGTAGAGAAAGTGTTGACGCAAAAGGGTCAGGACGCCGAAGGGCCTATCACCGAGATCGCCATGATCTACCTCCATGGGGCAATGGAAAAAGTCGCTTCATGCGGCCGGGAGGCGATTATGTCCTTCGCGGAAGGCGATGAGCTACGTCTGATGTTGCTTGGCCTTAAACGCTTTACGCGGATCGAGCCCTACAACCTCAAAGAGGCACGCCGAAAAGTGGCTGATTATGCCATTTCAAAAGGGCAATACCCCTTTTGATTTGCGATTAGAGATTTGCGATCAGAGTTTGTAATTGGGTGGGGAAGGACGGTTATGTAACGATTTATGGCTAAATTCGTGAAAGACTGCATAACCTCCGTCCTATGACCAAATCTGCCACTGCCCTCCTCTTAGTCCTGTTTGCTATCATAGCCTTTCCTGTTGCTGTTGCGATCGGAAGCACCTTTTTTGGCTTGGCCATAGGCCTCTTGGGGACCATTATGGGCGTCATTGGAAGCGTTTTTGGCGCAATGTTCGCGGTAGTGGGTGGAGTTCTGGGCTCGAGCTGGATTCCCGTCCTTATCCTGGCAGTAATTATCGCAGCAGTTCTTTCCCGGGGGCGCTGACCTCAGGTCGTGCTGTGCCGATTATACAGGGAGGGGTCCAGGAAGTACTTACTGTAAACAGGGTAGCGGCGAACTTCACGGAGTTCCGGACGTTTTCCTCTCTCAAATACCACCTTGTAGTAGAACTCAAGTCCCTTTTCGACGCGGATATCTTTCGTGACCACGTAGTAGCGTTTGTCGTAAGGGTTTAGCACCCGGACGCTCACGTGAAACAAGCCGGGAAGGCTCTTTACGCGTACAAAATTGTTCGGCGTCTTGTTGTACAGCTTTCCGTTCACATACACCTGCATCACCGTTTTCGCTTCAGAACTGATGGCGATTCCCGAGATGTAAGCCTTGGATGAGAAGGCAACACATGACAAAAAGAGGGAAAGAACTCCAACTGCTACTCCTTTCATGACACTAAAAAAATGGTTCGACTCTATTGATTTACATCAAGCATTGTGCCAGTTGCTAAGACACAAAAAAAGCCCTGGAATGTTCCAGGGCCATTTTTTTTAAATATCATAAATGAACTCAGGCGTTGCGATACTTGATGCCGCATCCTACGGCCCGGGTCTTTTGAGTAGGTACTGCCTTGCCGGCGAGCAGGGCTTCGATAGCGTCCTCAACGTAACGCTTGTCGGCAGCGTCAGCCTTTTGTGGGCTGTTGTCAATCGCTCCAATGTATGAAACCACAAAGTCGTTCCCTGATTTGGCCAGCAGGTACACGTGAGGCGTATTCGTTGCACCGAATGCACGAGCTACCTCCTGTGTTTCGTCAAACAAATAAGGGAACGTGTAGTTCTTTGATTTTGCGCGAGCCACCATTTCATCAAAGGAATCACCGGGCGACATGTTGGGATCATTAGCGTTGATCGTGATTACCGGGAACCCTTTGGGTTCGTACTTTTTGTGCAGGGCGATGATCCGATCGTTATAGGCCTTTGAATAAGGACAGGTGTTGCAATCGAAAATGAGAATGACCCCTTTTTGGTCTTTGTAATCCGCGAGGGAGACCATTTTTCCGTCGACGTTCTTCAGCTTAAAATTTTCGACTCTGTCGCCGAGCTCATATCCTCTCGGAGGGGTAAAAGCCATCAGTGCTGCCAACGCAGCCGTGAGTAACAAGAGATTTTTCTTTTTTTTCATATGCTTTGGGAGTTGAGTGTCTTAACCTTCAGCGGACCCGGGCCAGCATCTCCTGAAGTTTACCTTCCTTTAGCTGACCTTCAACAAAAATTCTTTTACCGGTTTGGGGATTTATCACCAACGTCGCGGGCAGTGCTCCTGACCAGGATGGTTCGACGCGGTCAATCCAGGAGTTTGGATCCTTTTCATTAAGCAGCAGGACCTGCGACTGGAGCTTCCGACGGGTCACGAAGCGATAAACCTTTTGTGGGTCGGGGTCGAGGTCGAGGTCCATACTGACCAGCAGCACGTCCACATTTTCCGCGGACGTATTCAGCTCCTCCAGTAGTGGCAGTTCCTGAATACATGGCGCACACCAGGTAGCCCAGAAATTTACAACCATTACATTTCCAGTCGATCTCGACATTATCGAAGTGAGTTCGGACAAATTGATAATCCGCGCATTGGAAGGCGTTTGACCCCCTGATTCAAACCAGGCCAGGTTCAGCACCGCAAACCATAGGAGCTTCCTCATGAGCGTGTAATAAAATCTGCGATTTCTGTCACAAATTATCTATGATTCAATGAGTTAATAAACACAGCAATTCACTCAAAAAGAATTCCACAAATTAAACGAGTTATCCACACGACCTGTAGGTTATTAGTTAAAGCCTTGAAAATCAACCCGTTTTGAGTCATGCCGTCAATCATTTGTTTGTGGAAAACTCCGAAGGCCCGTACGTTTCGGGCGAATTGCCCCTTCAGATACCGCGCAATAGCAAGGCAAGTGCCACGTATTTTTGGCGTCCGACCGATGTTAGGTTCCACATAAATCCTGAAGGAACATAGTGGAATTATTTGGCGCGTATTATAGGTTTACCATTGGCGGTGACCGAAATGAATTTTACAAAGATTAAGGAGACGTGTCTCTACATCAACGACCTAGCGGGAGCGAGAGCGTTCTATGAAGGTAGGCTCGGTCTGCCGGTCATTGACTACCAGCCAGGCAAGCACTTGTTTCTGCGAGCGGGAGCTTCGGTGCTCCTGTGTTTCAATCCGGAGGATTCGCGACAGAAGACAAGTCCGCCGCCTCATTATGGTGGAGGCAAACAGCACCTGGCGTTTGAGGTGCCTGAGTCGGACTACGACCGGGCTAAGAAGGAAGTGGTTGATCGCGGCATCCCAATCATCGAAGAAGTGACATGGCAGAGCGGCGTGCGCTCGTTCTACTTTGAAGATCCTGAAGGAAACGTACTGGAGATAGTCCCTGAAAGAGGTGTGTGGGACTAATCTTCCACACTAACTCTTCGCTATACCTAAGTTGAGAGATGTAACGGTCGCGGATGCTGGCTCTGGAGCAGACGGTTCGTTGGATGCGGGAGCGCTGTAAACATTCTCAAACCACTGCTTATAGTCCTTGTACAGGATGCAGTCCTGATGAAGTTGACCGTCGATTAAGATTTTGATGAAGAGCTCGCGACTCAATGATTGCGTAATCTTCTGCTGCTGATCCTCCGGGAGCTCCTTGAGTTGTACATACTCAATGCCCTTGTATAGTTTAGGGTTTTCCATCGCAAACGACTCCGGGTCAGTACTCAATTGCCAGTAAAATATTAACCACGGAAATTAAAGACACCGCAATTTAGGAGAATTGTCTCAGGTGAGTTACCAAAGCTCTGCAAAAATTTTTTTAAGATTTGCTTCTTAGTCATGGCGACTTTTTTTGAAACGTCGGTTGAATTCCTCAAGGGTGTCGGACCACAACGGGCAGCACTGTTGAATCGGGAGCTTTCCATCTTCACCTATGGAGACCTTCTTCAACACTACCCCTTTCGTTACGAAGATAGAACGCGCTTCTATTCCATCAGCGACATTGCGGACGAAATGCCCTATGTGCAGTTAAGAGGAACGATTAAGCGCGTAGACTTCCACGGAACCGGCAGAAGCCGGAGGATGACGGCACAGTTTTCTGATGGAACCGGAACACTGGAGCTGGTTTGGTTCCAGGGCATCAACTGGATCGCAACCAAGCTGAAGCCTGGAGTCGAGTATGTTGTTTTTGGGAAACCCACCCGGTATGGGACGAAATGGAACATTGCGCATCCGGAACTTGAACTGTCATCAGCAGCGACTGAAACCCGCGGATCATTTCATCCCGTATATCCGCTAACCGAAAAGCTCCGGGCGAGGCACATCGACAGCAAGGTCTTTTCACGGATGATGCGTGAAGCACTCCAGCAGGCGTCCGGTAAAATTTATGAAACACTTCCAGCGCGCCTGTGCGCCGACAGAGGCCTTATGTCCCGCGCAGAATCGTTACACTCCATACACTTTCCTCCTGACCTTAACACACTCAACCGTGCCCGAAGACGCCTGAAGTTCGAAGAGTTGTTCTTCACCCAGGTTCGGTTGATTCAGATGAAGCTCCTGAGGAAAGAAAAATTTCCCGGCCAGGTTTTCAACAACACGTCTCTCGTCAACACCTTTTACAACGAGGTCCTTCCGTTTCCGCTAACAGCTGCGCAGAAGCGTGTCATCAAGGAAATCTATGCTGACTTGAAGTCGGGAAAGCAAATGAACCGCCTTCTGCAGGGCGATGTCGGCAGCGGTAAGACCATTGTCGCCTTCATTTGCATGCTGATCGTGTGTGGAAGTCAGGCACAGTGCGCGTTGATGGCGCCGACAGAAATTCTTGCGCAACAACACTTTCACAACCTTTCGCGGTTTGCCAACGCCATGGGCTTGCCCATCGCACTCCTTACTGGCAGTACGCCGAAGGGAGCAAGGCAGGAAATGCACCGACTGCTACTTGCTGGCGTGATCAAGATCCTGATAGGAACGCACGCGCTCATTGAAGAGGAAGTGCGCTTCAATCGGCTTGGGCTGGCGATCGTCGACGAGCAACATCGCTTCGGCGTGGCACAGCGGTCAAAGCTTTGGTCGAAGAGCGACAACGTGTTCCCCCATGTGCTGGTGATGAGCGCAACGCCGATTCCCAGAACGCTTGCCATGACACTTTATGGTGATCTGGACGTTTCAATAATTGACGAGCTGCCAAAGGGAAGAAAGCCGATCAAGACTGTACATCGCGATGACTCACACAGATTGCAGGTCAATCAATTCATCCGCGATCAAGTCAGCGAGGGCCGTCAGGTATATATTGTGTACCCGTTGATAGAAGAGTCAGAAAAGCTCGACCTGAAGCACCTCATGGACGGCTATGAAAGTATTTGCCGTGCATTTCCTGACTATGCTATCAGCATCGTCCACGGTAAGATGAAACCGGATGCCCGGGCGTTTGAGATGGATCGCTTCGTTCGGGGAGAGACCAAAATTATGGTGGCTACGACTGTGATCGAGGTCGGAGTTGACGTGCCCAATGCCACCGTTATGATCATAGAGAATGCCGAACGGTTTGGATTGCTGCAACTGCATCAGTTGCGCAGAAGAGTCGGACGGGGCGCCGATCAATCGTATTGTATTCTGATGACAAATTCCCGGCTCTCTGCCGATTCAAAAAAAAGAATCGATACTCTGGTCAGAACCAATAACGGTTTCGAGATCGCAGAAGCTGACCTGGCACTTCGCGGTCCCGGTGACCTGATGGGGACACAACAAAGCGGAATACCGGACCTTCACATTGCGGACCTTGCCCTGGACGGTGACATACTTAGGGAGGCCCGCGAAGCAGCCATCGAAATACTGGAAAGAGATCCGGATTTGAAGCTGCCTGAACATGAAGTTATCGCGGCGCAACTGAGGAAAAATCGCAAATCCGCCATGAACTGGAGCCGCATTAGCTAAGACACACCAATAACCTTTCATATCGGGCATTTTCATTACATGCCCTGCTAACGGCGTTTTAGGTTTGGCCGTCTGCAATGGTTAAATTTGGTTGGCGACGTATCCCTATGAGGAACTTTTTATACGTACTCACCCTGGTTTCTTTTTTTTGTCGTGCTCAACCGGGGCACTATTTCCTGTCACACTTTACTCCCTCAGATAAGAAGATCGACCATGCCGCATTCGACATGGTTCAGGATGCGGGTGGGTTCATGTATTTCGCGACCCGCGCCGGCATTCTCCAATTTGATGGAACCAACTGGAACCTGATTCCGGCAGCTGGCGCCGTGTATACGGTAGCGGCTGGCGAGAACGGCACATTGTACTGGGGCGGCACAGGCGGCTTCGGTGACTTGCGACCTGGCGCGAATGGAGCGATGGAAGCGAGAATACATCCGCAACGTGTCGAAGGTGACTTCTTCGCCATGGCTGTTCAGCAGGATGCGATATACTTCCTCAGCGATCAGACGCTGGCCATTCTGGAAGGTGACAGCGTCAGTGTAATCACGGTGCCGGAAAGCGCTGGCGCATTCACTTCGATCGCTGAAGTCTTCGGTGAAATTTTCATCAGCACTGAGCGCATGGGCATCCTGCAACTTGAAGGACATAACGCGTTCCGACCCGCGCGCTTTGGGTCGATACAAATTCCCGATATCGTATTCTCATCCACATTTGGCGAGCAGTGTCTCATAGCTACCTCCGACGACCGGCTCTTTACGTGCAATCACAACTTGCAGTTGAAGCCCATACTCACTGGTGAACAGGAATTGCTTTCGGCGGGAAGCATTGTCGAGATGCGATGGGTGAACGAGCGCCTCATAGCGATCGGCACGCTCCGCAAAGGCATCATTTTCGCTGATCCGGTTTCCGGAAAGATTACTACAGTCCTCGACTACAATACCGGTTTGCCGGATAACGAAGTCTATGCGATATATGTCGATCAGGGCAGAAATGTTTGGGTCGCTCATGATTACGGATTCACACGCATTGCGCCGGGCATGCCCTTCAGAGACTACAGCAGCTATGAGGGCCTTCATGGAAACCTCCTGTGTGCAGAAACCTTTAACGACGATGTCTATGTAGGAACATCTCTTGGATTGTACCGGCTGACCAGTGAACCAGTCTACGAGGAAACAACATGGTATGAACCCGTAGAGGTGAAGCGCTCAAGTAGCGATGACGACGAACCGAAAGCAAGACGGAAAGGATTATTCGCATTCCTGCGGAGGAAGGAAAAAAAGGAAATGCAGCAGCGAACTGTGCGCGTGCTGAAGTCGGAACGCTACATTTATAAACCTGTAAGCGGCATAACAGCGAAAGTCTCGTCATTGACGCGCCTCGGCGATCGATTGCTTGCTTCAGGGTTGGGAGGGGTATTTGAGATAGACGGCGTTAATGCACGACAAGTTCTCAACCTTCCGGTTCGTTTCGCCTTCGCTTCAAGCGATGGTCACCTCATCGTTTCTGCCTACGATAACAGGATAATTCTTCTCGCCCGAAGTGGTAAGGATTGGAAGCAGGTTGATGTCCTGAATAGCATTGATGACCTCGTGTCACAAGTGTTCGAGCATGATGGTTCATTATGGTTTTGTGGCATCAACACGATATATCAAACCTCGGTCGACGGCGACCGCTTTTCTGTTCTGCGCGCCTTGTCTATTGAAAACAGAGACTTCTCTCAAACAATAGGGTTCGCGTGGGGCAACCGACCCATATTCGCGAATCGAAGCGGCTTCTATTATTTTGAAAGTATGGATGGCCCGTTGGTTCGTATTGACAGTTTGCCGGAACCATACGCGTACTTTGCCTCTTCCGGCACGGTGTGGTACTCGGATGCGCACTCCTGGAAGACCCTGGGATCTCGGATCGACGCGGGGATCAATGTGTTGCGCCTTCTCGATGACATTCGTGCAATAAACGAAATTGAGAACAGCCAGGACCTCTGGGTTATCAACAATACGGACGCGTTGTATCGCGTCTCACCGCAAAGCATGCGCAACTTCACACCGTCCTTTTCATTGGTGCTCCACTCAGTTACCCAGGGTGACCGCCATATTGATCCCGCCGGTCGCATTGCTGTGGAACAAGACGGTGGTCCCGTAATATTTCACGTGGTGCGGCCGAACTATCTTGGACCAGCATCGTCGGAGTACCGCTATTTTCTATCGGGTATAAGTGATGATTGGTCGGACTGGTCCGTCTTGAACAACAAAATCTCCATACCCTATTTGCCTCCCGGTGCATACACGTTGCAGGTTCAGTCGCGGGATATTCTTGGCCAGATTCACGAAATGGAACCAGTGCGGTTTACGGTGCGACCATTGTTCTGGAAAAGCACGTGGTTTTATGCGATGGAGTTGGCGGTGTTCGCAATGCTGGGTTGGTTGTCGCTGAAGCTTAGCCTCAGGTATCGATTCGTGAGCCGCATGCTGGCCCTGCTCACGATCATCCTATTGATTGAATTCATCCAGACGTTTGCTGGCCACTCATTTTCTACTTCGAGTCCGCTTGCTGATTTCCTTCTCCAGGTTCTGATAGCGCTTCTCATTCTGCCGGTCGAATCATACCTCCGCAAGGTCATGTTTCGTGAAGGCAAGAAGAGCAACCTGCTCGCTGTAATCGATGATCTGGACCGGCGTGAAAAGGAACGCCAAAAAAGTGCATAACTTCACTCCACTGATCTCCAAAAAATCGCTGGATGCAGTCAACGTTGAAGTACGGTCTGATGCTGGTACTGTGCGGCTATGGATGCACATTCTCGTCCGAGCGGAACCACGAGTATGTGCCCGAGCCCGGCTTCAACCTCGCTAATTCCGATCCCGCCGCCGTGGAGCTTGCCGACAGCGTGATGGCTGCCCTGGGCGGCAGGAGAAGCTGGACCGATGTGCGATACCTCACCTGGGATTACGACACCCTCCGAACTATAACGTGGGACAAACGCGAGGGCAATGTGCGTATCGAATCTCGGCCTGACAGCGTAGTGTACCTGTTCAATCCCTCCACGGGAAAGGGACGCGTCAGTGTTGGCGGACGAGAGATCACTTCGCCGGGCGCCCTCCGCGAAAAACTCCGGGAAGCTGCAGCGCTCTGGAATAACGACTCGTTTTGGCTACGGATAATTTACCAGCTCAAAGGTGACGGGATAACTCTACATTACCTTGGCGAAGCGCGTACCGACACGGCGCGATACAACCTGCAGAGAGTTTCTGTGGAACCCGACACCAATGCCCCGGTTGA
>Ga0079224_100012472_pt1 | contig 11768 bp, 9 predicted proteins | sample Stecom2015_FD_80414 | JGI IMG/M metagenome (GOLD analysis project Ga0079224, IMG submission 80414) | Agricultural soil microbial communities from Utah to study Nitrogen management - Steer compost 2015 | ecosystem: Environmental > Terrestrial > Soil > Agricultural land | place: USA: Utah...
TACGGGCGCGTGAGTTCGCCTCCATCGAGATCTGCGCCGAGGTGCCGGACCAGGTGGCCGTGACGGCGGAGCCGTTCCTGGTGCTGGCGGAGGCTGTCCGGTGTCAGGTGATCACCCCGGGCGAGGCGAAGCTGATCAACGCGACGCGCCTGGAGGGCCAGACGGTGCGGGGGTACGCGACCCGCTCGGGGATTTCCGCCGATCGGCTCTACAAGCGCCGGCGGGTGGCGGAGGCGCGGTTGGCGCGGGCGATCGAGGCGGGTCAAGTCTCGGTCAGCGGCGACGGGCCGGGCTCCAATGTCGGGGCCTGAGCCGGTGGTTCATCTATGTCAGCCGTGATCACGGCTCGGGGCGGAGGTCTGGGGGGCGGTCGCCCGTTCCCATCGAGCCCATCGTCCCTCGTCCTTTGAAGGAGGACACCCATCCCGGACTGCTCCGGGCCCGTGATCACGGCTGGCGGCCAAGTCAGAAACTCTCGTCGCGGGGAGCCATGTCATGAAGCCGTCTCGGTCTTGTCCATTGTCCGTCATCCGGGTTCCAGCAGGTGTGAGCTGGGTCCGGCGTGGTCTCGCCTCGTTGGTCTGGACAGGTGGCTGTGCGGTGACCGCGCTGACCGTCCCGGGAGTCGCCGAGGCGATGACCAACCTGGCTTCCGCCTCGCTCGACCAGGTCATCACCAACCTGCGGAACGTGGTGATCGGGCTGCTCGTCGGGCTGGCCACGCTGTTCTTCACCATAGGCGGAGTCCGTTACATCCTGGCCGGCGGAGACCCAGGAGAGGTCGAGGCCGCCAAGAAAACGCTGCGTTACGGGGCCATCGGGTACGGCGTGGCGGTGCTCGCGCCGGTCCTCGTGAACATCCTCAAGCGCATCGTAGGAGCCTGACGTGCCCACTGCTTGCCGAAGGGCGCTCGGGCTGTTCGTCCTCCTCGCGTTCGGTGCCGCGCTCGTCTCGGCGTTGATCAGCGGACCCGCGCTCGCCGCTGCTCCGACACCGGCGCCGTCGCCGACTACTGCGGCGCCGGAGGCGTACTGCGGGTTCATCGACGTGGCGTGCGAGGCCCGGCAAGCGGTCAACGAATGGTTCGTCCAACTGGTGGAGTCGGCCTCCAAGCCGGTGTTCGACATGCTCGGGTCGACCGTGCTCGCGACGCCCGAGCTGGACCACCCGGAAATGGCGCGAGCCAAGCAGGTCTGGGAACTGTCGAGGACGATCGCGAACACCTGCTTCGTGCTGCTGGTGACAGCCGCGGGCGTGATGCTCATGATCGGGCAGGCGCTGCCTTGGGGAATCTCGCCCAGGCAGTTGCTCCCGAGGCTGGTGTGGGCGTTCCTGGCCGCGAACCTGAGCTTGGTTGCGATCGGGTACGCGATCACCTTGGCGAACGGACTGAGCCAGGCGCTTCTTGCCGAAGGCGCCAGTCGGATCGATCCGGAGATGGTGTTCGACTCGATCAAGAAGGCGGTCGTGGCGGGGATCGCTCTCAAGGGTGTGTTCTTCGCGATCGTGGGGCTCGTGGTCGTCGTCCTGGCGGTCGGGGTGATATTTACCTACGTCGTCCGGCTCGCGCTCATCATGGTCGTGATCGCAGCGGCTCCGCTGGCGTTGATCTTGCATGCGCTGCCCGTGACCGAAGGGCTGGCCCGGTTGTGGTGGCGGTCGCTGGCCGGGCTGCTGGCGATCCAGATGTGCCAGTCACTCGTACTCGTCACCGCGTTGCAGTTGCTGTTCTCCGCCAACCCGGCCGACGACGACTCGTTCTGGGTTCCGAGTACGGCGGACATGACCGACCAGCTCATGGCCATTTGCCTGCTGTTCGTGCTGCTCAAGATCCCTGGCTGGGTCGCCCGGACGATCTGGCAGGCCAACAAGCCCCAGATGCTTTCACGGCTGGTGAAGTCCCTGATCATTTACCGCGGGCTGGGACTGCTGTTCGGCAAGGGCACCCGTGCAGCCCACGCGGTACGCCGTCCCAAACCACCTACCCCGCCGAACGGCGGCGGAGGTGTCGGACCCGGTGGTCCTCCTGGTGGAGGTCCCGGCGGTGGCCCTGGTGGTCCCGGTAGGCGGGGCCCGAACGCGGGCGGGCCACGTCCGGGAACACCCTGCCGACCCCGACCACCCGGCGCGGCCAGCACGGACGGCACGGGCAACCGAAACGCGCGTGTGGGCCGTGATCACCGGTCCTCCGCCGTTGACCGCCCAGCGCGTCCTGACGGGCCGGACCGGGCCATCAGGGACCGTCCGGCGCCGGTCACGTACCCCCGCCCACACCCCGGCCGTCGTGACCGGCGACCGAATGTCCCCCCTTCACCCGAGTCACCAACACCACGGCGCCCGCAGCGCGGCTCGTCGCAGGTCATGGTGCGGCTCGAAGCGCCTCGCCCGCAGAGAAAGGCAACACGTCGTGCGCCACGAAAGTAGAGAACGCTTGGTCGCGAGGATCCCGGCCGACGTGGAGATGCCGGACAAGATCTTCGCGAACCTGAACGCCCGGCAAGTAGCGATCCTGGCCGTGACCGGGGTGCTGGCGGCCTGGGTGTACCTCGTGACCGATGGCCGGCTGCCCGTCCCGGTGCTTGCCGCGATCGTCCTGCCGGTGATCGCTTGCGGGTGCGCGCTGGCGCTCGGGAAGCGCGACGGGCTCGGTCTCGACCGAGTCGCCGTCCACGCCTTCTCTTACCTTCGGCGCAAGCGCAAGCTGGTCACGGCTGAGGAAGGAGTACCCGAGCCGCCCGCCTGGTGTCGAGTGCGTGGCCGCCTGCCTGGGGCGTTGCGGCTCCCGGTGAGGGCGATCCGCGAGGACGGAGTCCTTGAGCTGGCCGAAGGCGGGACTGCGGCAGTCGTCCAGGCCGGGACGGTGGCGTTCGGGCTGCGAACGCACGATGAGCAGGCGGCGCTCGTGGGGGTGTTCGCCGGTTGGCTGAACTCGCTGGACACACCGGTGCAGATCCTCATGCAAGCCCGTCCGGTCGATCTCTCCAGCCTTGCCGAAATGATCGAGCGCACCGCCGGACGCCTTGCCGATCCGGCGCTTGAACAGGCGGCCCGCCAGCACGCCGAGTTCCTGGCCGAGCTCGGCGACACCCGGGACCTTCTGACCCGCGATGTCCTCATCGTCGTCCGTCACGATGGCTCCGAGCAGGCGTCCTCGTGGAAGCGCGGGCCTCGCCGCACAGCTCGCCGTGACAGTTCCTCGGCGATCGTGACCCGCCGCGCGGAGGAGGCTGTCCGCTCGCTGCTCACCCTCGGCGTTCACGCCTCGGTCCTGGGTGCGGACGACGTACGCGACCTGCTGGTGCGGTCCCTGTCTCCGCGCCGCGCCGAACCAGTCGGGATCGCTCGTCCCGATGAGCCGATCACCCGTGGAGGAGACGCCCGATGAAGTTCACTCGACTCGCCGACGACGACACGGAGCTGGCCGAGACCGCCGCCGCCTTGCCCGGCCCGTCATCCTTGAAGATCAATGCCCGCTCGGTCGAGTTCCCCGGCGGGGTGTGCGCATCCTTCGTGATCGCCGGATACCCGCGTGAAGTCGGCGCGGGCTGGCTCGAACCGCTGATCGGCTACCCCGGCCACCTCGACGTGTCCCTGCACATCGAGCCCATCCCCCCGCTGATCGCCGCACAACGTCTGCGCCGCCAGCTCGCCCGCCTCGAGTCGGCCTCCGCGAGCAGCCGAGCGCCGGACTTCGCGGCCGAGGCGGCGGCCGACGACGCCGCTGAGCTAGCCGCTTCCCTCGCCCGAGGCCACGGCCGTCTCTTCCGCGTCGGCCTCTACCTCACTGTCCACGCCGCGGACTCCGAAGAGCTGGAAGCGGAGATTCAGCACGTCAAAGCGCTGGCGGCCTCGCTTCTCCTTGACGCGCACCCGACGACGTTCCGCGCGATACAGGGTTGGACAGCGACCCTCCCGCTGGGTACCGACGCGCTGAAGACACGCCGGACCTTCGATACTTCCGCGCTCGCGGCAGCCTTCCCCTTCGCGTCACCTGACCTACGGCCCCGCATCGATGAGACGCCGGTGTTGTACGGGCTGAACGCCTACTCCTCCGGCATCGTCCTCTGGGACCGGTTCGCGCACGACAACTACAACTCCGTGACGATCGCCCGATCGGGTGCCGGCAAGTCGTACTTCACCAAGCTGGAAGTGCTGAGGCTGCTGTTCCACCAGGTCGAGGTGTGTGTCGTCGACCCCGAAGACGAGTACCGCCGCCTGTCGGACGCCGTCGGAGGAACCGTTCTCGGCCTCGGCACGCCAGGTGTGTGCTTCAACCCCTTCGACCTGCCCGAAACAGCCGAGGACGACGCGCTCGACCGGCGCGCGATGTTCCTCCAGACTCTGGTCGCGACGATGCTCGGTGAGCCGCTCACGGCTGCAACGAAGGCCGTACTGGACAAGGCAGTGATCGCCACCTACGCGGCTCACGGCATCACCTCGGACCGCCGTACCTGGAAGCGGCCCGCACCGCTACTCGCGGACCTGGCAACGATGCTGGAAGTCAGCGACGCGCCGGAGGCGGCGCAGCTGGCCGCGCGGCTCGCCCCGTACGTGTCCGGCTCCTATCGTGGCCTGTTCTCCGGCCCGACCACGGCCCGCCCCGACGGCCACCTGATCGTGTTCTCCCTGCGAGACCTGGCTGAGGAGACCCGCCCAGTCGGCATGCTCCTGGCGCTCGACGCGATCTGGCGTCGCGTGTCCAACCCTGCCGAACGGCGTCGCCGCCTGGTCGTGGTCGACGAGGCGTGGACGCTCATGCGCGAGAACGAGGGCGCGAGATTCCTCTATCGGCTCGCGAAGTCCGCCCGTAAACACTGGACCGGCCTGGCCGTCGTCACGCAGGACGCCGCTGACCTGCTCGGGTCCGAGCTTGGCAAGGCTGTCGTCGCCAACGCCAGTACGCAGATCCTGCTACGGCAGGCCCCGCAGGCGATCGACGAGGTCGCGGCGGCCTTCGACCTCACCGAAGGTGAACGGCTCTTCCTGCTCTCGGCCGGCCAAGGCCAAGGGTTGGTCTGCGCCGGGATCGAGAATCGTGCCGCCTTCGCCGCCGTCGCCCACGCGTCCGAGCACCTGCTCGCGACCACGAATCCGGCCGAGTAGCAGTCGTGATCCCGGACCTATCTGACCCGGCCCTCGGCGGAGCTCTCATCGGTGGTTGTGCCATCGCCCTCGTCACGGCCCGAGCTGTCCTGTGGCGGTGGCGAAACGCCCGCTTCGCGCGTAACGCCCGGCTGGTCGAGATCGCCGTACCGCCGCAGGTGGAGCCCGGCAGCGCCACGGCCTGGTGGTCACAGGTCATGGGGCTGACCGCGCCGTGTTGGAAGCGGGTCTTGTTCGGTCAGCCTCATCTGTCGTGGGAGTACGTGGCCGACGCTTCCAGCGTGCGGGTTCAGCTCTGGGTTCCGGGCGTCGTCCCACCTGGGCTGGTCGAGAAGGCGATCCGGTCGGCCTGGCCCGGAGCGGCCGTGAACACCCGCCCGGCCGAACCCCCGACGCCGCGTGGGGCCACGACAGCCCGAGGTCGGCTGGTCCTGGCCCGGCCGGACCACTATCCGCTCACGACGACGCATGGCAACGACCCCTTGCGAGCGCTTCTCGGTGCGCTCTCGGGGCTGCGTCAAGGCGAGCACGCCGCCGTTCAGATCCTGGCCCGACCAGTGACGGGACGCCGCCTGTCAGCTGCTCACCGCGCCGCCTCCGCGTTGCGGAACGGCACCTCTGGCAGCCTCCGATCCGACGTGTTCGACCTGATCACTCCCGGCGCTCTGGGCCGCGCCCGGCCGGGCGAGCTGGCCCGGATGTTCCCCGAACGCGCCGAGGAGATCCGCGCCATCCTTGCGAAGGCGGGCCAGTCGCGCTTCGCCGTCCAGATCTCCTACCGCATCACCAGCGACCGCGCCGATGCGCGAGGCCGCCTGCGCGGACGCGCTCACGAGATCGCCGCCACGTTCGCCCTCTACGCCTCCGGCCACCAGTACCTACGTCGGCTGCGTGGCCTCCACCTTCCCAGCCGCATGTCCAACCGTCGCATGAACACCGGCTACCTCTTGGCCGTGAACGAGCTCGCCGCGATCGCCCACCTGCCCTACGACCAGGCGGCCCCCGGCATCGCCCGCGCCGGAGCCCGGCCCGTTCCGCCCTCTCCCGACGTTCCGGCGTCTGGGCAAGGCGTCAGGATTCTGGGTGACGCCGAGACCGGCCATCCTCGGCCCGTGGGCGTCACCGTGGCCGCTGCGCGCCAGCACCTGCACATCCTTGGCCAGACAGGTGTCGGCAAGTCCACCTTCCTGGCCAACCTCATCCTCTCCGACGCCCATGCCGGCCGAGGCGCTCTCGTCATCGACCCCAAGGGCGACCTCATCGACGATGTCCTCGACCGCCTCCCGGAACGCGCCATCAAGCGCACGGTCCTCTTCGACCCGGCCGAGCCCGGCAATCCGCCCTGCTTCAACGTCCTCGCCGGACCAGACCCGGCGTTCGCCGTGGACTCGATCGTCACGATCTTCCACCGCTGTTTCGCCTCGTCCTGGGGGCCGCGCCTCGACGACCTCATGCGTTCGGCCTGCCTCACCCTCGTTCACACCCAGCGCCATCGCGCGACCCTCGCCGACGTCCCGAAACTCCTCACGGACACGCCTTTCCGCGCCCGGATCGTCGGCCAGCTCAACGACGAGTTGCTGCGCGGCTTCTGGTCGGCGTACGACGAGCTGTCTCCCGCCGCCCGTGCCTCCGTGATCAGTCCCGTCATGAACAAGCTCCGCGCGGTCCTCCTGCGCCCGTTCGTCCGCGACGCCCTATCCGGCGGAACCTCAACCTTCGACCTGGCCCGGACCTTGGACACCGGAGGTCTGGTCCTTGCCCGTCTTCCCAAGGGTGTGCTCGGCGAGGACGCCGCCCGCCTCTTCGGCTCGCTCCTTCTCGCCCACACCTGGCAGGCCATCACCCCGCGGGTTTGCCTGCCGGAGAACGAACGTCGAGACGCCGCCGCCTACATCGACGAGGCGCAGAACTTTCTCAACATGCCCATCTCAGTCAGCGACCTTCTGGCCGAGGCTCGCGCGTACCGCTTCTCCCTCACGCTCGCCCACCAGCACCTGTCACAGCTCCCCAAAGACCTCCGTGAGGCCGTATCCGCCGACGCTCGCAACAAGGTCTACTTCACCGCCTCCCCCGAGGACGCTCACGACCTCGCCCGCCATGTCGGCCCCGTGCTCACCGCGCATGACCTCTCCCACCTGGGGGCCTACCAAGCCGCCGGACGGGTCATCACCGGCAAGGGCAGCCCGTCACAGGCGTTCACCTTTCGCACCCGCCCTCTTCCTGATCCCGTTCCCGGCCGTCAAGAGGCCGTCCGAGCGGCTTCGCGCGCTGCCTACGCGCGTCCCGAGACCCCCGCTGTGAGCAAGTCCAAGGTCCGCATCCCATCCGATCCTCGCCGAGCCCACAGGGAGAGCACACGATGACCCGACCGAACGCGCCTCGCCGTCTGCTTCCTTCCCGGCACCAGCGACCGCGCGTCTCGCAGACGCTCGTCGCCGACCTCGCCGAACGCCTGACGCCACGAGATGCCGAAATCCTCGACGCCGTGTGGGAACACCGCGTCCTCACCACCGACCAACTTGCCGCGATCTTCTTCCCCAGCATCCACCGCGCCCGCCATCGACTCCTTGCCCTCCACGAGCTGCGCGCCCTTGACCGCTTCCGCCCCTGGGCACCCACCGGAAGCCGTCCTTGGCACTGGATCCTCGGCACCACCGGTGCCCATCACCTCGCGGCGCAACGGGGGATCGCCCCGGCCGAACTCCGTTACCGACCCGATTCCGCCGGAGCGATCGCCTTCTCGTCCCGACTGACTCATCAGATCGGCGTCAACGAGTTCTTCGCCCAGCTCCACGCCACAGCCCGGCGTCGTGATGACGGCTCCGCGGTCGCCGAGTGGTGGCCCGAACGTCGCTGCGCCGCCCTCTGGGGTGATCTCGCCCGGCCCGACGCTTTCGGCCGCTGGACCGAGCCCTCCTCGAACGGCCACGCGGACACGATCGAGTTCTTCCTGGAGCACGACACCGGGACCGAACCTCTATCCCGTGTCCTGGCAAAGCTGGACGGCTACGCCGCGCTCGCCGAGGCCACGGGCATCACGACGCCTGTTCTCTTCTGGCTCCCGAATTCGACCCGCGAAGCCAACCTCCGCAAGCTCCTGACCGCCCCTGACGTCCCCGTCGCCACCGCCGTTCACACCCCCGCAACGGCCGCTGACGGCCCCGCCGGGCCGGTGTGGCTACCGGCCGGATCAACGGGCCCCCGCCGCCGCCTGGGCGCCCTACGGGACGCAGGGGGCCCGATCATGTCCGCCCGCCCCGCATGATGCCTGTCGTCGCCGCGACGGCGATCGGGGCGCTCGTCCTGGTCGCCGTCATCATCGGCGTCACCGCGACCGTGCTACCCGGCCACGGCGGTCCTGCCCCAGGCATGGCCTGCGGCGATGCGCCCGCTGACATCCCGTCCCGATACCTCGATCTCTATCGTCGGGCCGCCGCCCGGTACGGCATCCCCTGGGCCGTGTTGGCGGCGGTCGGCAAGACCGAATCCGACCACGGCCGAGGCACCGGGACCGGCATCACCACGGGCAGCAATCACGCCGGAGCGGCGGGGCCCATGCAGTTCATGCCAGACACCTGGCGTGCCTTCGGCGTAGACGGAAACGGCGACGGCACCAGGAACGTCTACGACCCGGCCGACGCCATACCCGCCGCCGCCAACTACCTCCGTCACAGCGGAGCCCCGGACCGCCTCAACCAGGCCCTCCTCCGCTACAACGGTGATCCTTCCTACGTCACCAAGGTTCTTCGCCTCGCGGAGTCCTACACCGGCACCTGCGAACCGCTGACGATCAGGGGGACAGGACACGGCTCGGTCGCGATAGCAGCGGCATCCCGCTGGCTCAACACCCCCTACTCCTACGGAGGAGGTGACTTCGACGGTCCCACCCGAGGAATCGGCCAAGGCACGAACACGATCGGCTTCGACTGCTCGGGCCTCACCCGTTACGCCTGGCACCAGGCCGGAGTCACCCTTCCGCGTACCGCTGCCGAACAGTGGCACGCCCTCGCCCGCGTTCCGCCCGGTCAACGGGCCCCAGGCGACCTCGTGTTCTTCCAGGGGTCCGGCGGCGGGCCCAACCACCCCGGTCACGTCGGCCTGGTTCTCGACGCCGAGCGCATGATCGAGGCCCCCCGCACCGGGCTGCGTGTCCGGGTGAGCCGGTACACCGCGCGTGGGGACATCGTGGGCTACGGCCGTCCACGCCGCTAGATCACCCGTACAGCCCTGTAGACGGGTGAGGCGGGGGTGGCCCATGGCTACCCCCGCCTCGTGTTCCCTGTGTCAGATGTCGCCGCCGCGTAGGCGGCATGTTCGCTCGTCGGCCGGATCGAGGAGGACCGTGGGCAGTTCCTCCATGCCGAGGTCCAGCGCGCGGTGTATCCGGTGCCACCCGTCGATCACCAGGCGGTTGCCGGGAGGCGGTGCGCACGGGAGGGGCACGACCAGGAGGGGTTTGGTCAGGTCAACGGTTGCGGCGCGGTCGGGGTCGATGCGGATCAGGTCCATGACGCCGGTCAACGTCCGGATAGCAGCCGGGCGTACTGGGTGGCGTCGGGCCAGGCGGGTGGCTAGATCTACATCCCATGCCCACCCCAGCAGGGTGAACATCTCATCGGGCATTGCGGCTCCTCTGCATGACGGGGGCCCGGCCGGGTGACCGGGCCCTTCGGGTGGGGGGTCAGTCGTCCTGGGGCTGCGCCATGCGGAAGCGGTTGGGACGCTCGCTGACGAGTTCGGCCTCGCCGTTGTTCACGAGGGTGTCTAGGGCGTTGGCGACCGCGCCGGAGGAACGGCCGAGGACCTTGGCGATCTCGTTGGCGGTGAAGGCGAGGTCGGGGTGCTTGATCAGGTGCGTCAGGACGTCCGGGCGCAGGGGACGAGGGGCGTTGCGGTCGCCCCGCGAGGAGCCCCAGGAGGTGGTGGTGCCGGTGGTCTTGGGCTGTGTGACGCGGGCGGCCTTCCGGACGTCTGCGGTGCCCGTGTAGATGGTCTCCAGGCCGCTGGCGAATGCCGTTTCGTCGTCAGCCAACAGGGCCGCGTACGTGGTGGTGACAGCCTGGAGGAGGTCCGTCAGGGCGCGGCGACTGTCCTCGATCATGCGAGCCTTCGCCAGGGCCTGTGCCGCCTGCTGACGGCGGGCCTCCTCCTCGGCCTGGGCACGGGCCAACTCGGCCTCGGCGACCGCCCGGCGGTCGGCTTCTTGCTCCAGGATGCGCATCGCGTCCTGGATGGACATGGTGGGCGTCGCGGTGGGTCCGTCGTCCGGAAGGGATGAGGCGTCCTGGTCGGGTGTTTCAGTGGCTTCCGGGGTCGCCGGGACCTCAGGCGCGACGGGAACCTCGGTGTCAGATGACACGAGGGCGTCGGTCTGGGTGGCCGGGGACCAGGTGTCAGGGAGGGGGCGGCCCTTGTCCGTGCGGCCCCCAGGGGTACGGACGGCACGGCCTGACTCGGCGAACCCGGTGAGGGCCTTGGTAGCGGTCGGGCGGGAGACGCCCGCCGCCTCGGCGATCGTCGTGATGGACGTGGCCGGGTTCGCGGTCAGCGCCTCCCACACCTTGCCCGCCGCGCCTTCCGGGCAAAACTCGGCCGGGGTGGTGGCGCTTTCAGTAATCGTGTTCGTCGCCATTTTCGTTCTCCTTCATTTTGGTCGCGGCCCGCATTTTCATTGGGCCGAATTCCTTCGTACACGACGACCATTTCTCGATTCCGCACGCAAAGCAAGCCGATTCGGTGAAGCGGGCTATAACTGATGGATCTCTGATCACCAAGCCAGGTAACGAATACTTGACGATTTCGACGGGCTCAACCCTGCGCGAACACCCTGCTGGATCCGCCCCGCCGTTTCCCTAATACACGGCTCGGCTCTTAACAACCAGTCAGCACTCGCCTCACGTCATAAACGAGTTCGAGCAGAGCGAAAGAATGCCTGGAGGGGATAAGCAGTGAAGCATGAAGTCTGACTCTGCGACGGCGTCGCTCCTTGCCGGGTTCCCGTCTGTCAAGGCGAGTCGGGCGGGCCATCGGTAGGCCAGCCACCCCCTACGCCTGCGGGGGCTCCCCGGCACGGGGGTACAGGTCAAGACGGCAGGCCGACCGGTAGGGCGATCGGCGCATCGACCGGCGGGCCGATCGTCGGCGCGCAAAGTTCCCGCAACGAAGGACTTGCGGCGAGGGAAGCACGGCATCTCGCATCGAGCCTCGCCCTACGCTGTGGGTGGGACCAACCGGATAGCAGCCGGCTGGTCCCACCCTTTCTGCTCGCCTACGCGGCTCGGAGCAGGCGAGACTTGGCACGGACGACGTAGCCGACGTGAAGGCGGTGCCCACAGCCGTAGCCCCTCTTGAGGGCGAAGGCGTCGTGGTTTCGGCTACCCAACCTGGCCGTGCGGGACACCGGAACCGACGAGGTCGCACACCTCAACGCTCTCGTCGGCTCAAGGGTGGAACGATCTTCGCCGATTGTGTGGCGAGACGTCCCATCGCATCATGGAGCCGCATTTCCTAATAAGTGTCTAGCGGCCATGCACCCTCCTTCTGTCGACGACGCGTGAATACTGACCCCCAGGCGACGGCCGAAATCTGACCCCCCTTGCAGTTCACTCTGGAGGGTGATCAAGGTGGAGGACTGGGCGGAGATCCGCCGGTTGCACCGGGCCGA
>Ga0079224_100012473_pt1 | contig 11767 bp, 11 predicted proteins | sample Stecom2015_FD_80414 | JGI IMG/M metagenome (GOLD analysis project Ga0079224, IMG submission 80414) | Agricultural soil microbial communities from Utah to study Nitrogen management - Steer compost 2015 | ecosystem: Environmental > Terrestrial > Soil > Agricultural land | place: USA: Utah...
AAAAGAGATTTCATAATGAAATCTCTTTTTTTACACATTTGTAAGAAAATTTAAAAGATTATTACTTTTATTAACTATGAAACTTTCGAGTCAACTAAACGTCTTATAAGTATATACATATTGTACATCAATTTTGATCTATAAATTCGCATGTCTAGATGATTGATTTTTAAGAAAAAACGTATTAAGATTAGGATTAGATTTTCGGATTACTAAAAAATGGTATTGAAACAATAGTTTCTTGTTACTCCGCCGTCCCTGAATCCAAGGAGGTTTTTTGATGATTAGATCATCAACTATATCCAAGACAAAATTTATTTTTTTAGCTGCATCTATGCTTTGGATTAAAACATATCTTGTCTATAAAACTAGCTTTGATATTAAAATAGAAAACTTGATGCAGGAGTTTATTTTGCTCATAAACCCATTAAGTTTTTTATTGTTGTTCTTTGGTGTTTCTTTTTTTATGAAGGAAAAAAGTCGAAACAAATTTATCATATTTGCTAGTTTCATATCATCATTTGTTTTGTTTGCAAATGTTGTCTTTTATAGATTCTTCAATGACTTTTTGACACTTCCTGTTCTCTTTCAAACAAGTAATATGGGGGATTTAGGCACGAGTATCACAGAAAGTCTGAGATTCACTGACCCACTATTGTTTATCGATGTGGTTATTCTTATTTTAATTCATAAATACAGACCGAGTTTCACGAAAATTAAAACCATTACGAAGCGGGAACGTAGAGCATATTTTATCATGGTAGCATTTGTTTTCTTTTTAAATCTTGGTTTAGCTGAAATACAGCGTCCACAACTGTTGACAAGAACTTTCGACCGTGAAATGTTAGTGAAAAATATTGGGACATACAACTATCAAATTTATGACATTGTTCTTCAATCAAAGTCGTCAGCGCAGCGAGCTCTGGCTGATAGCAGTTCATTTATCGAAATAGAAAACTACTTGAAGGCAAATCAAAAGGACCCAGGTGATACATTTGGTATTGCTCATGGTAAAAATGTTGTCATTATCTCGATGGAGTCCCTTCAAAACTTTGTCATTAATGAAACTATAGATGGAGAAGAAATCACTCCGTTCTTAAATGATTTTATTAATGAAAGTTATTACTTTGAAAATTTTTATCACCAAACAGGTCAGGGGAAAACGTCTGATTCAGAATTTTTATTAGAGAATTCCTTGTATCCACTAGGGCGTGGAGCTGTTTTCTTTACCCATGCTAACAATGAATATAAAGCAACGCCCGAAATCGTTAAGGAGTATGGATACTTTTCTTCTGTTTTACATGCAAATAATAAAACCTTCTGGAATCGTGATATTATGTATGATTCATTAGGGTATGACAAATTCTTTGATATAGAAAGCTATGAAGTAACAGAAGAAAATTCAATTGGATGGGGATTAAAGGACATCGATTTCTTTGAACAATCGATTGATTTACTAAAGTCGCAGCCACAACCATACTATTCGAAATTTATTACGTTAACAAATCACTTCCCGTTTGAGCTTGAAGAACAAGACAAAATGGTTAATGAATATCATTCTAATTCTAGAACCCTAAATCGTTACTTCCCAACTGTTCGGTATATGGATGAGTCACTTAAGGTCTTTTTTGACCGACTTAAAGAAGAGGGAATTTATGAGAATACAATTTTCATTCTTTACGGGGACCACTATGGAATTTCTGAGAACCATAATAAAGCAATGGCTCAATTTTTAGAAAAAGATGAAATCACACCATTTGATTCGGTTCAATTGCAAAGAGTTCCTTTAATTATTCACATTCCAGGAGTAACAGATAAGGACCCACAGGTGATTTCCGAAGTATCTGGTCAAATCGATTTAAAACCAACGATTTTAAGTCTTCTTGGAATAGATATAAAAAATGATGTCCATTTTGGAAATGATTTATTTGCGAAGGATCGATTCCCATTCACGGTACTACGAGATGGTAGCTTTATTACCGATAAGTATGTCTTTACAAAAAATGCTTGTTACGACAAAGCTACTGGTGAGGAGACGGAACTCGAATTATGTGAGCCATATATGGAAAAAGCAGGATTAGAATTAGACTATTCGGATGAAATTATCTATGGGGACCTTCTCCGTTTTTATGAAGGAACTTCTTATAGTGAACATGTCCCTAAGAAATTTGCTGAATAAAAATCGAAGCCTTGGCCAAATTGGTCAAGGCTTTTCTACTGACATGAAGGACATACCTCTATTCATAAACTAGGAGTAGATGGAATGAGGAGGGTGTTTAGTGAAGGTTACGGTCCGCCCGGGAGATACGTTCTGGTATTACAGTCAATTATTTGCAATCCCCATACATTTGTTAATTGACTCCAATTCACACGTAAATAGCCAAAATTTGCAGATTGGAACAACTGTAGACATACCTGGTTTTATTTTATCGGAACATAAAATTGTTCCTGGCGATACATTATGGAAGTTAGCAAAATCACGTACCCTTGTAGTCGATGCTTTGTTACTAGTGAATCCAGGTATGATTGCTGAATCTCTTCAGGTTGGTCAAACAATACGATTACCAGAAAGAGTAATTAAACCAATCGTAAATGGAAAGCGGGTATACAAATCTGAGGATATGATGAAGGATATTGAGAAATTAAAATCGATTTACCCATTTTTACGAACAACATCGATTGGACAAAGCGTGCTTGGAAAAGACCTACTGGAACTAGGAATAGGAAGAGGAGCAAAAAGAGTTCATTGGAATGGTTCTTTCCATGCGAATGAATGGATCACAACGAATGTGATTATGACGCTCTTAAATGACTTCTTACTTGCGTACACAAATTCAACACCAATTAGAGGATTTTATATCGAGCCATTCTATTTTCAAACAATCCTTTCAATTGTACCGATGGTAAATCCAGATGGTGTTGATTTGGTTTTAAATGGGCCTCCTCAGCAGGAACCCTATAGACAGGAAGTTATCAAAATAAATAACGGAAAATTCGACTTCAAAGACTGGAAAGCAAATATTAGGGGTGTTGATCTAAATAATCAATTCCCTGCGAATTGGGAAATAGAAAAAGAAAGGAAGGAACCTAAGACGCCAGCGCCTAGAGATTATCCAGGTAATGCACCACTAACGGAGCCCGAAGTCATTGCCATCGAAAAACTTACAAGGAGCTCTAATTTTGCCTGTGTAATAGCCTTTCATACCCAAGGTGAAGTCATTTTTTGGGGGTATGAGGGGTTAGAACCGCCAGAGGCTAAAGCGATAGCAAACGAGTTTTCAAAGGTAACGGGATATCGAGCTGTACGTTTTGTTGATAGCCACGCTGGTTACAAGGATTGGTTTATACAAGAATGGAGGCGACCTGGTTTTACATTTGAATTAGGTAAAGGGGTAAATCCATTACCTTTATCTCAATTTGATGAAATCTATCAGGAAACACTGGGAGCGTTTTTAGCATCATTATATATGTGAAAACTCAGTGTGAAAAAGCTGGTCAAAGTGCTAGCTTTTTTGCTTGCTTTGAAACTTATTAAGAGGCATAATCGTATTATCTATTAAGGGATAAATTTGAAAAATGTAATGTGTTTATAGAGAAAAAAGAGGTGATTACCAAGTTGGTGAGAAAATGTATATTCTTTATCATGTTTCTTTTTCTTCTAACTGCTTGTAACTCTCATCAACTGTATGATATAAGTGATGCACCGAAAAGTAGGAATAAGAATGTGACAAAAGGTCCTATACCATCGGAATTCATTGAGGGAAACCAGCAGATACAACGACTTGATCTCCGAGGAGAACAGTTTAATCGGGTCGGTGAATGGTTTGATGATGAAAGTATTCTTTTTATACTTGATGAAAATAATGGTTCTACGATTTATAGATATCATCTATATACAGGTGAAAAAGCGCCCTTTATTGAAACCGAAGCTCCAGTTTTGACAATGAAAGCAAATGAAGACCATTCTCTATTTCTAATACATACTTCAGATACTCAAAATAAAGCGAAGGTAACGATTGTGGATAAAGAAGGAATGGTTCAATTCGAATGGGAAGTACAATCCTTTGATTTGTTCTATAGTTGGAATCCGTATCAGGTAGACCAGGTCTTTGTTACATCGTTTTTAGAGGATTGGTCGTTTCAAACACATTTACTTGATATATCCTCCGAAAAAATAACCAAATATGAAGTATTCCAGCCATTTGTGCAATGGCTTGGACCAAAGACCATATCGTATTTAAAATGGGATCAAAACGAGCTTGATTTTTTTGCACCGCTATATTCTCACCATCTGGATACAAAAACAGAAGGCCTCTTATTTGAAGACATTATTTCATTTGTAGCATATAAAAACTTATTAGTGACGTATGAATTAATTCAGGGTGAGGAAGCATCTGCGAATGTTGGATTTTATAATCCTGAAAAAAATCAAAAACTACATGAGTTTAAGATGCCGCTATTAAGTGACTACTCCAAATGGTATATTCCATTTGCAGACTATAATGTTGGGCAAAAAAAGTTTTATTCGTTTAAGCCATATTCAACAGGTGCCTTTGATACGTACGGTGAAAAGTTCGAACTTGTTTCCTATGACATGAGTACGGGTACAGAAGAGGTTATTCTTGAAAAAGTAGATGACCAGCCGCTTAATTTTTCCCCAAATGGGTTCTTGTGTCTATACGGATTTCAGTTTGAGAAGATAATTGATATGAAGACCAAAAGTATAAATGATTTTATTGTTTATTAACCTAAATGAAAAGCCATCGGAGAATTGTCCGATGGCTTTTATACATATTAGTGAGCAGATGGGAACCCATCTTTTAAGATTGTCATGATTGTAAACCAGCCAATTACTAAAAAGGTTCCTGTTGAGAAAGCTAAGGCTAGAAGGTTCTTTTCGCGTAAAGAACGAATAATTCCAAACGCAGATAAAATTACTATTAATGCAAAGATAATCATTAGACCCATGTGACTTACCCCCTTGCTATAATCAATGATCATAAAAAGTGCGCCTCTACTTTTACACATTCATACTTACTATTTTCCCCAAAGTATGAAATATTACAACATCTTCATGTGTATGTCGCAAGAAATGTTGTTCGAAAGGCAGAGAATTCTTGTCCCGCATTTACAGGCAGTAGGATACTCTTCCATTACTTCAGACAGTTGAAGGAGAAGCTGTACATCCATTAGCATGTAAATGCTTGATTGGCTCGACTAACTACTAGTATAGGTTTAAAGAAAACCCTTACTGTAGAAAGTTGCACCGTATGTAAAGAAATAGATAGATTCATTCTATATTCTAATCGTTTTATCTGTTTTTGTCGAGGAGGAAAAAATGACACTTTCAAGACATTTACAAAAAACAGGCTTATTTTTGCGAATAAGAAGGGGGCTATCTGCTTAGTGCTTTTTTCAATGTAACCGATGGTGTACAATGATGTTAGATTGAAAAAGACGGAGGGAAATGTTATGAAGTGGCAAAGGATTCCGTTAGGACCCCTACAAACAAATGCATACATACTATCAAATACTCAAAAAGATTGTGTTATCTTTGATCCAGGTGGTGATGGTCAAAAATTAAATACAGTCATAAGACAACAAGGACTTACACCTGTTGCGATACTGTTAACACATGCTCATTTCGATCATATTGGTGCGATTGACGATGTACTGGCTCAATGGAATATTCCAGTGTATATACACGAGAAAGAGAAAGAGTGGTTGAAGGACCCTGCTTTAAATGGATCAGCATCTTTTATTCCTGGACACGAAATTTTATCAAAAGTAGAACCGACGATCCTCCCGAAAGAAGGAGTGTTTTCAATAGGTGAATTCACTTTTGACCTTTTTTACACACCAGGCCATTCACCAGGAAGTGCTTCATATTATAGTAAAGAAGTGGGAGTTGTTTTTTCAGGTGATGCCCTATTCCAAGGAAGTATTGGGAGAACAGACTTGCCTGGTGGAAGTCACAACCAATTACTAACTAGCATTCATGAAAAATTACTTACATTACCAGAAGATACAATTGTTTTATCTGGGCATGGACCTGAAACGACGATTGAAGCAGAAATGGATTACAATCCATTTTTAAATGGTTTCTAACATGTATTCATTAAAACAGAAAAGGCCTAACTCAGGAGAGTCAGGCCTTTTCTGGGGGATGTTTTGCACTAGAAATCTCGATCCTAATGCGTATTTCTTGGCATTCGCCAAAACTTATATATCCGTATAATGGGAGGGATATTGTAAGCTATTAATTTTACAATATTATAATATAAACACTGTGTCAATGGTGAAAATTAGCAGAAGGTGAGCATATGCTAAACATACTAAAAAAGGTGATACAATCATCTCCAAACGAACAAATCACATATGAAAAATATATGAATACAGTCTTATACCATGAAAAAAAGGGATACTACATGAAGAATGGAGAAAAGATTGGTAGACATGGAGATTTCATCACGAGCAGTAACATATCTACGATCTTTGGCAAACTGTTTGCATCCCTTTTTCATAAATTGATTGCAATTGAAAAAATACCTCCTTTCATCTGTGAAATAGGTGGGGGGAATGGTCGATTTGCAAGAGCAGTACTTGATGAACTAGAGAATAACTATAGTGATACCTATCAAAACCTTACCTATCTGATCATCGAATCTAGTCCGTATCATATGCAGCTACAGAAAGAGCATCTTCCAGTCGGTAAACAAGTGGTCCAGTATCAAAGTCTTGATGAAGCAAAAAAGGATTTCCCAATCTTTCATGGCATACTTTTCTCAAATGAATTATTTGATGCGTTTCCAGTAAGAGTGATTGAAATGAAGGAAAATATTCTCCATGAAGTAAAAATAACGTTACAAGAAGACGATCAAATCACAGAAATTCTTACTCCACTTACAGATGGACGGATTTTTCAATATTTAACTACTTACAAAATAAAACTTGTTAATGGCCAGAGATTTGAAGTGCCCCTTCAAATGCTTGATTACCTTACAGATTTAAGTAGCTTTCTTGGGAATGTCGCTGTATTTACGGTTGATTATGGATATTCCAAGGAAGAATGGAAAGAGCCATCAAAAAGAAAGGGAAGTCTGCGAGGATATTATAAGCATCAATTAATTGAAAATCCGCTAGAACATCCTGGTGAAATGGATCTCACTACCCATATTCATTTCGACACACTCATTTCATATGGCTTAGAACAAGGACTTGAATTTGTAAAGAAGATGAGACAGGATGAATTTTTGTTAGCAGCAGGCATCCCTGCTTTCCTGCAGGAGAATTATGATGCCAATCCATTTTCGGAAAATAGTAAACGAAATCGTGCAATTCGTTCAATCATCATGGGTGATGGTATGAGTTCTGCGTTTCATGTCGTGATTCAGCAAAAAAACATAAAAATCAAGTGGGAGCAAATTTTAAAAAACATATAAAAAAGCGATGTTACCATCGCTTCAGACTGTTGACAAACGCTTGCATATTTCGTTGCTAACTTCACTCGTCCGCTCATGAAGACAATTTCTATTCGCGCCTTCGATCGGCTGCGCGCCTTGTCTGACAAGCGTTTTCAAGACAGTCTAGGAAAGTGAATCTTACTAGTTTTTCCTATAAAAATGAGTGTAGACAAAGTCAAGTTTGACTTTGTCTACACTCTGAAAGCGAAGTTACTTATCGCTTGTTTTTAGTGACCTCCACCAAGTGGCATCATAAAAGTTGTCCAATAAGAGAAGGCACAGAAGAAAATGGTTAAATATGCGCCAAACACGTAAATATACATTCTTTCAGACAATTTTAAATAGCTTAAAAGGACGAAAAATCCGGTTTGTGCAAAGAAAATTAGTGCTAGAACATCCATACCACCAACGTAGAACATTACTGCAAAGATACCTGTCCAAAAACCTAAAACTCGGTACATACGTTCCATATGTATAATTTCCCCCCCTTGTAAATGATAGACACTCACTTTAATTATTATAATGTAACGATTACATAAAAGTAAACCTTACTTTGCGACAATTGCGTGATAACTGCAAGAATTACATCCTAAAATGATATTTTCTGATTCCTCCAGCACGACATCATCAAATAGTAAATCAAACATTCCTCTTAGAAACGCATGGTGCATGCCACAAACGGCTTCAAAATTTTCTTGTGCAATTTCTTTAAAAGGGCAATTGTTAATCTTTAAGAAGATTTTCGTCTTATCTTTATTATGGTCTAAATCTGGATAAAAACCCGCAACCGTTGAGGCCTTTTTTAAAATATCGAGTTTTTGTTCAAAAGTGAGTTCATGGATGGAAACTGGAATTTGGTGGTTTACCAATTCTTCACCAAATCGTCTACCTGTGAGCTCAAGCGCTTTTCTTCCTACATCACCAAGAGTAGCCATGGTTTCAATTGCAATTTTAGAAAGTAACTGATAATCGCGAAATGGAAAATTAATTTGGATGTGGTCGTTTGATAAACGATATAGACGACTAGGTCGACCGCCTTTTCCTGTTTTCTTTGCTTCAGAAACGAGCATGTTTACATCTTCTAATTTTGTTAAGTGCAGTCTAGCAACATTCGGATGAATTTCAAATTCTTCAGCGATTTCTTGTACAGTAACATCTTCATTTTTTTTAATAATATATTGATAAATATAAAAACGTGTTGGATCTGCTAAAACGTTTGTTATTTTCAGTGTTTGTTCCACTGTATTCACTCCTTGCGACCCTAATGATACCTCAATTATAGTACACGTAAACATCATCATTATGTGATTTATATCACTTGTGGATAATTGTTCATAAATAAACAAAAAATTTATAAAAATATACTGACATACTTATCGCAATATCAACATATAATGTATTGATTCCTCCTAATGATAGATAAATCGATAAGAGCTTTAAAAATGCAACCCTGGTATGTAGGGTTGTATTTTTTTTTAGTTCAAAAAAAGTTCACAAATAAATGTAGGAAAAAAGAAGGGTATTGTAGATTTTTGTTGAATTATGTTACCTGCAAGAGAAAAAAATAAACTGTGTTCAAAAAAGAGGATGAAGAGGATCGCATCGACAAGAACAAAAAGTCCTGTACATCGAAATTTTAAAGCGGCATAGCTTTTAGTATTTATAAAATGTATAAGTTTACACGTGAAGTACGCAAAAAGTATGCTGACGAGATTCCACAGAATGGTTACGACGATGTTGGACGCAGTATGTGTTTTCTATTCGTAGAAGTTCTTGTAGAGATGCATGATATTCACCGAATTTTTTGAGCAACAACTAAGGAGGAGTGAATTATTTGAGTGAAATTGAACAACTCGGTGATCAATTGGTTGAAGATGCGTGGTCAATGAATGCATCTGATATTCATTTTGTGCCGAAAATTAATGATGCCATCGTTCAATACCGGCTCGACAGTGATTTATTTAATAAGCAAACCATTCCAAAGAATGTTTGTGAACGCCTGATTTCCCATTATAAATTCCTAGCAGGAATGGATATTGGAGAAAGGAGAAGACCGCAGAATGGTTCGATTACCTTAAATCTCAAAGGCATAACCATTAACCTTCGATTGTCTACACTACCTACACCTTACAACGAAAGTCTAGTCATACGTATCCTACCCGAAACACCGACTTATTCTCTTGCCAATTTATCGTTATTTCCAACTATGACAACGAAATTACTCTCGCTATTAAAGCACTCACATGGGTTAATTATATTTACAGGGCCAACAGGATCTGGTAAAACGACCACCCTTTATTCCTTGCTGCACGCCACTAAGAAGCTATTCAACCGAAACATCATTACATTAGAAGATCCAATTGAAAAAAGAAGTGATGATGTGTTACAGGTTCAGGTGAATGAAAAAGCTGGAATTACCTATGCACATGGCTTAAAGGCAATTTTGCGTCATGATCCCGATATTATCATGGTGGGGGAAATAAGGGATTCAGAAACGGCAAAAATTGCTGTACGTGCCGCTCTCACAGGTCACTTAGTTCTCACTACTATGCATACAAGAGATACCAAGGGAGCAATCTACCGTCTTTTAGAATTTGATGTGTCTTTGCAGGAAATTGAGCAAACCTTAATCGCAATCGCCTCTCAAAGGCTGGTTGATCTCAAATGTCCTTATTGCGAAGGGAAATGTACACCACATTGCAAAAAGTATCGAAAGGTAAGAAGGGTAGGGGTGTACGAACTTTTAAATGGACATGCCTTAACAGAGGTAATGAAAGAAGCAAGAGGCGAAAAGTGCGAATATCGCTATGAAAAATTAAAGGATGTCATCAAAAAGGGGATTGCCCTCGGTTATTTGTATCCAGATGCAATGGAAAGATGGGTCGTCCATGATGACAAGGAAAAGAAATAAAAATTGGACCATTAGGGAACAAGCATTATACCTTAGTAGAATTGGTAATTTACTTGATCAAGGATATTCCTTTGAACAGGCATCTCAATTTTTACAATTTCAATTACCTGAAAAACATAGTAAAGATATTAGTGCCATTATCGAAAGTTGTAAGCAAGGAGAAACATTATATACAGCTTTTAGTCAGGTTGGTTTTCACAAGGATATTCTCGGTTATATTTATTTTGCTGAGCAACATGGAGATGTTTCATTTGCTCTACGTGAAGGAAGTGCAATGCTACAGAGAAAGCTTAAACATCTGGAAAAAGGAAAGAAACTAATCCGTTATCCACTAGCACTGTTGTTGTTTGTCGGTTTCATGTTTACGATGATTGAAAAAATCCTTTTGCCACAATTTGAAAGCTTATTTACCTCGATGAGTTATAAACAAACGTTAATCTCTACAATCTTATTAAGACTCCCTGAGCTAAACCGATATGTGCTCCTCATTGTCGGTGCCCTTTTATTCATTTGCCTCGCGTATTATTTTCTACATTTTCAAAAACGTACTCCAGTTGAAAAAATGAAACTACTCTTAAAGATTCCTATTTTTAAAAAAATAACAATTATGTTTAATTCACATTTCTTTTCTGTGCAACTCAGTAACTTGTTGAAAGGTGGTCTGTCTATTTTTCAAGCATTAACTATGTTTGAGCAGCAACATCACTCGCCTTTTTTCCGAGAGGAAGCAAAGGAAATGAAACAGCTTTTACGAGCGGGAAATCGATTTGAAGACATTCTACGAGTACGAGAATTTTACGAGGCTGATTTAGCGATGGTCATTGCACATGGCCAATCAAACGGAAATGTAGCAAGTGAGCTCCAACATTATAGCCAATATGTCATGGAAAAAGTCGAGGAGAAAATGACTAGAATACTAGCCGTTGTTCAACCAATATTGTTTGCGTTCATTGGCATCATTATCATGCTGATGTACGGTGCCATCATGGTCCCGATGTTTCAACTATTAAACGGAATATAGAAAGGAAGAGGTAGATGAAAGTCAAAAATCAAAAGGGATTTACCCTTGTGGAAATGTTAATTGTGTTATTAGTTGTTTCGATTTTGTTGTTGATTACGATCCCAAATGTGACTAAGCATAATAGTGTTATAAAGGACAAGGGCTGTGATGCGCTTGTGAAAATGGTTGAAGCTCAGGTTCAGGCTTATGAGTTGGAAAAGGGAGAAAAAGTTTCAGATATAGGAAGCATAGTTAGTGATGGTTACTTGGAAAAAGCACCTGTGTGTCCGAATGGAGATCAGATTTCAATTACAAATGGGGTTGTAGTTGTTGCACCTAAGGAAAGTTGATGATAAAGGCTTCACCTTAATAGAAGCTTTACTTGTTCTATCA
>Ga0079224_100012474_pt1 | contig 11767 bp, 12 predicted proteins | sample Stecom2015_FD_80414 | JGI IMG/M metagenome (GOLD analysis project Ga0079224, IMG submission 80414) | Agricultural soil microbial communities from Utah to study Nitrogen management - Steer compost 2015 | ecosystem: Environmental > Terrestrial > Soil > Agricultural land | place: USA: Utah...
GCGGCGTCTACATCTCGCCCGAGCGGAGCGAGGGCGATTCGCCGATGTGGTACCTGCCGAGCCAGGACGGGCCCGCGAAGATCACGCTGCTGGACGCGGTCGCCGAGACGATCGAGATCGGTGAGCGGACCGGCGCGACCGTCGTCGCGAGCCACATCAAGGCGAAGGGCGCGGCGTACTGGGGCTCGAGCCATGCCGCGATCAAGCTGATCGAGGCGGCCCGCGCCCGGGGCGTCGACATCTGGGCCGACAACTACCCGTACAACACGAGCGGCACGGATGGGAACACCGTCCTGATCCCCGGGTGGGCGCGGGCCTCGTTCTCCGGCGGGCGCGGCGGCGCGGCCCGTGAGCGTCCGGACCATGCGGCCGCGCTCCGTCGCGTCCTCGCCGATCCCGAGAGCGCGGCGAAGCTGCGGCAGGACATCGCGCACGAGATGGTCTACCGCGGCGGTGCCGACCAGATCGTCGTCTTCGAACATCCGGACACGACGCTGATCGGACGGAACCTCGCCGAGATCGCGGCGGAGCGTGGAACGGATCCGATCGAGGTCGCGATCGCGCTCCAGCTCGAGGGCGATCCTCACCGCCCCGGCGGCGGCCGCCTGCGCGGCTTCTCGATGTCGATGTACGATGTCGAGGTCTACGCGCAGCGTCCGTGGGTCGCGACCGGTTCGGACGGCGGGATCGCGCTCCCGGAAGACGGGCCGGCGGTCCACGCGCGGTACTACGGGACCTTCCCGCGCAAGATCCGGCACCTCGCGCTCGAGCGCGGCGTGATCACGGTCGAGGACGCGATCCGGTCGATGACGTCGCTCCCGGCTCAGATCCTCGGGCTCCGCGACCGGGGAATGGTCCGGGAAGGGTTCGTCGCGGACCTCGTCGTCTTCGACCTCGACAGGATCCGGGACCGGGCGACCTTCTTCGAGCCGCACCAGTACCCGGAGGGGATCGAGTACGTCCTGGTGAACGGCGAGTTCGTCGTCGACGGCGGTCAACTGACGTGGAAGCTGCCGGGCAAGGTCCTCACGCCGCGGCCGGCTTCGGTGACGACGACGGCCGCGGCCGGCCGGTGACCGGCGCGGCCGACGGCCGGACCCTCGATGCGGAGGCGAAGCCGGCGCCGGTCAGGTCGCCGGCTTCTCCGTCCATCGCTTCCAGATCCGGACGACGAGCCAGCCGATCAGGATCAGCGGCACGATCCGGAAGAGGACGAATGCGGCCAGGGCGAGGAGCATGCCGATGAGCACCGTGAAGACCTTGAGCGCCGCGGCGATCGCCACGATCCCGCCGACGCCGAGGAGGACCAGTCGTACCATGTTGCCTCCCGTGAGAAGGATGCGTTCATAGCTCCGTACGGATCCGGGGCGCTCCTAGATTCACGGCCGGCACGGGCCGGGAGGGCGCGGCTTGACCCATCCGACCGCTGCCGGCAACTTTGCGGGGCGGGAACCGGAGCCCCGGGGCTCGGTCCGCCCGTGGCCGAGCGTTCGCTCGCGCTCTCAACCGAACCGGAGGACGCCCGCATGGCGCAAAGAACTCCGATCTATGCTCGTTTTCTGGCCGTGGTCGCGGGGATCGCCGGCATGGCGTTGCTCGTCGATGCACCGCCCTTCGCGCTCCTGATCGCGTTCGCGGGGCTCGGCGCCGTGTTCGGATACGTGTGGCCCGCGCCCGCATGGAGGTGGGGGCTCTGGACCGCGATGCCGCTCATCCTGACGATGCTCGCCAGCGTCGGCCTCGCGGGCGCGCCGAGGCCGGTCGACATCGTCGTCATCCTCGGCGTCCCGCTCTTCGCCTGCGTCGGCGCGAACGGCGGAGCGATGAAGGGGGAGAAGCGCCGCGCCGCCGCACCCGAGGCCCGGAGCGCCGCGGGCGAGGCCCAGGGCGCCGCGAGCGAGGCCCGGGACGTTGCGCCCGAGTGATGTCCGTGCGCCGCGGCCGGGCCCGTGGCGGAGACCGCCCGGGCGATCGGGTATCGTGAGTGGGTTATGAGATGATCGGCTCCTCCCCCATCGTCCTGTTCGATCTGGATGGGACACTGATCAACACGAAGCGGCTCTACATCGAGTGCTACCGCGAGGCGGTGCTGCCGTACGTGGGTCGGGAGCTGAGCGCCGAAGAGGTCCTCGCGCTGCGGCCGCGCTCCGAGATACGTTTCCTGCGCGATGTCGTGGGCGAATCGAGGCTCCGGGAGTGTATGGCCGACTTCCACCGGGCGTACGCGCGGCTGCACGACGAGCACTTCCGCGGGATCTACCCCGGGGTGCCGGAGCTGCTCTCCTCGCTCCGCGAGGCGGGCCTCACCCTCGGGATCGTGACGGGGAAGAGCCGTCGCTCCTGGGAACTCACGACGGTGCGGCCCGCGCTCGGCGCCTTCGATGTCCTGGTCTTCGACGACGACGTGCAGGAACCGAAACCCGACCCCGAGGGCCTTCGTCTCGCGCTGGACCGGCTCGGGGCCGGCGCCCGGAGCGCGGTCTACGTCGGTGACTCTCAGGCGGACATGGAGGCCGCGGCCGCGGCGGGCGTCCGGCCGATCGCCGCGCTGTGGGCCAAGAAGCCGGACCGGCGCGACGCGTTCCTGGCCGACGTCCGCCGTTTCGAACCGATCGCGCTGAACGAGCCGGCCGAGCTGCTCGAGGTGCTGGGCGTCGCGGCGAAGTGAAGCGGCCGGCTCAGCGCCGGTCGAACACGCTGATCTTGCCGGCGCGGTCGAAGGCGAGGACGTCGTAGGGCTCGGAGTAGGGCCCCTCCATCCCGGGCGACCCCATCGGCATCCCGGGCACGGCGATCCCGGCGATCGCGGGCCGCTCCTCGAGGAGGCGCCCGATCACATCGGCCGGGACGTGACCCTCGACCAGGTAGTCATCCACGATCGCCGTGTGGCAGCTCGCCAGCGCCGGAGCGATGCCGAGCTGACGCTTGACCGCGTTCAGGTCCCGGACGTCGTGGGCGACGACGTCGTACCCGTTCGCTTCCAGGTGCTCGATCCACTTGTTGCAGCAGCCGCACGTCGGGCTCTTGTAGACGGTGACCGTGGGCGCCGTCACGGCGCCCGTCGCATCCGGTACCGGTCCGGGGACGCGGGCGGATGCGGAGGCCGCCGTCGCCGCCACCGCCGGGCGCGTGGCCGTGGCCTCGACCTCGGTGCCCGCGGGATGCACCGGCTGCGCGCCGTCACGCGGCCACAGCCACACCGCGCCTGCGCTGAGGGCGGCGACGAGCGCCAGCGACGGAGGGAGCAGGGACCTTCTCATCATCGACTCCAGCAGAGGAACTCAAGGTACGTTCGGGACCGCTCGCTCGCCCGGGGCCCGCGCGTCCGGGCCCGGGACGGCATCGATCCTCGGTCCCGTCGTGACGTGTCCCGGTCCGGTCCGGGAGAGAGTATACACCTCGGCGTTGGAACGTGCCTCCCCGGGAGCGTCATGGCGGCGGCGAGTGCGGTGTCCCGTGCGCGCCGTGCGGCGTCCGGCACGGCGTCGACCGGTCCGTCGGAGCCGCGAGACGCTGGCCGTGGCGGAGCGGGATCCGGAGGGTGAAGGTGCTCCCCTGGCCCGGCGTGCTCTCGATCAGGATGTCGCCGCCGAGGACGCGGGCGAGGCCGCGGGCGACGCTCAGCCCGAGCCCCGCGCCGCCGGCCCGCCTCGTCGTCGTCTCCTCGGCCTGCCAGAACGGGCTGAACACCCGTTCCCTCGCCTCGCGCGGGATGCCGACCCCCGTGTCGTGGACCCGGATCCGGGCGAATTCGTCATCGGCCTCGGCCGCCACTACGATCTCGCCCGTATCCGTGAACTTGACCGCGTTCGTCAGGAGGTTGAGCACGAGCTGTTTCACCTTGGCCGGGTCCGTCTCCGAGGGGATCGGCGTGTCCGGCAGCACGAGGCGGAACGAGAGGCCCTTCTCGACGGCGGTCGGCTCGATGAGCGAGGCGGCGTCACGGACGACGTCGTTGAGATCGGCGCGCTCGATCAGCACACATTCGCGCCCGGCCTCGAGACGCGTGTAGGTCAGGATCGCCTCGATCAACCCCAGCAGGTGACGGGCGTTCGACTGGACGCTGTGCAGGTGCTCCCTCTGCTTCGGGGTGAGCGGGCCAGGGATCGTGGATTGGAGTAGCTCCGTGTACCCCATGATCGCGTTCAGCGGGGTCCGGAGCTCGTGGCTGATGAGCGCGAGGAAGTCCGACTTCGCTTCGCTCGCGCTCAGCGCGGCCTCGTAGAGCCGGGCGTGCTCGATCGCGGTCGCGACCCGTCGCCCGGCCTCGGCCACGAGAGCGGTGTCGCGTGCATCGTAGCGGCGGCCCGCGTCGAGAGAGACCAGGGTGATCCAGCCGAGGCGATGCTCGTGCGCGATGAGGGGGACGACCAGGACCGCCGCGGGCGCGAGCTCGCGAAGCACGCGTCGCGGGCGGGGTTCCGTCGAGATCACGTCGAGCCAGTCGTCGCAGAGCTCCTCCGTCCGCTGCGGCTCGCCCGTGGTCAGCGCCCGGGCGATGATCCCCCGGCCCGGACTCGTGCCGAGCAACGAGACGAGCTCAGCGGCCTCCGCGTTCGACGCGGCCGCGGCCACGCGCCTCGCCGCGCCGGCCTCGTCCATGAGATCGATGATGCAGAGCTCGGCCAGACGCCCGGTCGTCAACTCGGCGACCTCTTCGAGGGCATCGACCGAATCGAGAGACGGGCCGAGTACCCGCGAGACCTCGGCCAGGAAACGCTGCGCCTCCTCCTCCCGCTTCCGCTCCGTCACATCCCGGCCGGTGTAGACGAGCCCCTGAATCAGAGGATCGTCCAGGAGGTTCGCGCCGGTCCCCTCCAGCACACGCCAGCTCCCATCCTTGTGACGGATACGGAACTCCTCCTGGATCAGGCCGCCCGGCCGACGCTGCAGCCGCCGGATCGCAGCCTGGACGCGGAGTCGGTCGTCCGGATGGACCAGGTCGAGTGCGCCCTCGCCGATCAATTCACCCGGCGTGTACCCCGTCACACGCTCGATGGACGGACTCTCATAGCGGACCACACCGCTCGCATCCAGGACCGTGATGATGTCCGTCGTGTGCTCGATCAGCGCGCGGAAACGCCGCTCGATCGCAGCTCCCGCCTCGGCCCACGCCTGCTCGACATCATCGCGATCCGATGGTTTGGACACAGTATCCTCCAGCGCGGACGCTTGCGGCGACGCCCGGTGCGCCCCCGAACCGCGTTGTTAGACGGTGAAGGGGGAGTGTATACCAAATCGTTCAACCGTGCCAGGGTCTCGTTGCGCGCGCCCCGATCCGGGTTCGTCGTGCGCGTCGCCGGTGTCGCGCTGTGCGCGCACGGCGTCTCGCCGATGGTTCGTCTTAGGCCCCGGACGGCCGCTGGGTTCCGCGGCGGCGGTGCCGCTTTGCGGTCCGTGGGGTATACTCTGGAGGAGAGGTGTGCTCCGGTGCGCTTCGGCGGCGACTCCTGCCCCCTGTCCCCCAGGGCGAGGTGCGGCGTGTGTCGGGGTCGGGCGCGGTGCGGGTGGGATTCTGCGCGGGTCGATGTGATGCCAAGGATCGTTCTGCTCTTTGTCGTGGCGCCGCTCGTCGAGTTGGCACTCCTGGTCTGGCTGGGCACGCGGATCGGCTTCTGGCCGACGGTCGGGCTCGTGCTGGCGACGGGGGGGCTGGGCGGGTTGCTGGCCCGGAGTCAGGGTGCGCGGGTGCTCCGGGCCATCCAGGCCGATCTGGCGATGGGCCGCATGCCGGCCGCCCATCTCATCGACGGGCTCATGATCCTGGTGGGCGGGTTGTTGCTCCTGATGCCCGGGCTCCTCGGCGATCTGCTCGGCTTCGTGCTCCTGTTCCCCCCGACCCGGACCGCCGGCAAGCGGTGGCTGCGCAGGCGGCTGGAGCGGATGATCGCGTCCGGCCAGGCGAGCTTCACGATGATCTTCCGGCCGTAGGGCACGGCCGACGTCAATCCGTCCGGATCCCGATCAGCTCGGCGACGCGCTCCGGAGGCCGGGCGAGGATCGCGCGCCCGCCCTTTTCGACGATCGGGCGCTGGACGAGCTGGGGGTGGGCCGCCATGGCGTCGAGGATCTCATCGTCGCTGAGGTCGGGGCGTCCGAGTCCGAGTTCACGGTACTCGGGTTCCCGCGTCCGGAGCAGCTCGCGGGGTGCAATCCCCATCTTCCGCGCCAGGTCGGCGAGCTTCTCCCTGGGGATCGGATCGAGGATGTAGTCGACGGCTTCGTACTCGATACCGTTCTCACGCAACAGTTTCGCCAGCCGGCGGCAGGTCGTGCACGTCGGCTTCTCGTAGACGATGATCCGTTCGTCCCGCTGCATTTTGTCTCTCCGATCCGAGTTCCGGCGTAGCCCGTCCAGCGGCCGGTCCCCTCACCGGTGCAGGATGTCCACGACCAGGCGTGTCGGGTCCCGCAGCTCGAGGACACGGTAGTGGTTCGGCGCGGCGACGCCGATGACCCAATCGAGGTGTGCCTCGAAGTCGCAGATCAATGCGAGTTCCGTCACGACCGGGAGGCCCGGTGCGAGGGCACGCTCGGTGATGGTCGCGTTCCCGGCATCGTCGTGCGCCCTGGCCGGTGTCATCCGGACCAGGAGCCGGCCGTCTCCGGCGACCGTCACGGGCGCGCCCGAGCCGCACTGCGTGACCGGCTCGTCGGTGTAAGCGACATGGTAGCCCGGCAACCCGTTCGACGCGAACTCGAAGACGACCCGATCGTACCCTTCCTGGCGAGCCACGCGGATTCCGGTCTGGGTGGCAACGCCCATCACGCCCGCAGGGCGATCGATGGGACTTTCCGTGCCGGTGAAGGGCGGGGCCGGCGTGCCGGGTGGGGTATCCGGTGTTGCGATGGAGGGCGTGCCCGGGACCGCGACGCTCTGGATCGGTTCGGCCCCGCCGGATGCGGGCTCGGGCCCGCGCTGCTCTCCGCACCCTCCGCCGGCGAGGTGCGCGGTGAGGAAAAGGAGCACGACGCCGGCGATCCGCGTGCCTGGAGCATCGAGCGCGGCGTTCGCGGCGGGTTCGACGCGGTCGGGTCGGGGCGTCATCGTCGTCTGTCGCTTCGGGCCATGGTCCTGCCCCGCCGTGGTCGTCACTTCCATCACCGTCCTCGGGTCAGACCTTGATGAAGATCTTCCGTCGGTAGAGCACCGCCATGAATGCGAGCCAGAAGAGGACATAGCCGATCGCGAACGCGAGGGACGCGTCGACGGGTCGGAGCCACGGCACGAAGAGCGTGTCGTGGATGGCGGCCTTGAGCGTGGTCGTGCCCGTGTCGGTCTGCCACCGGACCAGCCCCAGGATCCGAGCGGTCAGGCTGGAGAGGAAGAAGGCCGTGATCGCGTTCGTCCCGAAGATGATGAAGGGCTTCGCCCACCGCTTCCTGCTGTGCACGTCGATCAGCCAGTAGCAGATTCCGAGCGCGTGGAGCGCCATCCCGGTGGTGAAGACGGCGTACGAGCTGGTCCAGAGATTCTTGTTGATCGGGAAGACGGCGCCCCACGCCGCGCCGAGGGCGAGGGCCACGGTCCCGGCGGCGAAGAGCCCGGCCGCCTTCTCCGGGCCGCTGCGTTCGGAGCGGAGCCAGTGGCCGGCGAGCGCGCCGAACAGGACCGTCGCGATCGCGGGGAGCGTGCTGAGCAGCCCTTCCGGGTCCCAGGTCCGGGAATACGCCCAGAGGTGATCGGTCGTGAAGATGAGCCGATCGATGAATGCGCCGAGGTCCTGGCCGGGCTCGAGGACGCCCGCTCCGATGCCCGGCACCGGGACGAGGGTCAGGAGCGCCCAGTACGTGAGGAGCAGGGCTCCGGCGATGAGGGCCTGACCACGGACGCCCAGGGTCAGCAGGATCGCGGCGGCCGGGAGATAGGCCCACGCGATCCGCTGGAGCACGCCCGGGATCCGGATCGTGGCCAGATCGTACTTCGGGAACCCGTGCAGGACGAGCCCCAGTCCGAAAAGGATCAGCGCCCGGCGGCCGGCTTTCCGGAAGAGCGCGGCGCGGCTCGCGCCCCTCGCCAGCTGCCCGCCGAGCGAGAAGACCATCGAGACGCCGACGATGAAGAGGAAGAACGGGAAGATCAGGTCGGTCGGCGTCCAGCCGTGCCACTCGGCGTGCCGGAGCGGGGCGTAGATGTGCGACCAGCTCCCGGGGTTGTTGACGAGGAGCATCGCAGCGATCGTCGCGCCGCGGAACGCGTCGAGCGAGTCGAGGCGGGGCGTACGGGCGAGCGGGCGCGCCGGGCCGGATTCACCGGTCCGTGGCTCCGCCGTCGCGGCGTGGGGTGCGCCGGCCGCCTCGCCGGGGCGAGGAGGGGCGATCGGACGGGCTTCGGTCGGATTCATCGTGTCCGATGCGCATGATGCGGCCGGGCGGTGGACGGGTCAAGGTCGATGATGATCGCGGTGGCCGGCGTGGGTTGGCGGGCGTGAGCGGGGCTCGTACCTTGATCCGGCTTGGTGTGATCGTGCACCGGGCGCATGCCGTACCGATCGTGCAGGAGGCGAGATGAGTTTGCCCCGGGAAGCGTTGAATGCGTGGTTTCTCGGTCCGCGGGCCGAGAATGCCGAGCTGTTCGAGCGGCTGGTGACGGAGGCGTTGCGCGACCACGTCTTCTGGCGCCGGAACCACCACCCCGAGGATGGGTTCACGATCCGCGAACAGGACAAGCGCGCGGAAGGCTACGAGTCCGCCGTCGCGACGTTGACGCAGGAGCTGCTCGGTCTGCTGGCGGAGCTGAAGCGCGGCGTCCCGTTCTTCAGCGGGCGCTACAAGGGTCACATGTGCGCCGAGCAGACGATCGCGAGCCAGATCGGCTATTTCGCCGCGACGCTCTACAACCCGAACAACGTCGCGATCGAGGCCTCACCCGTCACGACGCGGCTCGAGCTCGAGGTCGCGGCGCAGCTCGCGCGGATGATCGGGTACGACCCGGAGCGTTCCTGGGGCCACATCGCGTCGGGCGGGACGGTCGCGAACTTCGAGGCGCTCTGGATCGCGCGCAACGTGATCTATCTCCCGATCGCGGCGGTCGGCGCGGCGGAGCAACTCGGCGTCTCGCTCGACGTCGCGCTCCCCGACGGCTCCCGTTCGCCTCTCGGCCGGCTCGGGCTCTGGGAGCTGCTGAACATCACGAACGACGCAGCGCTCGACCTCTGGGACGCGCTCTGGCGTGCCGCGCCGTCCGCCGACGTGCGCCGGGCGCTGGCCGACCATTCGCTCGGGACGCTCGGCTACCAGGAGTACGCGCGGCGTCTGGCGCGGCGGTACGGCGACCCGCTCCCGCCGGGCACCGTCCTCGTCGCCGCGACCGCGCACTACTCGTGGGAGAAGATCGTGCGTGCGCTCGGGATCGGCGCGAACCAGCTCATCTTCATCCCGGTCGACGAGCATTATCGGATGGATCCGGACGCGCTCTGGGACACGGTCCGCAGACTGACCGACCGGGGCGTCCCGATCCTCGCGTGCGTGAGCGTCTGCGGGACGACGGAGGAGAGCGCGGTCGACCGGCTCGACCTCGTCCTCGAGGTCAGGGCACGTGCGGAACGGGAGCTCGGCGTCACCTTCCACCTGCACTCCGACGCCGCGTACGGCGGGTACGCGGCCGCGGCCACCTGGCGGGCCGACGGGACGCGCAGGACCGCCGCCGAGATCCGCGAATCGACCGGGACCGGCTGGCCGACCGAGGATTGGGTCCGGTCGATGGAAGCGCTCGCCGCGACCGACTCGGTTACGATCGACCCGCACAAGCTCGGGTACGTGCCCTACCCCGCGGGCGCGTTCCTCATGCGCGACCGTCGTGCCCGGGACCTCGTCGCCATCGACCCGCCGTACCTGCTCCCGACGCGGGGGATGGGCTCCGCCGAGGACCTCTTCCTCGGCCGCCACATCTTCGAAGGCTCGAAGCCCGGCGCGGCCGCGGCAGCGGTCTGGCTCAGCCACAAGGTGCTCCCCCTCGATGAGCGCGGCTACGGGTTCCTGGTCGAGCGGACCGTCCGCGGCGCGCGGGCGCTGCACGCCGCGCTCCGGGAGGCCGTGCTCGAGCCGTTCCGGATCGTGCTGCTCCCCGAGCCCGACATCAACATCGTCGGCTACGTGCTGACGCACCCGTCGCTCGACACGCTGGAGTCGCTGAACGCGTTCAATGAAGGCATCTACGAGCGAATGAGCCACGGCCGGCCCGGCGAGGCGCCGGAGTACATCATCACGCGGACGCGGTTCCAGAGCCCGATGTACGACGGTGCCGTCGACCCGCTCCTCGAGGAGCTCGGCGTCTGTTCGCGCGAGGAGTGGAAGGCGAGCGGCGGCGAAGGGCTCGTCGTCCTCCGCTCGACGGTGATGGACCCGTTCCTCGTCGCGCCTCCGCCCGCGCCGGACCACATCTCCGGGTTCATCGAGGCGCTCAGGCGGGCGGCCGAGGACGCGCTGGCGAGTCTGGATCGGACGTTGGCGGCACGTGGCCAGACGGTGGGACACGGATAGGTGGCGTGGGGTGCGACCGGTTCGGCAACGGGCCGCGAACCGGTCGCTGTGGAGCGGGGGGGCGGGCCGGGTACAAGTTTCGTTGTCGATGCTACTTCGTAGCGTACCGGGAGCGGGGACGGCCGAGCAGGAGCGCCGGGGTGCACACTGCCCGGGCGGTGGACGCGACCGTGAAGGACGCCGGTTCGCCCCGGTCCGCCGCGACGGGGAGCCGGTCCCGACCGGCCCGGAAACGGCGTCCGGGCACGATGGGAACGAGAGTTGCTTCACCCGTCCCGACTGGCCTCATGGCCGCCCCGCCTCAGCTCATCCGACATCGACCACAAGGAGTGGCCCATGGCCGGTCCGCTCGGACCCCGGAAGGTGACGCCCCGCCTGCGTGCAGCGCTGGAGATCGCGACCGCGTCCGCACGTGAACGGCTCCTCGACGCCCACGCCGCCCACCTCCTCGATCTGGTCACGGGCGTGCGCGGCCAACTCTCGCCCGGACGGGCGATGGCGATCTACGCTCGCCTCCACGCGCTCGAACCCGAGTTCGCCCGGCGGATCGGCAGCAAGGTCCTCGCCGCGCTCGGGGAGCGGGCCGAGGCCGTCCCGTTCGACGACGCGGCGCCGGACGACGACTGGGACGCCGCGCTCTCCACGTTCCAGCAGCTCCGGCGGCGCATTCGCGGCCGGGTCAACCACGAGTTGCGCCGCGCGATCGAGATCCACACCGGCAGGACGGAGATCGCGATCCTGAACGTACACGTCGACAACATCCTGCGCTTCGTCCACCTCCTCGCGCCCGAGACGCCGATCGCAAGGATCGTCGCGTTCTACTCGGAGCGGATCGGCGTACGGAAATCGGTCGCGGAAGTGGCGTACTACATGACGCTCGACCGGCTCGCCGATACCCTCACGACCTGGCCCGGGCAGGGCGTGCCCGCGGCGCCGACGCACCCCGCGCAGACGCTCCCGGCCGCGGCGGAGCATACGCTCCGCATCGTGAACCGGTCCCCTCGACAGCCGCGGCACTCGCTCCCGGACCCGGGCCGGGGCGCGACGACGGGATGAAATGCGCGGATCATGAGATGTGCGGACCGTGAGATGCGCGGACCGTAAGATGCGCGGACCGTGAGATGCGTGGGTCGTAAGGGGACGGGAGGAGCCTCGCCCGCCCCCACCTCGCGAGTCGTCGCGTCGATCGCCGTCGCGGGAGGGTGCCGAGAGGTGACGGATTCGTGGGTGTGGCTCGCGGCGGGCCGCGCGCCGGGAAGCACGCCGGGAAGCACCCGGGAAGCAC
>Ga0079224_100012475_pt1 | contig 11767 bp, 8 predicted proteins | sample Stecom2015_FD_80414 | JGI IMG/M metagenome (GOLD analysis project Ga0079224, IMG submission 80414) | Agricultural soil microbial communities from Utah to study Nitrogen management - Steer compost 2015 | ecosystem: Environmental > Terrestrial > Soil > Agricultural land | place: USA: Utah...
CCCTCGCCGAGGGCGCGATCGCCCCATGGGCGATGGGCTCGACCGACCACCACCAGGAGGTCATGGCTGGCCTCGCCGAGGAGCTCAGCTTCTCGATGGACGTGCCGTGGCGAGCCCTGCCCGCGCGCGCCCAGGAGGCGCTGCTGCACGGCAAGGACCACAAGGTCCACGTGAAGTACCGCAACCGCTTCGGCCGCGAGCGCACCTACTCCACCGGCTTCGAGGGCGTCATGCACTTCCTCGAGCGCCGCCACAGCGACACCGAGTCCGACTGGGCCAAGGAGCGCTACGAGCAGTTCATGCGGGAGGTGCCCTGCCCCGCCTGCCAGGGCGCGCGCCTGCGCCCCGAGGTGCTCGCCGTGACCGTGGGCGGGAAGTCCATCGCCGAGGTCTGCGAGATGTCCATCGGGGACGCGCTCGCCTTCCACCAGGGCCTCGAGCTCGGGGTGCGCGAGGCCGCGATCGCCGATGAGGTCCTGCGCGAGATCCGCTCCCGCCTCGGCTTCCTGCTCGACGTGGGCCTGGACTACCTCTCCCTCGCCCGCGCCGCCGGCACCCTCTCCGGCGGTGAGGCGCAGCGCATCCGCCTCGCCACCCAGATCGGCTCTGGACTGGTGGGCGTGCTCTACGTCCTCGACGAGCCCTCGATCGGCCTGCACCAGCGCGACAACGAGCGTCTCATCGCGACCCTCGAGCGGCTGCGCGACCTCGGCAACACCCTCATCGTCGTCGAGCACGACGAGGACACCCTCAACGCCGCCGACTGGGTCGTGGACATCGGCCCGCTCGCCGGCGCGCACGGCGGGCGCGTCGTCCACTCCGGCACGGTCGAGGGGCTGAAGACGAACCCGGACAGCCTCACCGGCCGCTATCTCTCCGGAGAGCTCTCGATCCCCGTCCCGGCCCAGCGCCGCCCGATCGACAAGGACCGGATGCTGAAGGTCGTCGCGCCGCGCGCGAACAACCTCACGGGCCAGGACGTCTCCTTCCCGCTCGGGGTGCTCACCGCCGTCACCGGCGTCTCCGGCTCGGGGAAGTCCTCGCTCGTCAACGACATCCTCTACTCCGTGCTCGCCAAGGAGCTCAACCGCGCCCGGCTCGTCCCCGGCCGCCACAAGCGCGTCACCGGGCTCGAGCACCTCGACAAGGTCGTGCACGTGGACCAGTCGCCGATCGGCCGCACCCCGCGCTCGAACCCCGCCACCTACACCGGCGTGTGGGACCGGGTGCGGACCCTGTTCGCCCAGACCAACGAGGCGAAGATCCGCGGCTACACCGCCGGGCGCTTCTCCTTCAACGTCAAGGGCGGACGCTGCGAGGCCTGCTCCGGCGACGGCACGCTGAAGATCGAGATGAACTTCCTGCCCGACGTGTACGTCCAGTGCGAGGTGTGCAAGGGCCAGCGCTACAACCGCGAGACCCTCGAGGTGACGTTCAAGGACAAGAACGTCGCCGAGGTGCTGGACATGTCCATCGCCGAGGCGCTCGAGTTCTTCGACGCCGTCCCCGCGATCCGCCGCCAGATGCAGACCCTCGTGGACGTGGGCCTCGGCTACGTGAAGCTCGGCCAGTCCGCGACCACCCTCTCCGGTGGTGAGGCGCAGCGCGTGAAGCTCTCCTCCGAGCTGCACAAGCGCTCCAACGGCCGCACCATCTACGTGCTCGACGAGCCGACCACGGGCCTCCACTTCGAGGACGTCCGCAAGCTCCTCGAGGTCCTCGGCGGGCTCGTGGACAAGGGCAATTCGGTCATCGTCATCGAGCACAACCTCGACGTCATCAAGACTGCCGACCACGTCATCGACCTCGGCCCCGAGGGCGGCTCCGGCGGTGGGCAGGTCGTCGCGACCGGCACTCCCGAGCAGGTCGCGACGGTCGAGGGCTCCCACACCGGCCGCTTCCTCGCCCCGATGCTCGCCGCTGGACGGGCGGGCACCGGCGCGACGCGCTGAGCAGGAGCACCTGATGGCCGATCCGGCGACCTACCGCCCCGCGACCTCCACCATCCCCACCCGCCCGGGGGTGTACCGGTTCCGGGACGAGCACGGCCGCGTCATCTACGTGGGCAAGGCGAAGAACCTCCGCCAGCGCCTGGTGAACTACTTCCAGGACCTCGCCGTCCTGCACGAGCGCACCCGGCGCATGGTCACCACCGCCGCGAGCGTCGAGTGGACGGTGGTGGGCACCGAGGTCGAGGCGCTCACCCTCGAGTACACGTGGATCAAGGAGTTCGACCCACGGTTCAACGTCAAGTTCCGCGACGACAAGTCCTACCCCTATCTCGTGCTCACGATGGGGGAGAAGGTGCCGCGGGTCCACATCACCCGCCGGCCCCGGTCCAAGGGCGACCGCACCTTCGGGCCGTACCCGCAGGTGGGCGCGATCCGCGAGACGCTCGACCTCATGCTGCGGGTCTTCCCGATCCGCTCCTGCACCGCGGGCGTGTACCGCCGCGCCGAGCGCTCCGGGCGTCCCTGCCTGCTGGGCTTCATCGGGAAGTGCTCCGCGCCGTGCGTGGGCGACATCAGCGAGGAGGAGCACCGCAGGCTCGCCGAGCAGTTCGCGGACTTCATGGCCGGGAACACCTCGAAGTACACCCGCCGCATCGAGCAGCGGATGAAGGCCGCCGCCGCCGCGATGGACTACGAGACCGCGGCGAGCCTGCGCGATGACCTCCAGGCGCTCGAGAAGGTCATGGAGAAGAACTCCGTGGTCCTGTCCGATGCGACCGACGCGGACCTCGTGGGCCTCGCCCAGGACGAGCTCGAAGCCTCCGTGCAGGTCTTCCACGTGCGCGGCGGCCGGATCCGCGGTCAGCGCGGCTGGCCGGCAGAGATCCTCGATGAGTCCACGGCCCCCGACCTCGTCGAGCGCGCCCTGACCACCCTGTACTCCGAGAGCGACGCACCGAAGGAGGTGCTCGTCCCGATCCTCCCCACGAACCTCGCCCAGGTCCGGGAGCTGCTCGGAGCGCGCGTGGACCTGCGCGTCCCCCAGCGCGGCGAGAAGAAGGACCTGCTGCTCACGGTGGGGGAGAACGCGACCGAGGCGCTGCGCCTGCACCGCCTGAAGCGCACCGGCGACCTCACCGCCCGCACCAAGGCGCTCGAGGACCTGGGGGATGCGCTGGGGCTCGCCGAGCCGCCGCTGCGCATCGAATGCTTCGACATCTCCCACTCCCACGGCACGAACGTCGTCGGCTCCCAGGTCGTCTTCGAGGACGGGCTGCCGAAGAAGAGCGAGTACCGCCGCTACTCCATCAGCGGCGAGGCCGCCCGCGATGACACCGCCTCGATGCACGACGTCCTCACCCGCCGGCTGAAGCACCACCTGAACCCGCCGGAGCCCGCGGAGGACGAGGAGCCCGGGAAGTTCAAGCGCTTCGCCTACCCGCCCTCGCTGCTGCTCGTCGACGGCGGCCCGCCGCAGGTCGCCGCCGCGCAGCGCGTCCTCGACGAGCTGGGCATCACGGACATCGCCCTCGCCGGGATCGCTAAGCGCCTCGAGGAGATCTGGCTGCCGGGGGAGGAGTATCCGGTGATCCTGCCGCGCACCTCCGAGGCGCTGTTCCTCGTCCAGCGCCTGCGCGACGAGGCTCACCGCTTCGCGATCACCTACCACCGCTCCAAGCGCGGCCGCGCCATGCAGGCCAGCGCCCTGGACGGCATCTCCGGCCTCGGACCAGCGCGTCGGCGCGCCCTCCTGGACCGCTTCGTGACCGTCTCCGCGATCCGCGAGGCGAGCGAGGAGGAGCTGCTGGAGGTGGACGGGATCGGGCCCGCGTTGGCCGCGCAGATCACCGCCGCGCTACGATCCGACCAGGACAGCAGCACGGACCAGGCCCCGGCGGACACCGACGGGGAGGACGTCCTCGGCGTCACCGTCGACATGGCCACCGGCGAGATCCTCGACGGCTGACCGCCCGCGCCGGCACCTGTCCGCAAGACCGCCCCCGACTTCCAAGGAGCGTCCGTGACCGACGAGACCGTACCGAGCCCCAGCACCGATACCCGGGGCGACGTCGTCATCATCACTGGCCTCGCCGGGGCCGGCCGCGAGACCGCCGCCCACGCCCTCGAGGACATGGGCTGGTACGTCGTCTACAACATCGCCCCGCAGCTCATCGGCACGCTCTACGAGTTGCGCGCGAGCGCCGTCGGCCGCGAGAACCGCTTCGCGGTCGTCGTCGACCCGCGCTCGGGACCCTTCTTCTCCGAGCTCTCCGATGTGGTCGCCGAGCTGCGCCGTGCCGACCTGCGTCTGCGCCTGCTCTTCCTCACCGCCGACGAGCCCACCCTGGTACGACGCTTCGACTCCGTGCGGCGCCCCCACCCGCTGCAGGGCGAGGAGGGCGTGCTCGAGGGCATCCGCCGCGAGCGCGAGATGCTCGCCCCCTACCGGCGCATGGCGGACCTCGTCATCGACACCTCGCCGCTGAACGTGCACCAGCTGACGATGAAGATGCGCTCGGTCTTCGGCACGAGCGACGAGCAGCGCCTCACCGTCACGATGCTCTCCTTCGGTTTCAAGTACGGGATCCCGCTCGAGGCCGATCACGTCAGCGACGTCCGCTTCATCCCGAACCCCTACTGGGTGCCGGAGCTGCGTCCGAAGCGCGGCACCGACCAGGAGGTCGCCGACTACGTGCTCGGCGACGAGAACGCCGCGGAGTTCGTGGATCGCTATCTCGAGATGATCATCCCGGTGCTGCGCGGCTACAGCGCCGAGAACAAGCACTTCACCACCCTCGCGATCGGCTGCACCGGCGGCAAGCACCGCTCCGTCGCGGTCTCCGAGAAGATCGGTGACGAGCTGCGCCGCCTCGGCCATCCCGTGCGGATCCGCCACCGCGACCTGGGGCGCGAATGAGCATCGCCCCCCGCACCGGAGGCCACCGCCTGCGCGGCGCCGACCGTTCTGCGAGCGCCCGACGGGGCCGCCGCGGCGACCCTCAGCGTCCGCTGCGCGTGGTCGCGCTCGGTGGCGGGCATGGCCTCGCGGCGAACTTGCGCGCGCTGCGCCTGCTGGCCGACGACATCACCGCCGTGGTCACCGTCGCCGACAACGGCGGTTCCTCCGGCCGGATCCGCACCGAGATGCCGGTCCTGCCGCCCGGAGACCTGCGCATGGCGCTCGCGGCGCTGTGCGAGGACTCCGACTGGGGCTCCATCTGGGGCGATGTCATCCAGCACCGCTTCTCGACCGACGGCGAGCTGGACGGGCACGCGCTCGGCAACCTCCTGATCGTCGCGCTGTGGCAGATCCTCGAGGATCCGATCGAGGGCCTGGACCAGATGGCCGAGCTGCTCGGCGCGCGCGGTCGCGTGCTGCCGATGGCGCTGGAGCCGCTGGACATCGAGGCGACCGTGCGAGGAACCGACGGGACCGTCCGCACCGTCTCCGGGCAGTGGCAGGTCGCGACCGCCGAGGGCTGCGTCCAGGATGTGCGCCTGATCCCCGAGCGACCCCGCGTCCCCCAGGAGGTGCTCGAGGCGATCGCCGAGGCGGACTGGGTGATCGTGGGCCCTGGCTCCTGGTACACCTCCGTGCTGCCGCACCTGATGATCCCGGAGATCGCCGAGGCGATCCGCACCAGCCCTGCCCGGCGCTGCATCACCACGAACCTGTCCGTCGGCGTGCAGGAAGCGGAGGGCAAGACCAGCATGGACATGCTCGACGTCCTCCTCGAGCGCGCCGGCGACTGCCGCTTCGACGCGCTGATCGCCGACCCGACCAGCCTCGCCGACGCCCTCGAGCTCGCCGAGGCCGCTCAGGACCGCGGGATCCGCCCCCTGCTGCGCCAGGTCAGCGTGGGCGACGGCCAGCCCCACCACGACCCGGTGCGCCTCGCCGCGGCGTACCGTGATCTGTTCGATGACGCCTACGGCGACGTCGAGCCGGACCACGACGGCGCCGTGCACAGCACTCAGGCACACAGCGCTCCGGCGCACAGCACTCAGGGGGCCGCCGCCCCCGCCACCGAGGAGGACGCACATGGCTCTGACGGGTGAGGCCAAGGAAGAGCTCAGCCATCTCGAGGTGACGCGCCCCTCCGCCCGCAAGGCCGAAGCGGCCGCGATGCTCCGCTTCGCCGGCGGGCTGCATCTCGTGGCCGGCAAGATAGTGGTCGAGGCGGAGCTGGACTCCGCCGCCGTGGCCCGACGCCTGCACGCCACGATCGCGGACATATACGGCCACCGCGCAGAGCTCGCCGTGCTCGCCCCCTCCGGGATCCGCCGCACCACGCGCTACATCGTGCGGGTCGAGCGGGAGGGCGGGATGCTCGCGAGGCAGACCGGTCTCGTCGACGGGCGCGGCCGGCCCGTGCGCGGCATGCCCCCGTTCGTCGTCGGCGGTGCGACCGTGGATGCGGAAGCCGCCTGGCGCGGCGCCTTCCTCGCCCGCGGCACCCTCACCGAGCCGGGCCGCTCCTCCGCGCTCGAACTCTCCTGCCCCGGCCCCGAGGCCGCGCTCGCGATGGTCGGCGCGGCCCGCCGCCTCGGCGTCGCCTCGAAGGCCCGTGAGGCCCGAGGCGCCGACCGGGTCGTGCTTCGCGACGGCGACGCGATCTCGATGCTGCTCGCCCGCATGGGCGCGCCGCGCACCGTCGAGGCCTGGGAGGAGCGCCGCACCCGGCGCGAGGTCAAGGCGACCGCGCACCGGCTCGCGAACTTCGACGACGCGAACCTGCGCCGCTCCGCGCGCGCCGCCGTCGCCGCCGGCCAGCGCGTCCAGCGCGCCCTGGAGATCCTCGGCGACGAGGTGCCGGAGCATCTGCAGGCAGCCGGCCAGCTCCGCCTCGAGCACCGCCAGGCAAGCCTCGAGGAGCTGGGCCGGCTCGCCGATCCGCCGCTGACGAAGGATGCGGTCGCGGGCCGGATCCGCCGCCTTCTCGCCACCGCGGACAAGCGCGCCGAGGAGCTCGGGATCCCCGGTACCGACCACGGAGTGGACGAGGATCGATTGCCCCCGTCGCCAGATCCCAGTCATTGATAAGATGACGGGCGGCGTCGGAGAGATCCGGGGTCGTCCGAGCGTACGAGGGCGTGCGCGCCATGTCAGTACCCGTATTTCGCAGGTCTTCTGCGAATCTAGGAGGAACCCTTGACCATCAAGGTTGGAATCAACGGATTCGGCCGCATCGGCCGTAACTTCCTGCGCGCCGCTCTCGAGCAGAAGGCGGACATCCAGATCGTCGGCGTGAACGACCTCACCAACAACGCCACGCTCGCGAACCTCATCAAGTACGACTCCATCGGCGGTGTCCTGCCCTACGACGTCTCGTACGACGACACCTCGATCACCGTCGGCGACAACACCTTCAAGGCGTACGCCGAGCGTGACCCGAAGAACATCCCGTGGGGCGAGATCGGCGCGGACGTCGTCATCGAGTCCACCGGTATCTTCACCGACGCCGAGAAGGCCAAGGCTCACCTCGAGGCCGGCGCGAAGAAGGTCATCATCTCCGCTCCGGCGAAGAACGAGGACGCGACCTTCGTCATCGGTGTGAACGAGGGCGACTACGACCCCGCGAAGCACAACATCGTCTCCAACGCCTCCTGCACCACCAACAGCCTCGCGCCGGTGGCGAAGGTGCTGAACGATGAGTTCGGCATCGTCAAGGGCCTGATGACGACGATCCACGCCTACACCTCGGACCAGGTGCTGCAGGACGGCCCGCACAGCGACCCCCGCCGTGCCCGCGCCGCCGCGCTGAACATCATCCCGACCACGACCGGTGCGGCCAAGGCCGTCTCGCTCGTGCTCCCCGAGCTCAAGGGCAAGCTGGACGGCTACTCGCTGCGCGTCCCGGTGCCGACCGGCTCGATCACCGACCTCACCTTCGAGGCCTCGCGCGAGGTCACCGCGGAGGAGGTCAACGCTGCCGTGAAGAAGGCCGCTGAGGGCCCCCTCAAGGGCATCCTGCGCTACACCGAGGACCCGATCGTGTCCAAGGACATCGAGGGCGACCCGCACTCCTCGATCTTCGACGCGCAGCTGACCAAGGTGATTGGCAACCAGGTGAAGATCTTCTCCTGGTACGACAACGAGTGGGGCTTCTCGAACCGCCTCGTCGAGCTCTCGCAGCTCGTCGGCAAGTCCCTCTGATCCCCGCGCTGTCGCGCTGACGGCCAGGATCGTCCCGGAGCCCGCCGGCCGCCGCCCCGAGGGGTCGGTGGCCGGCGGGCTCCGCACGTGTCCCTGCACGCCGCCCCCGGGCGCGGCGCGACGCCCCCACCCCGAAGGAGCACCACAGTGCTGAAGACCATCGACTCGCTCGGGGAGCTGCGCGGCCGCCGCGTGCTCGTCCGAGCCGATCTGAACGTGCCCCTGGACGGCACGACCATCACCGACGACGGCCGTATCCGTGCGGCGCTGCCCACCCTGACCCGTCTGGTCGAGGCCGGGGCCCGGGTCGTCGTGATCTCCCATCTGGGCCGTCCCAAGGGCGCGCCGGAGGAGAAGTACTCCCTCCGTCCCGTCGTCGGCCGCCTCGGCGAGCTGCTCGGCCAGGAGGTCGCCTTCGCGACCGACACCGTCGGCGACTCCGCGAAGGAAACCGTCGCCGCGCTCGAGGACGGCCGTGTCGCTGTGCTCGAGAACCTCCGCTTCAACCCGGGAGAGACCGCGAAGACCGACGAGGAGCGTCTCGCGTTCGCGCGCGAGCTCGCCGCGCTCGGCGACGCCTTCGTCTCCGACGGCTTCGGCGTCGTCCACCGCAAGCAGGCCTCCGTCTACGAGCTCGCGACCCTGCTCCCGGCTGCGGCCGGCCAGCTGGTCCTCGGCGAGGTCGAGGCGCTGCGCAAGGTCACCGACGAGCCCGAGCGCCCCTTCGTGGTCGTCCTCGGCGGTGCGAAGATAGCGGACAAGCTCGGCGTCATCGACTCCCTGCTCGGCAAGGCCGATCGCATCCTCATCGGCGGCGGCATGGCCTACACCTTCCAGAAGGCCAAGGGCCTTGAGGTCGGTCTGTCCCTGCTGGACGAGTCGAAGCTCGACGTGGTCCGCGAGTACATGGAGCGCGCCGAGGCCAACGGCGTCGAGCTCGTCCTGCCCGTGGACACGGTGATCGCGCCCGAGTTCTCGGCCGACGCGCCCGCGACCGTGGTCGACGTCGACAAGATGCCCGCCGACCAGGAGGGCATGGACATCGGCCCGCGCACCGCGGAGCTGTTCGGCCAGAAGATGGCCGACGCCGCGACCGTGTTCTGGAACGGCCCCATGGGCGTGTTCGAGTTCGAGTCCTTCGCCAAGGGCACCACCTCCGTCGCCGACAGCCTCTCGAAGGCCTCCGGCTACACCGTGGTCGGGGGCGGCGACTCCGCTGCCGCCGTCCGCATCCTCGGATTCGACGAATCCCTCTTCTCGCACATCTCCACCGGCGGCGGCGCGAGCCTCGAGCTCATCGAGGGCAAGGACCTGCCGGGCATCTCCATCCTCGAGGAGGACTCCGAATGACCACCCGCACCCCGCTCATGGCGGGCAACTGGAAGATGAACCTCGACTGGAAGCAGGGCCTCGCCCTCGTCGAGGACCTCGGCGACCAGCTCAAGGCCGTGGACATGTCGAAGGTCGAGGCCGCTGTGCTGCCGCCCTTCGTGGACCTGCGCACCGTCCAGGTCGCGGTCGACACATCCAAGCTCCCCATCGCCTACGGCGCGCAGGACATCTCCGCCCACGAGTCCGGCGCCTACACCGGTGAGGTCTCCGGCGCGATGCTGACGGCGCTCGGCTGCACCTACGTGGCGGTCGGCCACTCGGAGCGTCGCGAATACCATGGCGAGACCGAGCAGATCACCAACGCCAAGGTCAAGGCCGCCTTCGCGGCGGGCCTCGTTCCGATCCTGTGCGTCGGCGAGCCGCTCGAGGAGCGCAAGGCCGGCAAGCACGTCGAGTACACCCTCGCGCAGCTCGAGGGCGGCATCGAGGGTCTCAGCGCCGAGCAGGCCGAGAAGATCGTCATCGCCTACGAGCCCGTCTGGGCGATCGGCACCGGCGAGGTCGCGACCCCGGACGATGCGCAGGAGGTCTGCGCCGCGATCCGTGACGCGCTGCGCGCGATGTACGGCGACACCGTCGCCGACGCGGTCCGCGTCCTGTACGGCGGCAGCGTCAAGTCCTCGAACGTGGTCGAGCTCATGGGCAAGGCCGACGTCGACGGCGCGCTCGTCGGCGGCGCCTCGCTGCAGGCCGAGGAGTTCGCCAAGATCGTCGGGTACCAGGGCTGATCGACGTACTGCGAGGTACGAGCGGTAGGAGATCAGCCGAGTGAGCACAGTCTGATCGACAACGTCGTCTCGCAGACTACGTAAGACGTCCCACGCGGGCCGGGTCCGGATCGGACCCGGCCCGTGCCGTATGCTGGATCGGTCCGTCCGTCTCGGTGGAAGGTGTCCCTCTCCGTGGATCTCCCGCTTCTCAAGCTCGTCCTCCAGATCCTGCTGGCCGTCCTGGGCCTGCTGACGATCATGCTCGTCCTGCTGCACAAGGGACGCGGCGGCGGGCTCTCCGACATGTTCGGCGGCGGCGTCTCCTCCTCCGCGAGCGCTTCCGGCGTCGCTGAGCGGAACCTGAACCGCCTCACCGTGACGCTCGCGGTGCTCTGGGGTCTGTGCGCCGTGGGCCTCGGCGTGCTGGAGCGGTTCCTCTGAGCGCCTGACTCCGAACGCAGTACGGGCCGGTCACCTCTGATGAGGTGACCGGCCCGTTCGGCTGTGCGGGGGGCGTGCCCGCTCGGGCACGCCCCCTCGGCGTCAGCCGGTGGTGTCCCCGGCGGCGGCGCGGTCCATGAACCACACCGTCGACTCGAGGCCGCGCACGGCCGAGGCCGGCGCCTCCCACGGATCGATCTCGCCGTGCCCGGCTCGGACGGCCTCCGCCTTCTCCGCCCCGGAGACGAGGATCGCGACGTGGCGGGCCGAGTTCAGTACCGGCCAGGTGAGCGAGATCCGCTCCGAGGGCGGCTTGGGCGAGTCCGTCACGCCGGTCGCGCTCGCGCCGATGCTCCGCTGGTCCGGGTGCTCCGGGAACAGCGAGGCGACGTGCGCGTCAGGGCCCATGCCCAGCATGAGCACGTCGAAGAAGGCGCGGCCGCGGGTGCGGAACGGCTCGTCGCCGCCCAGCTGGTCCAGCTGCTGGCCGTACCAGGCGGCGGCGTCGTCGAGCGACATGCCGTCGGCGGGGGAGGGCATCACGTGGATGTTGCGGGCTGGCAGCCCGGCCTCCTGCAGCGGGACGAGCAGCGACTGCCGCACGCCCACTTCGTTGCGCTCCTCCGAGTCGGGGTCCACGAAGCGCTCGTCGCCCCACCACAGGTGCAGCCGCGCGGGGTCCACGCCGGCCTTCTCGAGGGCGGCGGGCAGCGCGGCAGCGGTCATCGTGCCGACGGTGCCGCCGGTGAGGACCAGGTGCGCGACGGGACGCTCTGTGAGCGCCTCGGCGAGCTGCTGCGCGGTGCGCTCCGCAGCGATGTTCGCGACGGCCTGCGCATCGGAGACCACCACGTCGGCCGCTTCGGGCTTGCCGGCCGCGTAGGTGGCGGTGTCGTCCACGCCGGTGAACGCCCCGGCGAGGACCTCGCCGTAGACCTCGTCGGGATCCAGGCGGCGCAGCTCCTCAGTGACGAGCTCGGCCAGGGTGCGGCGCGGCATCGTCACGTGCTGACCGCGGTCATCGCCGGGCAGCTTCATGATGATCGAGTCATCGCTGACGCGGGTGAGCTCGATCGTGCCGTCGGCGCGGACCAGGCGGATGCCGTGGACCCCCG
>Ga0079224_100012476_pt1 | contig 11767 bp, 11 predicted proteins | sample Stecom2015_FD_80414 | JGI IMG/M metagenome (GOLD analysis project Ga0079224, IMG submission 80414) | Agricultural soil microbial communities from Utah to study Nitrogen management - Steer compost 2015 | ecosystem: Environmental > Terrestrial > Soil > Agricultural land | place: USA: Utah...
CAATGGCTTGTCTTTCCGGGTATTTGAAGCTATTGGTTTCGGTAAGAAGCTCATCACGACCAATAAAGAGATAAAGCAGTATGATTTTTATCATCCAAACAATATTTTTGTTTGGGATGATCACTCGCAGAAAATGTTAGGCGATTTCCTGGATGCGCCGTACCTATATTTGGCTCCCCATATCAAAGAGAGTTACAGTTTCAATAACTGGATAAAAGCGTTGTTGCGTGAAGATCGGGTGGAACGGGCGGCAATAACTCCCCGCGTTGATTTGGAACCCTCCTTAGTGTATTGATTTTTCCGATGATAGGACACGTTGATGTAATAAAAAACCTCGCCAATTGGCTATATTGAATGTGGGTAATGCGAGCCAATAAAATTACTCGATGGATTGATGGCAGGAATCGTGCAGTAAGCCTATTCATTGCCCGTAAATATTATAGGGGTAAGGCATTAGGCACATTTTCACCGATCCTAAAGCCGTCGTTTCTATTCGCACTTGTCAAACGTTTTCTTCTACTATTATTCAGTTTATTTCGATTTAACGGCGCACTGTTTGTCCCGTATAAAGGGCTTGGCTTTTCGGCCTTCTGTAAACGATTGCTTGGGGTCAGCAAATTTGAGGTCCTGGGGCTGTTACCGGAGCCGGTTTCGTTCGAGGCATTTTCGCTTCCTCACTGGGATGCCCCCCGGGTGAGTATTATTATTTGCACACACAACCACATCGGGTTTACGTATAATTGCTTGCTATCGATTTTGGAGAATACGCATGGAGTTAGCTACGAGGTTGTTGTCGTCAATGATTTTTCCAGCGATCAGACAAAAAATGTTTTGGCGACCATTGGGAATATCGGTGTTGTTGAAAATGAAACGAATCTCGGTTTCTTGAAATCATGTAACAAGGCGCTGGCTTATTGCAAAGGAGAATATGTCTGTTTTTTGAATAATGATGTCCAGGTGCAAACGGGCTGGTTGGAAAATTTATTGGCTCCGTTTGGTCGATTTAGGGATGTTGGGTTAGTCGGTGCCAAGTTAATCTATCCTTTTGGGCTTCTCCAGGAGGCTGGGGGGATTGTAAACTATAAAGGTGAACCGGGTAACTATGGTAAGTTTAGGGATCCACAGGATATTTCCTATAACTACCTGAGAGAGGCCGACTATTGTTCGGGGGCGTGTTTGCTGGCCCTCAAAGCCGATTTGGTCACGTTAGGCGGTTTTGACGAAACATTTGCACCTGCTTATTATGAAGATACCGATCTGGCTTTTCGGATGCGGTATCAATTGGGTAAAAAAGTCTATTACCAACCGTTGGCAGAGGTTGTTCATTTTGAAGGTATAAGTTCGGGAAAGGTTTCCGATGGAAAAAACGTGAAAAGTTATCAGGTTGTCAATGCTGAGAAGTTTCAGGCAAGATGGAAGCATGTCTTTCAGCAATTTCCGCAAACGACCGATTCCGCTGCCGTTGCCCGAAAATTTGTGGCTGAGGACAACTATATCCTGATTGTGGAGCCGCAGCTACCGACCTACGATCAGGATTCTGGATCACGCCGCATGTTTGAGCTTATCAAGCTATTGCAGCAACTGAGTTATGGTGTTATTTTTTCGGCTGAGAAACATACGCAACGGGAACCTTATTATTCTACGCTAGTTAACATGGGGGTTTGGGTGCTTAATAAGCCTCATTTCCAGAAATCATCCAAAGCGGTTATAAAGCGCGTCATTCCATGGCTGAGTGCGGCTTTGGTTTGCCGTCCTGGTATGAACCGTAAATACGGGCGATATCTCAAAAAGTTCGGCGTTCGTTGGTTCAACGATACGGTTGATATTCACTTTGTGAGAGAGGAACGGGCGCTCCAACTCGGTTATATAGACGCTAAAGAGAAAGGAAAGGTAGCCCGCCGGAAAAAAAGGGAGTTGGCGCTTATGCGCGAAGCCGATGCCGTATTTGTGGTTACCCCAACAGAGGCTGAGTTGCTGATTGAATTTGGTATCAAACACGTTACGGTTATACCAAATGTGCATTATCCGGTGAAGCAAGTATTGCCTAGCTTTGAAGATAGGCATGGGATATGTTTTATCGGCGGATACCGCCATCTCCCCAATGTTGATGCTGTCAGTTGGCTTGTCAAAGAGATTATGCCCTTGGTTTGGGAAAAACTGCCCTCGGTGAATGTGTATCTGCTGGGAAGCCTCGTCACGAAAGAAGTTGCCGACTTACGGTCTGACAACGTACACGTTCCGGGCTATCTTCCGGATGTATCAGCCTATTTTTTATCAAGCCGAGTTTTTGTCGCGCCACTGCGTTTTGGTGCCGGTATGAAAGGGAAAATAGGACAGAGTTTTGAATACGGCCTGCCCGTCATCACGACCGATATCGGCGCCGAAGGCATGGAGCTTATCGATCGGAAGCATTATCTTCGTGCTAATACGGCGGAAGAATTTGCCACGGCTATCCTGGAATTGTATGATGATGGCCAGTTATGGGATGATCTTTCAAAAGGGGGCTTTGCGGCCTTAACACCTTATTCGCCTGAACGGGTGAAAGATAAACTGAGATTGATTTTATAATACCTTTACGTTACAAATTTAAAGTAAAGATATACTGCAATTGAGGTTATGCGGTCGTGCATATTTCCGTTTTTCAGGAGTTGCTTGGCCGCTTTTTTGAAATTTCGCTTATAAGCAGTCATGGAGGGAGAAAGCAGTCTATAGCGATAATAGCGTATTATATTTATCCATTTGTCTATAGCGAAGGCTTTATCCACTGCGGTTGAACTGAGCCCGCCGGTGTAGTATACAGATACGATTTGAGGTGTATAAGCAATTTGATATCGGGCGAAACAACGCAAGTTAAGGTCGAAGTCAGCGAGCACCGGATATTTCGGGTCGTAACGCTCTCCTTTATCAAAGATTCGTTTATTATACAAAATCGATTGTTGGCAAAGGTTTTTGTCAAAGAGGATGGCCGGATTGGTCTCGCCCATATAGATCTCACCGTCTTTTATCCAATGGCTATCTCCCGCCATGATGACGTTGCCATAGACCAAATCTGCGGATGTGGCACTGTCCAGAAAAAGTTTAAGCGTCTCTAAGGTTTCGTTGGCATACAATCGGTCATCACTGCCCAGGAATAACACCCAATTGCCCGACAGCTTGTCTATAGCGCGATTCATGGCGTGGTAAACACCATTGTCTTTTTCGGAGAAAAGTCGCAGGCGGGCGTCATCGAAAGCACGTACCAAATCGCACGTATTGTCTGACGATTGCCCATCTTGTATGATTACTTCAAAACTCCCAAAGGACTGTGCAAGAATACTGTTTAAGCATGATTCAATTGTTCGCTCCGATTGATAAGTAGGAACGATGATACTAAAAAAAGGTGAGGTCATTTGCCGAGTATTTTTTTCCGGATACGTTTGAACCACGACTTTTTTCGCGGTGAAAGATAACGCTTCAACGCTTCCCGGTCGTCACCGATCGGTTGTTCATGCTCGTCTATCCGCTCGCCTACAAACTGATAACCGGTTCGGGGCACGGGGAACGGCTTGCGTTCGAAAAATTCATCGTGGATCGTTTGCGAATGGTTGAATGCACGATAGATTTCCTGCAGGAAAGTCTGGTCAATGCCGTAGCGATCATGTTGGTCGGTTATGAACCGCCTGATGGCAGCCTCCATGGGATAACTGCCGCCGGTTATTCCCCACATTCCACCCAGGATGCCCAGCCCTTCTGCGCCAAAAGGCGTTTGGTGATGTGGGTGGTCACGCATGACATGGAGTGTGTTGCCCGATGTTATCCATTCGTTTACCGCCTTCCGTTCCCGATGGGATAAGCGTGAATCTGCATCACGGAATATTGCATACCTGCAATCGGGGATATCGGCAGCAAGGAATCGCCAGAAAAGGCCGTATATGCCCGAATCCGTCATGTCTTTCAAAGCTGCACCCTGTTCGCTGAGCCGCGTTAAGGTCTCGGCGGGTACCGTACGGTCATGGTAAACGATCACCTTCCAGTTCGGATAGGTCTTTTCAGCTAAAGCCACATTCCGAATAGCTCCTATATTAAAGACAGGTGCATCTCCCCATAAACTGAACGCGATATAGTTGTTTTGTCCCATATTAGGTCTTACTACAAAGGTAAAGATAAATGTAGACTAGCTATGCTTATATGAAAAAAGACCGCGGAACACCGTTTTCACACTTAACTTCAGTGCCTTTCGGAAATGTCTCCAAGTCAAGCCGGGCAGGTGAAAGAAAGTCTTGTCAAAAAGTAGAAAGAATGCGGATTTCCCACCCTTGTAAGTAACGATTTCAGCCCACCTTCGGAAGATATCTTCTTTAATGATGTGCCGCGGGATATGGCGAATCCTGAGGAAGTTCCTGAGAAACGACCGATAATCATAAACCGTAAACTCGCTATTTCTTGTGCCGGTCATGAAGGTGTAGTGGATGGCAACTGATTGCTCGCTCACTGCCTCAAAACCCAATCGCTGCTGGAGTGCTTTCAGTACCGATTTCACACCCGCTATCATCTGATCCATTTTTACCAACGAAGTATTGTTGTTGTGCTGTCGGTAAAGTAATAATGTCGCTTTTAAATTGACGATATCAAATCGTTCGCTTGCTCTCAAATAAAAATCGTAATCTTCTGCCAATCCGAATCGATGGTAACCCTCCAATTCAATGAAAGCGGACTTCCGAAACATGACACTCGGATTTACGAGTTGGTTGGCAAATAATAATTTCATTTTCAAACGATGAACATCACATAATGCCACGCCCACTTCATCGAGTACCTCGCCATTTTCGGAAATATATTTTGCATTACCCCCGCAAATAGCGACATCTGGATGGGTAATGAGATAATTGTATTGCAGCTCCAGCCGATCGGGCAAGCAGATATCATCGTGATCCAACAACGCGATAAATTCGCCCTTGGCTTCATGTATACCTTCCATGTTTGAGGCATATATACCTTGATTTTCCTGATGACTGATTAACCGAATGCGTTCGTCGCTTGATTGTTTGATAATTTCTTCGCTTCGGTCGCTCGATCCGTCATTAATAATCAGGAATTCGAAATCGGTATATGTCTGTTTCAATACGCTTTCAATGGTCGCGGCTAGAAACTTCTCGCCATTATAAACGGGCATGAACACAGTTATTGCTGGTTTTTTCATCGAAGCTGTGAAATAGCCTCCAAATCTAATGCTTTTTTGGTTAGTGAACTTTTTGCTATGGAACGAATTTTGCAAACTAAGTCTGTTCATGTCGAACAAGAGAAAATCAGTGCTGATTGGAACGTATTACCTGAACCATGTGGGCGGATCGCAGTTGTATACCTGTGACCTCATCAAAGCGTTGAATGTGCGCGATGATATTGACGTTGAGTTTTTTGCCATTGAACGGGGTGAATTGTCTGCGTATGCAGAAGATGAGCTGGGTGTCCCCTTTATGAGTAAGGATAGGTACGACCTAGTTTTGGCGGGTCACAACGTTACGGTAGAAATGCTGAATGGAAAAGGACCAATCGTACAAATTTGCCATGGTGCGATTCTTGGGCTGGAATTCCCGTCGATTTACGCCGACTTCCACGTAGGTATATTCAAAGAAGTCTGTAATAGCCTGACTAAGAAAGGGTTCGACAATATATTGGTGCTTAATGGGCTCGACCTACAGCAGAAGCGGCCCGAGAAACCGATTCATCCGCAATTGAAAAAAGTGCTATCCCTCTGCCAAAGTGAAGACGCCAATGCAATGTTATGGAATGTGTGCGATAAGCTGGGAATAGAATTTAGTTCGTTTAATAAACATAAAAATCCGACATTCCATATTGAAAAGGAAATCAATAAAGCCGATATGGTGGTTGGAATTGGCCGTTCAATTTATGACGCCATGGCCTGTGGGCGCCCGTGTATTGTTTTTGATAGCCGCGATTATAATGGCAATAAAGGTGACGGTACCTACACCCGCATTTATTCAGTGCGTTTGTGGAAGCTAATTGTTCCGGCCGTTACCGAGGTAAACATTTTTCGGAAGATGAACTGGTCGATGAGTTTCGGAAATACAATCCGGAAGACGGAGCACGGCTGCGGACCATTGCCGGGAAGCAACTGGATGTTGCAAAGACAACCGACGCTTTACTGGATGCCATAAATCAAATGACACTAAAAACGAAACGGAAGAAACAATACCGCATTTTCAAAAGCCGTTTCAAGCATTTCCGTAAAGTTTTTAAACGAAAGTTGAGGCGGGTCATTGAAATTTCGTCAGCGATGTAGCATGGTGAATGTTCTATCCTGGGCTGGAGTATCGGAAAGCAAAATAATACAGCGTTCTTTGCTTCAGTTACAAAACCGTGTATATTTACGCCGTCTTCAATACGTAATATGCTTACTAAGCTTAAAAAGTCAATCACTTTTTTTTTCAATTCATATTGGCTTGTGGAGTACGTTATGCTGTTGGAATACCAACAGCTTTCATTCCGCAAATTGGATAAGAAGCCGATCTTGATTTCGATGGTGGATAATAGGCGTCGTGGTAACGGTCTGACGGACCGGTTTAAGGGGATTATCAGTGTTTACGCGTTGGCAAAAACAATTGGTGTGCCGTATCGCTGCATTTACACCCATCCTGTTTATTTAACATCGTTCTTGATTCCCAATCAATATGACTGGCTGCCAAAACATGGCGAGCTTGACGACACCGTGGGAGGGATGCGGTTCAAGTTGTTAAGGAAACAACGGACGGCCAAGCGCCTCTTGCGGGTATTACCGCTAACCAAACAGGTTCGAGTATACGCGAATAACGATTACCTGGATGAAATCAACCGAATTTTTCATACCGAATACAAATGGGGACAGCTTTTCGGGGAACTATTTAAGGTCACTGAGCCGTTGGAAAGTAAACTGCAGTGCCATCTCGACCGAATCGGTGGCCCTTATATTGCTTGCGTGTTTCGCTTTCAAGCCCTGCTGGGCGACTTTAAAGAATACAACTTCAAACCGCTTGGCGAGACTGAACAACAACAATTGATTGCAAAGAACAAAAAAGCACTTCAGCAAATCACGGAGGAGAGCGCAGTCCCTGTGCTCGTCACCTCGGATAGCGCCACATTCATTAGTGAAATAAAAGCGCTGGCTAACGTGTATACCATTCCAGGAAAGGTGGTGCATATCGACAATTCCGCTGACGAAGCTGAGGAGGTTTACATGAAGTCGTTCGTCGACTTTTTTATGCTGGCTAGGGCGCAGAAGGTTTACAGTGTGGGTACCAAGACGATGTACCGGACCGATTTTCCAGCGTATGCCGCCAAAGTGAACGATGTGCCCTTTGAACGGATTTTGATCAATTAGCATGGGCAGAGCAAAAAAGGCAATCGTACGTTTTTTCAACTTCTATGGGCTAAAAGAATACTACATGGTCCTGAAGCACTACCGGTTGTCGGCTAAACGGGTTAGGAAGCCCATGATGATTTCGGTTGTGGACAGCCGCCGGCAAACCAAAGGCCTGACTGACCGTTTCAAGGGGATTGTGAGTGTGTATGCGCTTGCCAAGGCGAACGGTGTGCCGTTCAGGTGTATTTTTAACCACCCCATGGAACTAACCGATTTCCTCGTGCCCAACACATATAATTGGGTGGCCGGATCGGGAGAGCTGAGCGAATCGGTCTGGGATGTCCGGTTCCGGATTATGAGCAAACAACCACCCCTGCGACGGCTGACGAACCTATTTCCGTTGAAAAAGCAGGTGCTCGTATATGCGAAAGTTGATTACTTAGATAAAATAAACAAGAAGTTCAATCAGCGATATCAGTGGGGGCAGCTTTTCAACGAACTCTTCAAACCGACCAAGTTACTGGAAAACCAGTTGCAGTTACATCATAATCAGCTGGAAAACGACAGGTATATCGCGTGCGTATTCCGCTTCCAAAACCTGTTGGGAGACTTTAAAGAGTATCATTTCAAACCGCTGCCGTCAGCCGACCAACAAGCGTTGTTAACTAAGAACGTAAAGGCGCTTCAGCGCATTTCTGATCAGAGCAACGTGCCCGTGTTAGTGACGTCAGACAGTGTTACGTTTATCGCGGCGATAAAGGACCTGAAAAACATATATACCATCCCTGGCAAAGTGGTCCATATCGATAATGTATCGGAAGCAGAAAGCAACGTATACCTGAAATCGTTTGTTGACTTCTTTATGCTATCGCGGGCGCAGAAGATATACAGCCTAGGTACGGATATTATGTATAAGACCGATTTCCCCAAATATGCGGCGAAAGTTCATAACATTCCGTTTGAGCGGATTTTAATCGAATAACGCGGTCAAAAATAAATTCCCTAATTTTGTGCGTTTAACGGGCCTGTATGGATATTGATTTTGTAGTTACCTGGGTAGATATGAATGACCCGAAATGGCAGAAGGATTTCGCAGCTTATTCAGGAAAGATAGATAATAAGAAGAATGAGGTAACGGAGGCTCGCTTTAGGGACCACGGCCTGCTGAAGTATTGGTTCCGGGGTGTCGATAAATTTGCGCCCTGGGTGCGCAACATTCATTTCGTTACCTGTGGCCAGCAACCCGACTGGCTAGACACCAGCCACCCGAAGTTGCGGATGGTCAACCACAAAGACTATATCCCTAATCAGTTCCTGCCCTGCTTCAATTCGAGCCTGATTGAAATCTACCTGCACCGGATACCCGGATTAGCCGAACATTTCGTCTATTTCAACGATGATTTTTTTATCATCAAAGATCTGCCGCAGTCCCGATTTTTTACCGATGGCATACCCAATGATATTGCCGCTTTCCGAATGAACCTCGGCATGTCGTTATGGAGCAAATGCTTGAAAAATAATATTGCCATCATCAACCGGCGCTTCGACAAAAAGGAGGTGATGGCCCGCGACCACGATAAGTGGTTTCACGAAAGCTATGGAAAAAAGGCACGGTTGACGCGCCTGTTAAAATTGTATGATAAGTTCATTACTTTGCGTACCCCACATAATGCCCAGCCATATACCAAAACGACGTTTGAAGAGGTGTGGGATTATGCAGGGGGAGAACTGACCGAAATGTCGTCGCACCGTTTCCGGAGCCCGGAGGATTATACGCAGGAATTATTCCGTACCTGGCAGATATGCCGATCTAATTTCGAACCGTACAATACTTACCAAGATACGAAAATGTTTCCCCTTGTTTTCCGGGCGCCAAAAGCTATCAAGGCGATACGGGAGCAATCGTACAAGCTGGTGTGCGTAAACGACAGCGAGCACATCGTCAATTACGACAAAACCATGCAGGCGGTGAGCGATGCATTCAACCATATATTGCCCGAAAAATCAAGCTTTGAACGATGAGGATTTTAGTAACCGGTGCTGCGGGGTTTATTGGTTTCCACCTGGTCAACGCACTGTTGGAAAGGGGCGATGAGGTAGTAGGTGTCGATAACATAAACGATTACTATGACGTAAACCTGAAATATGGACGTTTGGCCGCGTGTGGGGTAGACCGTAGCGCTGTAAAAGAAAACATACCGGTTCAGAGCCAAACTCATCCGGCTTACACATTCCAAAAAACCGATATCACCGATTTAGACCAGCTTACGAGGCTGTTCCAAACCTACGGGTTTGAACGGGTTTTCCATCTCGCTGCGCAGCCGGGGGTCCGCTATTCGATGGAAAATCCCCACGCGTATGTACAGTCCAATGTGGTTGGATTTGTCAACATGCTCGAATGTTGCCGTCATCATCAGGTCAAGCACTTCGTTTACGCGTCCAGCTCATCCGTATATGGCACCAATGCCAAAGTGCCCTTCCATGAAGACGATCGGGTAGACCATCCCGTGAGTTTGTATGCCGCTACCAAACGGAGTAACGAGTTGCTGGCGCATACGTACAGTCATCTGTATCAGCTGCCCACCACCGGGCTACGCTTCTTTACGGTATATGGACCCTGGGGGCGGCCGGATATGGCACCGATGTTATTTGCCGATGCCATTTGCTCGGGCAAACCCATTAAAGTATTCAATGGCGGAGAGATGTACAGGGATTTCACCTACATAAACGATATCGTTGAGGGTGTCGTGCGGACGGGTGACCATATCCCCACGGCCACGGATGCTCCACCATACTATCGGATTTTCAATATCGGCAACTCGCAACCCATTCACCTGATGGAATTTATACGGATCATGGAAGCTGCTTTTGGCCGAACGGCTAAACTGGACATGTTTCCGATGCAGCCGGGAGATTTGAAAACAACGTACGCCGATACGTCTGCCCTGGCAGAAATGGTGCGCTATCGTCCGGATACAGCGTTGCTGGAAGGTGTGCGGAGTTTTGTGAATTGGTATAAGAACACGTATCAGCCGCTACTTCTCGAAGGTCGACCTGTCGGGGAATAGGGTTTCCAAAAAAGGTTTTATTTTCTTCCGGTCATCATCCGTTACGTGTTGGTTATCGTTCAGGCAAAACAGCATAGGTCGGTAACGCTCTATGTACGCCATGAAATCGTGTTTAAAAACCAGAATGCGGCTTGCCTCCCGGCGGCCCACATATTTCAAGTGGCCGTGGCCTATGGCTAGGGCATAGTAGGAGAATGCCGAGCGGTGGATGTCGCCAAACGTACGGATATGATGGGTCCGCGATTCCTGAACTCGATCGGCAAAGACTTCCTCCACGGCGTTCCGGTAATCGGATTTGAGGAACGCGTCGATATTGTGATGGGGAACGCCCGAATAATACCTTCCGAACTTCTCTTCCACCATGCGGGCCGAGTCTGCCAATTTCTGGGCATACTGCCCTAGCTTTTTGCCTGCCAAACTTTTAAAAAAGGCCGTCAACCTAGGGTGCCATCTGCCGAAAAATTTCCTTTTTAAACGGATAATTGGATACCCGTCTTTTTCAAAGAAGAAATCCGGCGACAGGTCGGCATTGAAAAACATGTCGTCGTTAGCGAAAAGAAAGCGATCGGACAAACCCGGAATTCGATACAGAAAATACTCGATGACCGTTGAATTGAAACAGGGCAATGCTTCTGGTGGCAAGATGTCTTTATGGTCTACCACCTGGATGCGGGGATGGCGGGTGTTCAGCCATCCGGGTTGTTGATCGTCCGTCACGATATAGATTTTCCGTATCCATGGGGCATGCTTTTCGGCCGATCGCAACGCATACCGCAACTCATCGTTACTGATATATCGCCCCTTATTGTTGGTTTCTGAATTGTCGCTTATGACACCGGTGGTCGCCCGTTTCTTTGCTTGCCATTTTGGGTCATCGCCGTCTACCCAAAGGTATATCAAATCTATTGCTGGGTGCTGGTCGCTCATTTTCGTCACTATCTTTTCTACTCAGCAATGCCTAGACAATGTTGAGACGACCGCAAAATTATAATAATTCTGATGGGATTACTTTTCTTTTTTAGACACATCAAATCACTTGTGATGAAAAAAATATATTTTGCGCCTCAGACCCCTACAGAAATCGGTAACGAAAAGGTTGAGAAAGAGGTTTTCGGTACGACGGTTGCTATAATAAACAGTACTATTTAATAAGAGGGGGGATGATGGCAAAGCATTTATTTATAATCAGACACGCAAAGTCGGATTGGAGTTTCGAAGTGAGCGACTTCGATCGCCCGCTCAATTCGCGTGGATTCAAAAACGCACCAAAGATGGCTGAGCGGATGGCCGAATATGCTATAAAACCCCAGAAATTGATCAGCAGCCCTGCCAAACGCGCCATCACGACCGCACAGATTTTTGC
>Ga0079224_100012478_pt1 | contig 11766 bp, 12 predicted proteins | sample Stecom2015_FD_80414 | JGI IMG/M metagenome (GOLD analysis project Ga0079224, IMG submission 80414) | Agricultural soil microbial communities from Utah to study Nitrogen management - Steer compost 2015 | ecosystem: Environmental > Terrestrial > Soil > Agricultural land | place: USA: Utah...
CGGCGGGATTGGCTGCTTGCGTACATCGCGCCGGCACTGGCGCTGGTGATGTTCTACGCGCTGCTGACGCATTTCATCCCCCGCTACGGCGATCCGCTACGGCCTGTGGCCGCGGTCGTGTTCGCCGTGCTGGTGCACGCGGCCTGGTGCGCCGCACTTGCGCGGCTGCGGTCCCGCCGAAGCACGCATCGCGACGCAGCGCTTCATGCCTATGCGTTGCGCGAACCGCACATGACGGAGGCGAGCCGATGAAACTGATGATCCAGATTCCCTGCTACAACGAGGCCGAGACGCTGGCGGTTGCGCTGGCCGCGTTGCCGCGGAGCGTGCCCGGCTTCGACGCCGTGGAATGGCTGGTGATCGACGACGGCAGCACCGACCAGACCGTGAAAGTCGCGCTGCAGAACGGCGTGGACCATGTGGTGCGCCATACGCGCAACTGCGGACTTGCACGTGCGTTCATGACCGGGCTGCAGGCGTGCACGCGCCTCGGCGCCGACGTCATCGTCAACACCGATGCCGACAACCAGTATTGCGCGGAGGATATTCCCGCGCTCACCACGCCGATCCTCACGGGACAGGCCGACATCGTCGTCGGCGCGCGGCCGATCGAATCCATCGAACACTTCTCCCCCGTCAAGAAACTGCTGCAGAAGCTCGGCTCCTGGGTGGTGCGGGTGGCGAGCCGCACGTCCATTCCCGATGCGCCGAGCGGTTTTCGCGCCATCAGCCGCGAGGCGGCTCAGCACCTGGTGGTGTTCAACGAATACACCTACACGCTGGAGACCATCATCCAGGCCGGTCAGAAGAACATGGCCATCCGCTCCGTGCCGGTGCGCGTGAATGCCGATCTGCGTCCCTCGCGGCTGGTCAAGAGCATCCCCTCGTACATCAAGAAGTCGGTCGCCACCATTGTGCGCATTTTCGTCATCTACCGGCCGTTCAAGTTCTTCGGCACGCTGGGCGCGATCGTATTCACCGCGGGCGTGCTGATCGGCGCGCGCTTTCTCTATTTCTATCTGAGCGGCGACGGCAGCGGCCATGTGCAATCGCTCATCCTCGCCTCGGTGCTGCTCGGCATGGGCTTCCAGACCCTGCTCGTCGCCTTCGTCGCAGATCTGCTGGCAGCCAATCGCAAGTTGCTGGAAGACGTGCGCTACAAAGTGAACCGGGTGAACGATCAATCGGGGCCGCCTGTCGCGGAGGCGACCGAGCATGCGCACGTCGAAGCGCGCGTGCTTCATGGTTGAAACATCCACGACTCGAGGAGTGCAGATGAGAGTTTCGGAAGGATTGATCGAGGACGGCATCGTCGTCGGCAACAACTACGACAAGTACAACTCGCGCAATCCCATCGTGCAGCAGCTGATGCGTGGCTTCGAGCAATCGCTCGCCGCGCTGGTCGCGCAGGTGCGGCCGAAAGAGATTCATGAAGTCGGCTGCGGCGAGGGCTATTGGACGCTGCGTTGGCGGGCGCAAGGCATCGAGGCGCGCGGCAGCGACTTCTCCACCGTGGCGATCGACATCGCGCGCAACAACGCCGCGGACCGCCGGTTGCAGCCGGAGATGTTCAGCGTCGGCAATATCTACCATCTGCAATCGCCGCGCGATCGCGCCGAACTGGTGGTGTGCTGCGAAGTGCTGGAGCACCTGGACGATCCCGAGGAAGCCTTGCGCGTGCTGCAGCGTGTCGCCGATCCGTGGCTCATTCTCAGTGTGCCGCGCGAACCGCTGTGGAGTGCGATGAACATGGCGCGCGGCCGCTATTGGCGCGATCTGGGCAACACGCCCGGCCATGTGCAGCGCTGGCCGTCGCGCACCTTCGTCAAACTGGTGAGCCGCCACTTCGATGTGGTGACGATGCGCACGCCCATTCCCTGGACCATGCTGTTGTGCCGGCAGAAACAGACATGAAGGACCGCATGCGCGCCGACCTCACCGATCCGTTCGCCTTGAGTTCTGAGCTCTTCGTCGGCGCTCAGGACAGGTCTGACGAAGGGTCGGAGGACGAACCGCGGCAGCGCACCGTATGAAATTTTTCGGTGCCAATGCCAAGCGCCTGCTGCATTGGCTGGGCAGCGGACTTGCCGCCGCCGGCATCGGCTTCGTCGTCCTCAAGCTTCTGCAATATCGCGACCAGTTCGACCTCGCCCGGCTGGGTGCGCAGGACTGGCTCACGCTCGCGCTGCTCGCCGTGCTCTGCGCGTTGAGCGGCGTGCTGCTCGCCTTCGCCTGGCATGCATTGCTGCAACGGCATCGCGTCACGCTGTCCATCGGCAGCGCGGTGCGTATCTACGGCGTGTCGCAGATCGCCAAATACGTTCCTTCGAATGTTGTCCACCTGATCGGGCGGCAGGCGTTGACGGCGGCGGAAGGGTTGCCCAACTGGCCGGTGGCGAAATCCACGCTCTGGGAACTCGGCTGTCTGCCCTATGCGGCGCTGCTTTGCGCACCGCTCGCGCTGCCCTTGCTCCATCGCGCGATTTCGCCGGCGATCGGTATCGGGCTTTTCGTCCTGGCACTCGCCTTGGGTCTCGCAGGGGCATCGAAGCTCGTCGCCAAAGCGGCTGCGCGCGCGATTGCCTACCAGGTCGCCTATCTGCTGATCGCCGGTGCGCAGTTTCTGGTGGTGTTGTTGCTGCTGTCGCCGAGCGATGCGCTCGGCCCCGTTGCGGCCGCAATTTGCGGCGCCTCGGTGCTTGCCTGGGCGGCGGGCTTTCTCACGCCCGGCGCGCCCGCAGGTGTCGGCGTGCGGGAAGCGGTGCTCTACATGCTGCTGAGCCATCTCGTCAGCCAGCCGGATCTGCTTGCCGCAGTCGTTCTTGCCCGCATGATCTCGGTGTGCGGTGATGTCCTGTTCTACCTCGGCGCCATTGGCGCAGGCCGGCGCCTCGATGCCGGTGCATTGTCCTGAACGCCCTTACGTCTACTGCAAAAGATTGTTGCGACTCGCGCATTTGTCGTCGAAGCGCGACGGCGCATGGCTAGACTGCGCTTTGTCAGGGACGCGGGAAGCACGAGCCCTGAACACCGGTTTCGGCCATATGGGCGAGTAGTGAGCCAGAGGGAGCCAATGCGCGTTGTGCTGACTTTCGATGTCGAGGTGTGGTGCAACGGGTGGGACACCCTGGATGCCGATTTTCCGCAAGCGTTCAGCCGCTATGTCTACGGCCGCTCCCGGGCGGGAGAGTACGCGCTTCCGCGTACGTTGGAAATTCTCCGGCGTCATGCGCTCAAGGCCGTGTTTTTCGTCGAACCGCTGTTCGCCGCGCGCTTCGGAGAGCGCTATCTGCAAACTGTCGTCGCGCTCATACGGGAAGCGGATCAGGAGGTGCAGTTTCATCTGCATCCCGAATGGGCGGACGAGATCGTTCCCTCGCCTTTGCCGGATATCCCGGGCAAGCGTCAGCATCTTTGCTACTACTCGCTGGACGAGCAGTGCCGGCTGATTGAACTGGGCAGGAACATGCTCGAACAAGCGCTGGGCCATCCACCCACCGCCTTTCGTGCGGGCAGCTTCGCTGCCAATCGCCATACCTATATTGCGTTGGCGGCAAACGGCATCTGGCAGGACAGCAGCATCGATGCGACGCGCCCGTACTCCCTGGCCGACATGCGCGAGTTCTGGGACGTATGCAACACCAGCGTCATTCACGGCGTGGAGGCGTATCCGCTCACCGTGTTTCGCGACGGTTTCGGGCGGTTGCGGCACGCGCAACTGGGCGCGTGTTCGACTGCCGAATTGATACAGGCCATGAACGACGCGCATCGGCTCGACTGGAGTCACTTCGTCGTGCTGTCTCATAACTTTGAAATGCTCAAGCCGCGCTCGAGCGAACCGGATCGCATCGCGGCGCGCCGCTTCGAACAGTTTTGCGCCTTCCTCGCGCGCAATCGCGACAGGTATCAGGTCGGATCGTTCGGGTCCACGTTGCCCGAGGCAGCCGCGCCGGTCGTGCCGATTCGAATGCCGCGACTGGAAGCGCAGACAGCACTGCCGCAGACGCGGATGGCTGCCACGGGTCGCCGCTATGCCGAGCAGGCGCTGCGCCGCTTGGGTTGGGTATGAGTGCCGGTGCGCCCGAGCTGACGCCGGTGGACATTCGTCTCTCCTTCCGTTTGGGAGAGCTGGGTTTGTTCCACAAGCGTCTGTCCGGTTTTGCCGACCGCACGCACTTTAGCTGCCGACTGCCCTGCAATGGCGTTCCTTCGATCGACGAAGCACTCGATGCGTCGCTCGTTTATTACCCGACCTATCCGATCGCGGTCGCGCCGCCGGCGATTGTGCTGCGCGACGGCTGGATTGCCTACACGCCCTACGTCTTCAAGAACTACTACATCGACGTCTCGCGCTTCGACGACTTCGACGACTACCTCCGCACTGCGCTTTCATCCAAGTCGCGCGCCACGCTACTGAGGAAGGTGCGCAAGTTCGCGCAAACCGACGGCGGGGCGACGCAGTGGCGCCGCTTTGATCGCGGCGAGGACATGGCGCGCTTCTTTGAGGACGCAGGCAAGGTGTCCGCGCGGAGCTATCAGGAACGTCTGCTCGATTCGGGTTTGCCGCGAACCGCCGAGTTCATTGCGCAAGCCGAATCGTCGGCCGATGCCGGTCGGACGGTCGGGTTCGTGTTGTATCTGCATGACAAGCCCGCCGCGTATATGTATTGCGCGCTACACAACGGCGTGGCGACTTACGAGCACGTAGGCTACGACCCGGAATTGCGGTCGCTGTCGCCCGGGACCGTATTGCACTACCACGCGTTGAAGTCGATCTTCGACAGCGGAACGGTACGCATCTTCGACTTCACCGAGGGAGAGGGCACACACAAGGCGTTCTTCGCCTCGGATCATCAGCTATGCGCCAAAACCTATTTCCTGAAGCGGAATCTGCTCAATCAGGTATTGGTCCGCTCGCATCACGGCTTGAGTCGTGGCGTCGAACTGGCGGGGCGCGTGCTCGATCGCATGGGCATCAAGAGCGCGGTCAAGCGCTTGATCCGAAGGCTGGCGTAATGGCTTACGCGCTCCTCATCGACGAATCGCAGCTGCCTGCCGTCGGCGAATTCGATATCGACGACGCGCCTTCGGGCTTCGGGCGCGTGCAGGGCGTCGATCCGCGCTTCGCGTTTGGCGAACTGTCGTGGCTGCGCGCCTGGGCGGCTGCCTACACACAGGAAGGCGACTGGCGCGGGCCGGTCCGTGCCTACGCTGCGCACGACGGCGTGCGTTGCCTGGGAATGGTCGCGTTGGCCAGCCAACGCCTGAAAGGCATTCGCATCAAATCCCTCGCCGGTTACTACTGGCCGTTCCGGACGCTGTGCGCAAGCGCCGAACCTGGCGAGCGCAATCGCTTTGCCGAGGAGATGGCGATGCGCTTTGCACGCCGACCGCCTGCGTCCGTTTTGCGCTTCGGCCCGATCTCCTCCAACGACGAGGGAATCAATGTGCTGCTGTCCGGGATGCGCAGCCACGGGTGGCTGAGCCTGTACAAAAAAGTCGGCGACGTGTTCGTCCTGGATGTGCCGAAGACACCCGAATCTATCGAGGAGCGGGTGAGCGCATCCCTGCACAAGAACATCCAGTACTTGCGCAGACGCCTGCGCAAGCAAGGTGCCAGGCTTGACTTCGAACGGCACGCGTTGCCGGAGGCGGGGCGAGACGTGCTCCATGACTTGCAGGGGATCGAGCGCGCTTCATGGGTTTCCACGCCGGGCGGTCATCCGAAATTCGATACGCCGGCGGGGGAACGCTTCTATACGGCACTGACCCATGTGGATAGCGGCGGTGCGCAACCCGTCGTGTGGATCCTTCGATGCGACGGCAAGCCGATCGCCTTTTCCTTTCACATCGAAGCGGGCGACACGATCTATATCGTTGCCAACAGCTATGACCAGGAGTGGAAGCGCTTCAGCCCAGGTTCGTTGCTGACCTATGAAGTGGTCGTCGATGCAGGTGCGCGAGGAATGCGCCGCATCGATTGGGGCCGGGGAGACTCGGGCTACAAATCGCGCTGGGGCGCAACTGCATCCGCGACGTTGAGCGACGTGTTGATGTTCGCCCCCGGCATCGGGGGCCGTGCCGCATTTCGTCTCGCCCGGCGCGCCATGCCCGGATGGGAGGCGCAGGGTCATTTTGCGGCCGGTTGAATGCGTGCGCGCCCGTTTGCGGAGCGGTTGAATGCAGTCAGTGTATCAACGGAGGACCTCCATGATTGCCGAGCTGTCTGAACGCTTACAACTCGCCCGCGGGCGCGGCGGCCGTGCTGCGACGGCATACTGGCTGGCAAAGCGCCTGTTGCAGGTCGAGACATACAAGTTCTCCGCAACGACATTGCCCGCGGCCGTGACTCCCGCCGACACAACGCTGCCCACGGGATACGAATTCATCTGTATAGGTAGCGAGGCGGATCTTGCCCGATATGCACCGGCACTCATCGATGCCTTGAGTTCGAACAACGGCGTTTCGGTGGAAGACACCGTCGCCAAGGGCGGACGGATCTACGCGATCGTTTGCGGGGAACGGGTCATCACGCAGCAACGCGTCGAATTCGGCAGGAGCTACACCGGCTCTCCCTATCCCATGGATATCTACGTGCCCCCGGGAGAGGCCTTCTTCAGCTACCTCTATACGCAACCGTCGGAGCGTGGAAACGGCTGGGCGCGCCGATTGACTGCGCACATTACGAGTCAGCTGGCCGAGAACGGCATCGTGCGCTGCATCAGCCATACCCGTGCAACCAACGTCGGCTCCCTCGCAACACGAAAGCGTTGCGGCTGGAAAGTCGTCGCGCACTTGTATTACTTCAAGCCGGGCAAGCGAGGCTATCTTCGCAGGCTATCCGCCTGGAAGGATATCGGTTGCCAGCTGAAAGCCGTTCCTGTAAACAGCGCCAAAAAATAGTCCGGCCTCGTAAGACCATTCGGCAAGTCTTAACCCCGTAAGTCCTTCCTTCCTGGACGCTGCGAGGTCGTGCCAGCTCGGCGTGTGGTGCCTTATGCTCTCGTCACCGTATGCGGCCGGTAGAGATAGACACCCGTTTCGCGCGCTCGCGGCATGAAGATGAAGCATTTCAATGCCGGCACGTAATCCCAGCGCTTGTAGAGTCCGCCCGAGTTGCGCCCGCCCCAGTCGAGAGCGCCCGCTTCGTCGCCGAGGATGGTCCGCCAGGTGACATTCCACTTGCCTTCGAGCGCAACGGGGATTTCGATTTCGTAGATGTCCATCTTGCTCGAACGCGAGTAGTAATAGAGGCGCCGCGTGTCCGGCGAGTAGCCGATGGCGGTGGTGTAGTCGATGGGCAGCGCCTGACTTAACTCTGCGTAACGCCATCCATCTTCCGGTTTGGCCGGGTTGAACCAGCCGATGCGTTGCTTGCCGTTGACGGTGCCGTTGGCGATGAGGAGGTCGCGCTCGGGGACGTACACCATCATCGCCGTGTCGGCTTTCGCGCCGAAGCCGCGCCGGTTGGAGGGGGCGAGCACGTGCTCCTGTTTCTTCAGGTCCACGTAGCAGGCCTGCGCCGCGTTGCCGATGAAGTACCACACGCGCTTGCGTTGGGTGTCGAGTGCGCTCATCTGCACGCCCGAGGCGGACACGCGCATGGGGCATTTGTTTTTGGAATAGCGCCGCCACTCGCCGGCGGCGAAGTCGTAGGCGTGCGACCAGCCGATGTTGAGCGACGGCCCGAGCACGGCGAGGCTGATCGGCCGCAGCAGGGCGCCCTGGCGCCCGCCGCCCGCATCCGGCGGAATGACGGCGAGCAGATCGTACGTGTGTGCGCTGGCCGGCGAGCCGTCCGGGTGTTCGCCGTGATCGCGATCGAAGTTCTTCTTCGCAGCCTTGTCCACATCGTCGTAGGGATCGCTCACACGCGCGAACTGCATGGTGTCCAGATCGAAGACGTACACCGAGTTCTCGCCCGAATCGCCGTGCCCGCCGCCATGCAGCACCAGCGCGCCGTTGCGCGAGTACCAGGGATTGAATACGCCGCCGGAGAAGGCATCGACCACATAGCGATTGCCGTCGGAATTGAAACCGCCGCCGCGGTTGTAGCTGCAATTGGAGCGCGGGCACGGGTCGACGTCGCGGAAGCTGTTGCGCGCGGGCAGCTTCACCATATGGCCGGGTTCGGGCAGCCATGATGATGCGGCCGCCGCGGCGACCGGCAGCACCTGTGCGCCGGCGCTTTTCATCGGACCGATATAGCGCTTCGCGACGACCACGTTGCCCACGCGATAGTGATGCTTGGCTTTCGGCTTCTTGCGTCCGCCATGATAGGCGTTGAGCCAGGGCGCATCCTGGATCACCGAGTCGGGCGTCTTGCGCCAGCGGATATCGGTCTTGCTGTAAACCTTCACGCCGTCCACCCACACCTCGAAAATCCCGTCGGGATTGGGCGTGCCATCACGCGTCTGCGGATCGACGTTGCTGATCGTGTTCAGCTTTACGCGCTGCTCGATGCAATACCAGCGCTCCGTTTGGAGGCACACGTCGCCCATGCGCGCGTAGTCGCCGTCGTAGGCTTTCTGGCCGATCCAGTAGGCGAGCACGCCGAGCGAGGCGAGTTCCTTGTACGGGTTGTCGTCGGTGGGTTTGCGGTTGGTGACGAAGCGCATCGACCAGCCGTAGCCGGTGCAGGGATCGGAGCCGACACCCTCCTTCCATTTCTTGCCGCCGCCCCAGTCTTCCTCTTTCTGATAGTTGAGGTTCTCCCAGGTCGCGGCGAGCGAGCCGAGCAGCTTGATGCCGTCGGTTTCCGACAGGAAGTCCTTCTCCAGGTAAATGTAGGCGCGAAAGTACAGCTCCGTCGGCGCGCGTCCTTCGCCGGGATACTTGGTGAGACGCATGCGCGTGGACATGGAACCGTTGTCGTCGGGGTTGAATTCTCCGCGCACCGACATCGTCCCGCCCAATGCCGGCTCGTTCTGGTAGGTGGCGCCGCGTACCCAGTAATGGGAGTACGCCTTGCGCTTGGCCGGGGTGAAGTCGCCGGCGAACACGACGTCGGGATGACCGTCGAGTTTGTTTTCACTTCCCACTTCTGCGGCCAGGCCCTGCTCGACCTTGCCGCGCGGCATTGTCACAATTTGTGGCGGCATGAGCTCCATGACGTCCAAATGCGTCATGCCGTATTGCTTGGTGGTGGTCAGCACCAGTGTCGCATCGCGCACCGTGCCGCTGACCTTCGCCAGATCGAACTGCAGCGCCGCACAGCGAGTGCTCGTGACCCACAGCGACTTGGATGTGCCCTGCGCCTTGTAGGTGCTTCGCGGCATGTCGACGTCCGCCGTACAGCGGCATTCGTAGCGGCCGCTGTCGGTCTCGACGATCAGGCGCGGATGCTGCGACGGATTGTCGTGCTCGCGGCTGGAAAACACGGCCGTGCCGTTGCCGCTCGGTGGACGCAGCATGAGTCCCGTATTGCCTTCCCGCAGCCAGCGCGTCACCAGCGGTCCCAGGCCGCCGACGCGGATCTCCTGTGTGCCCGCGCCGCCCGCCACACTGAACGAGGCGTAGGCATAGCGGCCGTGCGCAACCCGCTTTGCGTCGCGCCAGTCGCCGCCCTTGCGACGCCAGCGCAGTTTCAGCGCGGCATTCCAATTGTCGCGCGTGGCGCCCGAGTGACCGTCGAACAGCAGGTTCTGCGGAATGTCCTTGATCTTGTCGCTTGCGGCGGCGGATGCGGTATCGGGCTTCAAGGCGGCGACCTCTCCCTGTAAATCGTTAACTTTGTTCCACAGCGCTTTCAACTCGCGGCGCACCGCGTTGGAAATGCGTTCCATGGTTATCATGCGATTCCGTTCTCAGCGGAGTGACCCGGCTTGAATCCGCTCGGCGAATCGCAGGGCAAGACGGAATTCGAGCGCGACTGGAGCGCGCGCTTTCGAGAGTTTGCGCGCGCGCATGATGACGACGCCGGCATCGCCGGCTGGTCGCCTACAGGGCTGGCGGCGCGGCTGCGTCACTTCGAGCACTACTTCGAGGCATCCCGTGCGCGCGGCCTGTGGCTCGACGCGGGTTGCGGCGCGGGCACCTATTCGCGTCATCTGCGCCAACTCGGCGCCGAAGTCATCGGGCTCGATTACTCCTTCGATGCGCTGCGCAAGGCGCGTCTGCGCGACGACATCGGCGTGGTCTATGTGGCGGGCGATGTGACGCGGCTGCCGCTGCGCGGCGAGAGCTTCGACGGTGTGCTGTGCTTCGGCGTTACCCAGGCGCTGTCCGGATCCGAAGCGGCGGTGCGCGCGCTCACGGCAGTGACGCGGGCCGGTGGGGAGGTGTGGATCGATGGTCTGAATGCCTGGTGTATTCCGCATGTCTTCGAAGTCGTTTCACGCCGCCTGCTCGGCAGGCGTGCCCATTTGCGCTACGAACGGCCGGGTCAGGTCCTGCGCGCCATGCGAGCGGCGGGCTGGCAGCCCGAGCTGTACTGGTTGCCGATCGTGCCCGCGCGATGGGCGCGGTTTCAGCGGCTGCTCGAAGCACACTGGGTGAAGCGTCTGTTACACGCCGTCTTGCCGCTCGGCGCATTGCTCAGTCATTCGTTCGTGGTGCGCGCGCGCCGCGCGTGATGCGTCGGCGAAGTGCAAGTGTCATGCGAGGCGCGCTCGCGTGCACATGCGTCGCAGTTTTTTACATTCACGCCCGGCGAATTGATGCAAAGTGCGCGCTCGGAGCAATACATCAAGCATTTGCGCGCCTTTCGCAGCATGGCACCCGCCTTGCACGCCGGAGGGTCGGAGAGGTTCTACAAACCCATAATTACGGCGCCATTTGATGAAAGCGAATCGACGGAAGTTGATCAAGGGCTCGCTTGCCGCGCCCATGATCTTTACGCTGGGTCCGGCGACGGGATGGGCACAAGCGATCAACAGCGCAGGCGTGTGCCTGCAGCGCGGCAATCTGGACATCGCGGACGCGGGCACCGCGCTCACCGATCATGCGGATGAGTGGGTGCGCAAGCAGGTCACGTTGCTGAAGCTCAGTATGGAGAACGGCGACGGCCTGCCGACCGAGCTGAAGGGCACTTACATTCATTCCTATGACGGGCAAACCTATTACCTGGTGCCCGAGGACGGCATCGGGACGCCGGTGCTCGCGGAGTACAAGGTCGGGCAGGAAAAGCTGATCGAAACGCCGAAAGGAACCGCCTACGCGCTGCTGCGCATCGCCAAGCCCGATCCGAACGCCAATGCGGAAGTGACCGGGTTTGCCTGGGAAGGCGTTCCCGGAACGGTGGCTTCGTTCGCCTGTGCAAACTCGGCCGGATTGATTGCTGCCGCGGCGGCGAACCTTTTGAAAGTCGGCTGACGAGGGATGGAGGAGGCAGGAGCGGACCCGGTCCGATGGCGCATCGCGCCCTCGGACCGGGTGCGTATTGTCCGATTGGACGATGCGGCCCTGGTGTTCAATCCGCTTTCCTGGCAGACGCACTACCTCAACGAGGCGGCGCATTGCATCTTTGATGCACTGTGCGAACGACCGATGAGCGTCGATGAACTGCTGGCCGAAACGATCGAGCCGGACGATCGGCTCGACGCGGCGGCGCAAACGCACTGGACGCGAGTGCTGCTCGCCCACTTGCATGACCTCGAAGCCATGGGGCTGGTGGCGCGCGACGCCGGTGCGCTCGCATGAACATCGCCGACCTGTCGCTGCCCGAAGTGCGCCGCCGCCTGCGCGGCGAAGGGTTGTCGCTCGACTGCGGTCTGGTGCGCGTCCGCGTGCGCGGCGATGTGCCCGGCTTCGCCGAGCCCCTGCGCA
>Ga0079224_100012479_pt1 | contig 11766 bp, 6 predicted proteins | sample Stecom2015_FD_80414 | JGI IMG/M metagenome (GOLD analysis project Ga0079224, IMG submission 80414) | Agricultural soil microbial communities from Utah to study Nitrogen management - Steer compost 2015 | ecosystem: Environmental > Terrestrial > Soil > Agricultural land | place: USA: Utah...
ACCTGTTGCCGAGAGCGCACTTGTTGCCGACAGCGCACCTGTTGCCGACAGCGCACTTGTTGACCGGCGGTCACCGACGTCCCGGTTGCCCGCCGGTGGCCGCCCCGTCCGGCGCGAGCTGCTGCGGCTCATGCCGGGACGGGGCGGGGAGCCTCGACCCGGTCGACGAGCTCGGTGACGACCTGCGCCGTCGTCGTCCCGGCGAGCACGGCGTCGCGGGTGAGTACGACGCGGTGGGCGAGCACGGGCTCGGCGAGCCGCTGCACGTCGCTCGGGACGACGAAGTGGCGGCCCTGCGAGGCCGCGTAGACCTGCGCGCACGCGACCATGCCGCGTAGGGCGCGCGTGCTCGCGCCGAGGCGCAGGCGGTCGTCGGCACGGGTCGCGGCGCCGAGGTCGCGGATGTAGCGGAGGATCGGCTCGGCGACGTGGACGCCGCGGAGCATGCGCCCGGCGGCGGCGACCTGCTCGGTCGTCGCGACCTCGTGGACGGCCTCGACGACCCCCGCTCCCCCGCCGGGTCGCAGGACGTCGAGCTCGTGCTCGGCGTCGGGGTAGCCGAGGGTGATGCGGACGAGGAAGCGGTCGAGCTGCGCCTCGGGGAGCCGGTAGGTGCCGTCGAGGTCGATGGGGTTCTGCGTGGCGATGACGACGAACGGGTCGGGGACGCGGTGACCGACGCCGTCGACCGTGACCGTGCGCTCGGCCATGACCTCGAGCAGCGCGGACTGCGTCTTCGCGGCGGCGCGGTTGATCTCGTCGGCGAGAAGGACGTTGGTGAAGACGGGGCCGGGGCGGAACCTGATCTCACCGGTGCCGGGCTCGAGCACCGACGTGCCGGTGACGTCGGCGGGCAGCAGGTCCGGGGTGAACTGGATCCGGCGTGAGCTGCCGCCCACGGCTGCGGCGATCGCGCGGGCGAGCGTCGTCTTGCCGGTACCTGGCACGTCCTCGAGGAGCACGTGGCCGCCGGCGAAGAGCGAGACGAGCGCGAGCTCGATCGCCGGCCGCTTGCCGCGGAGTGCACCGGCGACGGCGTCGACCGCCGCCTCGTGGAGCACGCGGAAACGGGCGATGTCTTCCTCGGTCACGGCCGGGTGGGTGGCGTCGGGGGCGGCACTCATGCGTTCTCGGTCCTGTTCGTGGGATCGGCCTGCGTCGGGGTCGGGCTCGTGTCGACAAGTGGGCTGTCGGCAACAGGTGCGCTGTCGGCAACAACTGCGCTCTCGGCGACAAGTGGGCTGTCGGCAACTACTGCGCTCTCGGTGGGGGCGGAGTTGCGCGTAGGGGTGGGGTTGGGCGTGGCGGGGGTGGGCGCCAGGGCCAGGGGTGGGGCCGTGGCGAGGGTACGGCGGACCTGGCGAAGCGTCCCGGCGGCGCCGACGAGGAGCAGCCCCGCGACGAGGACCGGCGGGTGGGGGACCCCGGGAGGCGTCCACGGGGCGGGGACGATGTCGACCGGCGGGTCCCCGGGCAGCGAGACCGGGTCGGTGCACAGGCCGGTGACGAGGTCGCAGTGCCCCCACTGGTTGCGGGCGGGGGCCTCCCCGCTGACGGCGGCCGACGTCACCCCGGCCTCGACGGCGGTCATCGTCACCGTGACGCTCTGGTACTGGTCGACCGCGCCGACGTACACCTGGCCGGTGACGTTGCAGCCGATGGCCCACGAGCTGTTCACGGCCCCGGAGACGGTGATCCGGCACGTGCCGCCGTAGCCGCTCCAGCTCGGGTGCCCCTGGATGTGGGCGTACATGGGGATCTGGGACTCGTAGAGGCCCGGGTTGCCGTGCGTGACCGAACCGATGACCCCGTCGCCGTTCGCCGGCGGTGGCGGCGGTGGCGCGGCGACGTTCACTGTCGTGCTCACCGCGGCACCGTCCCCGACGGCGCTGACGGCCCGGACGCTCACCGTGAGGGCGCCGCCGGCGGTGCACAGCGGCTGGCCTGTGCAGGTGACTGTGAGCGTCGTCGAGGTGCCGGTCACCGTCGTCGACCCGGACGCGCCGCCGCCCGACCAGGAGACGACGTACCCGGTCACCGGTGAACCGTTCGCCGGCGCCGCGGAGTAGCCGACGCCGACCCTCACCGTGCTCGCGGACCGGTCCTCGACGACGGCGCTCAGGCCGGTGACGGTGCCCGGGACGTTCGCCACGGTGACCTCGTTCGACGCGGCGGAGACCGCCGTCGTCGCGCCCAGCTGCGTCTCGACCTCGAAGCGGTACGCCGCCCCCGGGGTGAGCCCGGTGATGACGACGTCGCGGGCCGAGCCGGCCGCCGTCGTCCCGCTGCCGCCGAGCGGCCGCACGACGTACCGGTCGGCCCCGGAGGACGCTCCGGTCCACGCGACGCGCACGGTGCCGTCGTCCAGCGCGGTGGCGCTGACGCCGCCCGCGGGGGTGGCCGGGTCCGGCGCGGCGGGCGGGCAGTCCGCGGTCCGCACGGTCGTGCTCGCCACGCCCTCGACGCCGCCGCCGTGGTGGGCGGTCACCGTGACCGTCGCGGTCCGCTCGCAGGTGAGGCCGGTGAGCGTTGTGCTCGTCGCGCCGCCGCCGGCCGTGACCGCCACGCCGTCGGAGGACGCGACCGTGTACGAGGACGGCCGGTCCTCGGGCGCCGTCCAGCCGACCCGCACGTCCCCGTTGCCCTCGAGGGTGGCGGTGACGTCCGACGGCGCGGGGTCGCGCGGGCAGTCCGCGGTACGCACGGTCGTGGCGGCCGAGCCCTGCGTGCCGTCGGTGTGCTGGGCGGTGACGGTGACGTTGAGCGTGCGTTCGCACGCGACGCCGGTGAGCACCGCCGTCGTGGCCCCGCCGCCCGCGGTGACGCTGCTCCCGTCGGAGGCCGTGACGAGGTAGCTCGCCGGCTGCTGCGCCGGCGGGGACCACACGACGGTGAGGTTGCCGCTGCCCGACGCCGACGCCGAGACCCCGAGAGGCGCCGGGTCGACAGGGTCGGGCGTGGGCTGGGAGCAGTCCGCGGTCGCCACGCGGTCGGTCCCGATGCCGGGCTCGCCGGCGGCGTACTGCGCCTCGACACGCACGGTGACGGTCCGACCACAGGTCAGCCCGGTGAGCCGGGCGGAGGCCTGGGTGCCGGCGACGGTGACGCCCGGCGAGCCGTCCGACGCGGTGACGACGAAACGGTCGGCCGGCTCGGTCGGCTGCGCCCACGTCACGCGGACGCTGCGGTCGGCGAGGAGCAGCGCGGTCACCTCGCCGGGGACGCGGTCCCCCGGGTTGCCGTCACCAGGTCCGTCGCCCGGCGGGCCGGGGTCGCCGTCGGTCGGGGCACCGGGGCTCGGCGTGTCCGTGGGATCGCCGGGGCTCGGCGTGTCGGTGTGGTCGCCGGGCGCGGGGGTGTCGCCCGGGGCGGGAACGTCACCCGGGGCGGGGCCGTCGCTCGGGCGGGTGCCCGCCGTCGGCCGCTGGGTCGCGTCGCCGGGGGCGTCCTCCTGGTCGGAACTCCCGGTGGGTCGATGGGACGGCGCGCCGCCGCCCGGGCTCTCCGGCGTGGTCACCGGCCCGTCCGGCGGGCCCTGCGGCGGGCCTGCCTGGCCCGGCGACGGCGGTTGCGGGGGCGTCGGTCCGCCGGCGCCACCACCGGGGTTCGGCCGGGCCGGGATGCTCCGCGTCGCGTCCTGGACCGGGACGTCCGCCGCTGCGAGGTCCACGGTCGACGTCGTCCCGTCCGTCTGGACGATGACGATGCGGCCGTCGGTCGGCGTACGCACGATGAGCCGCCCGTCGTCGACGACGAGCTCGGGGTTCCCGCCGCCCGGGACGAGGATGTCCTCCGCCGCGCGAGCGCCGGTGCGGTCGAGGACGACGACGCGTCCGTCCCCCGGGCAGGGCACGTAGACGAGGTCGTTGAACACCTGCGGCGGTCCGGGCCGCCGGCAGCCGATCTCCGACACCGTGACCGCGAGGGCCTCCCGGCCGGAGAGCAGGACCACGAGGCCGGCCTCCGGGACGGATGCGGGCGCGAGGTCGGCGGGTGAACGCGGCGCCGGCGCGACGCTGCCCTCGAGCGCGGCGACGCCGAGGGCGAGGTCCGGGCCGTTGCCCACCTGGAGGACCACGCCACCGTCGGGCGCGAAGACCGTCGCTCCGGCGTCGTGCGGGACGAGACGGGTCGCCGGACCGGCGCCGCTCACGGGACGGTCGGTGCCCACGCTCCACGTGCCGCCGCGCGGGTCGAAGGTGACCGAGCGGAGCCGGCCGTCGGTGGTCACGAGCCAGACCTCACCCGTCTCGTCGATGACGGCGTCGGCGAGGTCGTCGGTGCGGTAGGGGCGGCCGAGGTCGGCCAGGGTCAGCGGGTCGACGGCGCGGACGGTGCCCGGGGAGAGGTCGACGATGACGACCATCCCACCGCCGAGGAGCACCCGGGTGTCCTCCCCGTCCAGTCCGCGGGTGCCCGAGGCGATGAGTCCCGCGAGGTCGATCGCCGTCACCGTGCCGGTCGCGAGGTCGGTGACGACGAGGTGGCCGTCGCGCTGCGCGACGTCGAGCTCGCTGCCCGGCCCGCCGACGACGAGGCGCCGCTCCGCCTGGCCGGTGGCCGGGTTGATCTGGACGATGCGCCCGTCCTCGTCGGGCAGCCAGGTCTGACCGTCGGACATGTCGAGAACGGTGCTCGCGACCCCGTTCCCGACGAGCGCCCCGACGACGAGCACCGCACCCGCGGCGGCGACCCCGGCCTCGACGAAGCCACGCTCCCCCGCCCCACGGCGGGTGAGGCGGCGCCAGGCGTCGGCGATCCTCCCCATCACCTATCCCCCTCGACGGCGCTCGCGGACAGTACGTGGACGACGTGGCTGGTCCCGCCACTGACGAGCAGTCCGCGCCCGGGGCCGGTCATGGCCTCGTGGCTGTTCATGGGGACCTGTGCGGACACGAGCGTACCGTCACCCATCTCCGGCCCGAGGAGGATCGCCCGGCGCGACCGGCGGACGGCGGCCACGAGGCCGGGGACGTGCTGACGGGCGCGAGCCTCGTCCGGGTCGGTCGCGACGACGACGGCGGTGCGCCGCGCGGTGAGGACGAGCTCGGTGAGCGCCTCGACGGCCGCGCGCTCCGGACCGTTCGCCTCCCAGGCGCGCTCCCACTCGTGGAGGTCGTCGACGAGCACGAGGCGCCACGGCACGTCGGTTGCCCGGTCGGCGGGGCCGCCGGCGTGCGCACCGTCTACCTCGCCGCCGGCCGACAGCACCCACGCGGCCACCGAGGCGGCGTCGTCGAGCACGACGTCGGCGACGGTGGACGGGTCGGCCGGCTCCCCCGCCGTCGCGATCCGCTGGGACGCGCGCGGGCCGGCGAGGACGACCTCCGCCGGCGGCCTGCTGCCCCGCCGAGCGAGCTGGGCGAGCCCGGCGAGGAACGTCGTGCGGCCCGAGCGCGCGCGGCCGGTGACGAGGAGGGGGCCGGAGAGCAGCGGGAGCCCGACCCCGGAGACGAGGTTCTCCTCGACGCCGACGACGACGTCGTCACCGGTCGGGGCGGGCAGGAGCTCCTGCGGGAGCAGGGTCGGCATCGCGGGCACGGGGACGCGGGGTGCGTCGGTGTACTGCTCGGCGACGGCCGCGGCGATCGCGTCGAGCCGCTGTGCCTGGGCGGGGGTGCCGGGCGCCCCGACGGTCGCGACCTGGACCTCGTCCCGGCCGGCGAGCCCCCGGCCGGGGGCGGAGTCCGCGTCGAGGACGTCGCTCGGCACGCCGAGCATCGCGTAGTCGTCCGCGACGCTCATCCGCAGCACGAGCCGCTGGCCGAACGCGGCCTGGAGCTGGCTCGGCAGGCCGGTGCGCTGCGGGGCGGTCGCGGTGACGTGGACGCCGCAGCGGCGGCCCTCCTGGAGGATCGTCACGAGCTGCTCGCCGTGCTGGCGCCGCAGGGCGCCGCCTCCCTCGAGACTCTCCATGACGGCCGGGAGGTTGTCGACGAGCAGGTGGATGCGCCGCAGGGGCTCTCCGACGTCGGCGAGGGCGTCGACGTCGGCGACGCCGTGGGCGGCGAGCACCGCACCCCGGTGCTCCACGGTCTGGTGGAGCATCCGGATGAGGCGCAGCATGCGCTCGGGCTGCTGGACGGCGACGACGGAGCCCACCGAAGGGAGCCGCTCGAGGAGGGTGAGCCCGCCTCCCCCGGCGTCGATCGCGTAGACGCACGCCGGGGCGGGTTCGGCGCCGCCGGTGACCGTGGCGGCGAGGGTACGGAGGAGCTCGGTCTTGCCGGAGCCGGAGGCACCGAGGACCAGGAGGTGGCCCGAGCGGGCGAAGTCCACCACCCAGGGGACCTGGACCTGCTCGGCGGACCGGTCGACCATGCCGAGGAGCGCCTGGCCCGGCCCGACCTCGGCGGGCGTACCGGCGGTGTCGGGACCTGGGCGGTGTGCGGGAGCTGGGGTGTCGGCGGTGTCGGCAGCAAGTCCGCTGTCAGCAACACGTGCGCTCTCGGCAACAACTGCGCTGTCGGCAACAACTGCGTCGTCGGCAACAACTGCGCTCTCGGCAACAACTGCGCTGTCGGTGGTGGGGGTGGCGAGGTGGAAGGTGCCGGGGGCGACGTAGGTGAGCTCGATCCGGTCGGGCATCGCGGGGATCCACGGGCGCTTCGGCGCGGGGCGGCCGGAGCGACGGAAGGCGGACGTCGTCGTCGTGACGATCCGCTCGAGGTCGGTGAGCTCGTGGGCCGACCCGCGACCCCCCGTCGCCGCCGACGCCGCCGTCCCCCGCGCGGTGAACGGCGCGACGGTCACCCGCTCCCGCTGCTCGGCGGCCTCCTCGCGAGCGCCGACCCAGGCCACCTGGACGAGCTCACGGGTCCCGTGCCCGGTGCGGCGCAGCCAGGCGCGCCCAGGGTTGCGGCGGGAGATCGCGGCGGCGTCGGGCGCGTCGATGACGTCCACCGAGTCGTCCGGGGAGGCGACCCGCAGCGCGATGCGCAGGTCGGTGTTCGCCTTGATCTGCGGGGTGACGACGCCGGCCGGGCGCTGCGTGGCGAGGAGCATGTGCATGCCGAGGGAACGGCCCCGCTGGGCGATGGAGACCATGCCGTCGACGAACTCGGGGACCTCGGCGAGCAGGGCGGCGAACTCGTCGACGCAGATGAGCATCGACGGCGGGGCGACGTCCGGGTGGCTCGCCTCGAGCGACACGAGGTCCTTCGCGCCGTACTCGTTGAGCAGCCGCTCACGGGACGTGAGCTCGGCGTGCAGCGAGGTGAGCGCCCGCTGGACGAGCGCCGGCGTGAGGTCGGTGATGTACCCGACGGTGTGGGGCAGCTCGGCGCACTCGCGGAAGGCCGCGCCGCCCTTGTAGTCGACGAGGAGGAAGGTGATCCGCGAGGGTGGGTTGTTCAGCGCGAGGGAGCTGATGAGCGACTGGAGCAGCTCGCTCTTGCCCGCCCCGGTGGTACCGGCCACGAGCCCGTGCGGGCCGTCCTCGCGCAGGTCGATGGTGACGACGCCGTCCGCGCCCGCGCCGAGCTGGGCCCGCAGCCCGCGCCCGGCCGACCAGCGGGCGAGGACGGCGTCGACGTCGTCGAGGGACGAGAGGTCCGCCGCGAGCTCGGGCAGCCGGACCTGCTGCGGCACCAGCGCCTCGGCGGCGACGGTCGCGGCCTCGTCCTGGTAGCCGGACAGGGCGCGGGCCGTGCGCCAGGCGCCGGGAAGGTCGAGCTGGTCGACCTCCGTGAGCGGGGCGACGCCGCCCCGGTCCCGGGCCTTGACCGCCGAGTCGACGAGGTCGACGACGAGCGCGGTGGCCGCGGGCACCGCCTCGAGGTGCTCGCCGAGCCAGAGGAGACGCAGCCGGCGGGCCGGGTCGGCGGCGACGGCGGCGAGCTGCTCGACGGCGCGCCGTGGCAGGCCGGCGTGCTCGTCGACGACGAGCAGCGTGTGGCTCGCGGCCGCGTCGACGGTGAGCAGGTCCTCGAGAAGGGCGCGTCCCTCGCCGGGGCCGACGGAGACGCACGGGCCTCCCCCGCTGCGGCGGGCGGCGTGCGGCAGCCACCGCAGCCACGCCTCCATGCCGGCGCGGTCCGTCCCGAGGGCCGCGGCGAGGGTGAGGTCCGTCGGCGAGTGGGTGACGGCGAGGCGGACGAGCACCGCCCGGGCCCACGCGTCGGTCCGCGCGGTCTCACCGACGACGGCGACGAGCGGGTGCTCGGCGAAGGGCACCGGGACCGGCAGGTCGGGCAGCGTCGCGCGCCGGGCGAGGGCCGAGGTGACCTCCGCGCGTAGGCCGCGGTCGCCGCTCGTCACGGGCTTGGCGGTGACGAGGGCCGGGCGCGGGCCGCGGCCGGCGCGGACCTGGAGGAAGTCGGCGTCGTCGACCTGCCGGACCCACACGCGGTGGTGCCGGGACGTCGCGCGGTCGCGGACGACGTCGAGCTCCGGCTCGTCGTCCTCGGCGTGCGCGCGCTGGGTGGCGGCGGCGTCGTCCAGGGCCGCGAGGACCGCGCGGACGTCCTCGCGCCACAACCGGGCCTCCTGCTCGTGCTCGCGGCGGGCCTGGCGCCTCTGGACGAGGTGGTTGGCGACCATCATGAGCGGGAAGCCGACCATGAAGACGAGGGAGATCGCGCTGCGGGTCGTGGCGAACATGGCCCCGCCCATGAGCGCGGGCATGAGCATCATCGGCCACGGGAACGGGATGTGGCGGGGCGAGGCGGGCGGGCTGGGCAGGTCCAGCTCGGTGGCGGCCACCTGCTCGCCGAAGCGCGGCGGGCGCAGGACGCCCCGCTCGCGGCGCGGCGCGGCGCCCTCGCGCAGGGTGAGGACGGAGCCGCCCACCTCGATGTGCTCGCCCCACGCGACCGGGGTAGGCCCGGTGACGGCGCGGCCCGCGACGCGGGTGCCGTGCGCGGAGCCGGCGTCCTTGACGAGGACCTGGCCGGAGAGCATGACCTGGGCGTGGGTGCGGCTGACGAGCGTGTCGGTGAGCCGGATCCCGGCGTCGGAGCCGCGTCCGATCGTCACGACGTCGCCGGTGACCGGGACCTGGAGGCCGGCGTCGGGACCGGTGAGGACGTGCGCGACGGCCCGCGGACGGACCTGCGTGGCGGGCCGGGTGAGCCAGTCCTCGGTGACCGAGGAGACGGTGAGGACGTCCCCGTCGTGCAGACCGGTGTCGGCGAGCCTCCGGGAGGCGGGCCAGGGCCGCCCGTCGGTGGTCGGCGCGAGGAGCAGGTGACGGTGACCGCCCCCGAGGTGGGCGCCGAGCTCGGCGGCGAGGTCGGCGATCGAGCCGTCGGGCTCCGCCGCGACGACGACGTCGACGGGCGAGAGGTTGCTCTCCTTGCTCGGCAGCACGCTCAGACGCCACATGGCGGGTGTTCTCCTTCGGTCCGGCCGCTGGTGCGACACCCCCGACGCTAGGGAGGCCCGACGGCCCGATCCAGGGCGGAGGGGGTGGAAGGTTCCGGGTCGTCGTCGCGGGTGGGCAGGCACCCACCGCGTCCGGGCGACCGGTGCTCGCGGTGCCGACCTCCAGCACGCACGACAGGGCCCGGCCGTCGTGGCCGGGCCCTGTCGTCGCTGGGGGTGCGTCAGCTGGAGGCACGCTCCTGGTCGTCGGCCTGCTGGGAGAGGATCTGCGCGTTCTCCTGCAGCGCCCGGACGACGTTCTGGAGCGCCGGGACGTACTGGCCGGTCCAGTCACCCCGGAACCGCTGGGCGTCGGGGCCGTACCAGGGCGTGGCCTCGAGGTGCTGGGTGAGGCGGGCCGTCAGCTGGTTGATGGTGTCGGCATCGCCGTTCATCACGCGGACGAGGTCCCGTGCGGCGTTGATGTCCATCCCGTAGAGGGTTCCGGTGCTCATCTCAGTGTTCCTTTCGTCGGGTCGTGCTCTGTGTGGTCGAGGTCAGGTCGTGCAGGTCGTGCGGTGGTGCGGGTCTAGCTGTCGAGCGGGTCGAGGAGGTCCTCACCCCCGTCGGAGGTCTCGGTGCCGCGGGCCCGGAGCGCGCCGAGGCCGGCCGCGCCGAGCCCGGCGAGCCCGAGCGGGGCGACGAGCGCCGCCGGGTTGACCGGGGCGTCAGGGGTGACGGCGCCCGGCGCACCGAGCGCCGTGAGCCCGCCGCCTGCTCCTCCGGCGGCGGTCACCGGGGTGGCGCGGACGGTGGGGTCGCCGGCGACGGACGTCGCGCCGGTGCCGGAGGAGCCGAGCGGCGTGGTCGAGCCGAGGCTCCCGGCGGCCCCGGCGGTCCCGGTGTGGCCCGACGAGCCGGTGCCGCCCGGTCCGTCGCCGAGGGCGGAGTCGCCGGTAGTGAGCGCGCCGAGCCCGGGGCCGCCACCGCTCGTCCCGGCCGAGCCGGCACCGCCGAACGACGTGCCGCCCCCCGACGGACCGCCCAGGGCAGCGCCCGGGCCACCGACCGGCAGGGTACCGATCCCGGCGCCCGTCCCGCCGCCCCCGACCACACCGGTGGGGGCAGCGCCCGGGCCGACCGGCAGGGCGCCGGTACCGGCACCCGATCCGGCGCCCCCGACCGCTCCGGCCGACACGGCGCCCGGGCCGCCGGTGACGACACCGGCCGGGGCAGCGGCACCGGAGGGCATGCCGGAGGGTCCCCCCGAGGTCCCGACGGACGAGGTCGGCGTGCTCCAGGGTGCGACGGCCGCAGCGCCGCCGCCGGCCGATCCGGTCGCCCCTCCCCAGCTGACCGTCACGCCGTCCGGCGTGGTCACCTGGCCGCCGCCCCCCTGCCCGCCGGTCTGCCCGAGCGAGCTCGCTGTCCCGCCGATGCTGATCGGGATGACGACGACGGCGCCGTCGCCCACCGCGACGGTCGGCATCTCCCGGTTGCCCGCCGCCGTGTCCGGCCGGCTGAGGTTCGGGGAGCTCACCGCGGAGCTGGTCGGCAGCTGCGGTGGGGTGTACGCCGCGGCCGGGATGCTCACCTGCGGGGAGTCCTCGCTCACGGCCTTCTGCAGCGCCGACGCCATCCGGAGCACCTGGGCGAAGTTCTCCAGCGCCTCGCCGGTGGCCTCGACCCACGGGATGACCGTGGCCTCGAGGTAGGCCGCGTAGCCGGCCGCCCAGCCGGTCCAGGACATCGCCTTGAGCGCGCGGACGAGGATCTTCAGCGCCATCGCGACCTTCTTCGCGTAGTCCGCGCCGTCCTGAGCCTTCTGCGCCATGGTGTCGAGGCCGCTGACATCTGCTCCCTGGAACATTTCCCAACCTCCTTTCCTGAATTCTTCTCGGATGACTGACGACGACGTTATCGGGGCATTTCCTGTGGGCACCAGGGCCAGGTGGGTGGAATGTTCCGGAAGGTCATCGACTGACCTCGTCCTGCATCTCCGCCCGGCGGTGGAGCTCGCGGGCGTTCTCGCTCAGGGACCGGCTCGCCGCCTCGAGCTCCGGGCGCAGGGCGCCGTCCCAGTCCTGCTTGAAGCGCTTGGCGGCCGGCCCCACCCAGACGACGGAGCCGAGCATCGCGGAGATGCTCCCGACCATCGCGCCGAGGTCCTGGGCGTTCGCATCCATCTGCTGCGAGCTCTCCCGGGCGTATGTGGTGTCAATTCCGGAAAAGCGAGAAGCGTCGTGACTCATGCTCGGTCCCCTTGTCCTGTTCCGTCGGAATTTCCGACAGGCACGACATTAGGGAGATGCGAAGAACGAGATCCAGTGCGGCGGGGGAGGAAACTTCCGCCTCCTGCGCCGGGTGTCAGGCCTCGCCGTACGCCGCCGGGTTGAGCCCGTGGCCGTTCGCCATCGCGGCCTGGACGAGGTCGAGGTCCTCGGTGGTGACGAGCCGCACCTC
>Ga0079224_100012480_pt1 | contig 11765 bp, 7 predicted proteins | sample Stecom2015_FD_80414 | JGI IMG/M metagenome (GOLD analysis project Ga0079224, IMG submission 80414) | Agricultural soil microbial communities from Utah to study Nitrogen management - Steer compost 2015 | ecosystem: Environmental > Terrestrial > Soil > Agricultural land | place: USA: Utah...
AAAGCTCAGGGGTAATAGGTCGAAAAAAAGCGTCCGATCATCCTTCGTCTCGAGCGTCATCAAGCGGCCCGCGGCGCTGGAATCCGCGGCCTTGTGCAAGGATTGCAGATTCGTAGTCTTCCCGCTGAGGGCCGGACCGTAGTAGACGAGCTTGATGGTGAGCTCACGCGAAGCGAAGTCAAGCTGCACCAGGGCCTCCAAGTCCGCCGCATGCCGAGCGACGCAAGCCGTGAATACGCCGGAGTTTGTCTCGTTTCACGACGGTTACTCTATCATGAGCCAAGCATGAACCAAGCCGTGATCCTGCTGTGGGTCTCGTCCACTCTGTTCGGACGCGACCGCGTCGATGTCAGCACCGAACCTACCTGGACGACGCGTCCCGCCCTGGCTTCAGGCCCCACGTTTGCTTACACCGAAGCGACCCCGCCGCCGGACCCGTCGGAGCTCGCCGCGCTAACCACATGGGCTGAAAGGCATCTTTTGAGGCTCGAGCCACCCGCACCAGCAAACGCGAGCTCGCTACCCGCCTATGCCCGAGCCGTGGTTCGTCAAATCGAAGACCTGCTCGAGCAAGCGCGGCTCTCCGCCGGCTCGCTGGACGAACGGTTGGCGTTGGAGCAATTGGCGCAAGCCGAAGCGCTGATCTACGAGCACGCCGAGCTACCACAGGCAGGTCTCTTGCTGGCAGAAGCTGCTTCGCAACAGGCCAGCATCGCCGAGCGTCACGGCAACGGAACGCTCGCGCAGATCCAACGCCTGCGCGCCGAAGCATTGGAAGGTCCACGCGTTCGACCCTACGCCGATTCGACCGAAGTCCAAGTTGGCTCGAACGACGGCTCCCCGACCATCGTTGCGTCGACCCAACGGATCCAGGTCCGCGGACTGGCCATCACGGACACGCTCGTGTGGGATGGCAACGTTCGCGGCCCGCGCCGTTTCTCGACGCTCGTGGGCGAGCATCACGCCCAGGTCCTCAGGGAGGGTCAGTTGATCTGGGCGGGCTTCGTGATGGTGTACAAGACGAGCACCGAGGTGAACTTGGCGGTCGAAGCCCCAGCACCGTGCACACGCTCCGATCTGGTCGTGAGCGTCGAACACGAGCGCCCAATGCCGGCAAGCGGTGTGCGCTGCCCGTTGTGGGCGCTAGCGCGTCCGGCGAAATCAGCCGGCGTGGACATCGCGCTGTGCCGACTCGATCGGTGCGGCGCGCTACAGCACTGGCGGGTGGGCTTTGGTGAACCGCTGGTCGCACCGTTGCACGAAGAGCACCCTTTTCGACTGCCCAACTGGGCGCTGTACGTCGCAGCAGGGTTTGGCGCTGCCGCGGCGACCAGCCTGGTGCTGTGGCAGAGCGGGGCTTTCGACGACCCAGAGCGCACTCCAGCCACATGGACCTTTGGAGGAATCGGAGACTAAAACGACGAGTCAATCGGGTTGTTGGTCGACCACGACGGAGTCACGACTGGCAAGCGCGTCGGGGCCCATGCAAAGCAGCGTCTCGGCTCGTTCGAGGCTTTCGTTGGTCCCGATCAGGGCCAGTCGATCGCCGGGCTGGAGCGGCTCGCGTCCGGTCGGCAACGTGACCGCTTCGTCTCGATGACGAATCGCAATCACGGTGGCACCGGTGAGCGCCCTGAGATGCACCTGACCCAGAGTTTTGCCTACCGCATCCCAATCGTCCTTCAGCATGAGACTTCGCGCGTGGTCGAGCCCTGGCAACACGGATGGCGCGTGGATCTCGGCTTCCCCCGGCGCCTCGACCTGGCGCGCCAAGAGCGCAGCCACGGTTCCCGCCCCGGACTCGAACTCGTGGTCGAGCGCGTAGGCCGAGCGATACAGGTAGATACCGCCGCCGATGACGACAGCGCCCAACAGAACGCCGCTGAATAGCGTACCCACCATTGGCCCGAGCACCGCTACGGCGGGCACTCCAAATCCCAACGTCGCCGCCAAAAGCACAATCAGCCGGAGCGTGTGCCGGCTGAGCTTGGCAACCAAAGGCTCGCCTCCGCTCGAAGGCAACAGCGCATCGCTCAACAGCCGTGAAAAGGCCAGCGTGTTTCGCGCGACCTTGAACACGACCGGCGCGAGCACCAGGACGACCACCCCAATCAGGGCGACGCGCGTCACGCTGCGGTCGAGCCCGGTGTGGCTGGTCAACCAGCGTATCGCGCGGGTGTGTCCCCAGGCGACCAGGCCGAGGATGCCGGTGATCACTAGCCCATCGAGCAGCAGGGTGCGCATGGCGCGCACCAGCTTGGGTGACTCCGGAGCGCGCTCCGAACGGTCGTGAAAGCGACTGACCCACTCTTCGTGCAAACTGATCAAATGCCTGAGAGATACCGGTAGGCGCCGGTCGACGAACCCCACCACACGCGGGGCGAGCGACAAGCTGAGCGGCGTAGTGAAAGCCGTGAGCAGTGCCACGGTGACCAAGATTGGCTGAAGCTCGGGCCTCACCACCTTGGCCCGGATGCCGATGGCCGCCAAGATGAAGGCAAACTCTCCAATTTGGCCCAGCGCAAGGCCAGCAGTCATCGAGCGCCTCAAGCCGTTGCCCGACAAGACTCCCGCCAGCGACACGCTCAAGAATTGCGCCACGACGACCACGACGAACACGACCAGGGCCGTCGGCAAAAACTGCCAGGCCAACAACGGATCGACCGTCATGCCGATCGACACGAAAAATATGGCCGCAAACACGTCCCTCAAGGGAGCCACCAAGTGTTCGACCTGATGGGCACGGCCAGACTCGGCCACCAGCATGCCTGCGACGAATGCGCCCAGCGCTACCGAGTAGCCCAGTGATGCAGCCAGCTCCGCAATACCAAAACAAAGGGCTATGGCGACCACGACCAAGAGCTCGCTGCTCTTCGTTTCTACGACGCGCCGAATCATCCGCGGGACGACGAACACGCCGACGGCCAAAATCGCAAACAACACCAGCAGCAGCTGGCCCAGCGTCAGCGCCAGCTCACGCGGCGCCAAGCCGCCCCCGGCGGCCACGGCCGTCATGGCCGCGATGAGCACGATGGCCACGATGTCTTGAATCACGAGGATCCCGAACACGTTGCCCCGTACGTCTGTGCTCACGGGTTTTTCCGCGAATACTTTGCTCACCACCATGGTGCTGGAAATGCAAATGCTGGCCCCGAGGAATATGCCTTCGACGGAGCTCCAGCCGAGCGCGCGGCCCAGCGACATGCCGCACCAAAACAAGAAGGCCACCTGCATGAGCGCGGTCAGACCCGATACCGGCAGCACCTGCTTGAGCTTCGCCATCCGAAACTCGAGCCCCACGGCGAACATCACCAGCACCACACCGAATTCGGCCATCGCCTCGACTCGATGGTGGTCGGCAAAGACCGGAATCGGAATGTAGGGACCTACCAGCAACCCCGCGAACAGGTAACCGAGCACGGAGGGCTGCTTGGCCAGGCGCGCCAGCACGGCCGTCACGGCGGCAACCACCAACACGACAGCCAGGTCGAAGCTGAAAGAAGCAGTGGTCATGGGCGCCTACACCAACTCGTTCGCGAAATTCTACATGCAGCGCATGACTGAGTCGGCATGCCAATACCCCCCATTCGCTCAGGCGTGCTCGGAGCTGAGCACCACGGCGTCCTCACGGGCTTTCGACGTCGGCAGCAACGGCTCGATGCGCTCCAACAGCCGACGCGTGTCGCGCTTGGAGAGCGCGGAACAGACCAGGCCGTGCGGGAGCTGTTCGAAGCTTCGAGCTTCGTGCTCGGGCAACCGGTCGACTTTGTTGAACACCGTGAGCCTGGGGACGTGCGACAGCTCGAGCTCGTCGAGCAAGCGCACCGTCTCTTGCATGTGCTGCGGGTGTTCGGGGTCCGAAATATCCACGACTTCCAGGATCAAATCCGCATCGGCCGCTTCTTCGAAGGTGGCTCGAAAGGCCGCAAATAAATCTTTGGGCATGCGACGGATAAAACCCACGGTATCGGTGAGCACCACGCTCCTGCCGCTGGGCAGTCGCAATTCTCGGGCTCGCGTATCGAGAGTGGCGAACAACTTGTCTTCAGCGAGCACGCCGGCGTTCGTCAGAGTGTTGAGCAGCGTACTCTTGCCGGCATTCGTATAACCGACGATGGCGACGACCGGCGTCTCTGCCAGCTGTCGCCGGCGCCGCCGCTCCCCGCGTTTACGCTCGAGCTCTTTCAATTGTTTTTCCAGACGCGTCACTCGCTCGCGTGCGCGCCGCCTGCCGATTTCGAGCTTCGTTTCACCCGGACCGCGACCACCAATGCCGCCGGTCAAGCGGCTCAGCGCATCGTCGCGCGTGCCAAGCCGCGGCAGGGTGTACTTCAACTGAGCCAGCTCCACTTGTAGCTTGCCATCCTTCGTCTCGGCACGCTGAGCAAAAATGTCGAGAATCAGCTGCGAGCGATCAATCACCTTCAGGTCCGTGTGTTGCGCAATCCCACTCGCTTGCGCGGGTGTGAGGTCGCAGTCGAAGATCAGCGTTTCAGCATCCAAGTCGATCGCGCGCATCACGACCTGTTCGAGCTTACCGCGCCCTAGCAAGAGCTTCGAATCGGGGTGTTCCCGCAGCTGGATGACGCGATCGACGACCTGCACGCCAGCGGTGCGCGCCAAGCTTTCGAGCTCGTCGAGCTGTGCCTCGGCCCTGCGCAGAGCGCCGGCCTTTCGCTTGTCCCCCACGTGCACCACGATGGCGCTGCCATCTTTCGCGCGCACGGCTCGCGTGCGCTGAAGCCTTGCAAACTCGGCTTCTAGCGCGGCTATCAGCTCACCGAAGTTGGGCTGAGGCGTGCCGTAAGGCACCGGACCAACCACCTCGTAGTTCTTGTCGGGGGCCGCACCCCCTTCGGGTGGCGGTACGTTGTAGGCCCAAGTCAGAGAGCGGGGCTCTCCCTCGCGATTGAGCAACACCGCGCACACCAAATCGAGCCGCAGACGTGTCAAGTCCACCAAGTCGTCGTGTGTGAGCGGTTCGTTGTACAGGTGCGTGTGCACCAGTCTCAGGGCGCGAAACCGCCCTTCCGCGGCACGCAGGCGGCCAATGTCGGGCAACATCAGCCCGGTAGCGCTGCCAACGATCACCGTGTCGACTTGCCCCGAGCGGTGTACCAATGCCCCCACCTGGCGCTTTGCCTCGCGCGAGGCCTCTGCCAGCGAACGCACCAGCTCGGGTGTGGCAATGCGATCCAGCGGTACCCGCCGCCGATAGACCCGCTCGAGCGCCCGCAGCGCCCGCGGCCCAAGCCCTGAAACGTGACCCTGCACCTCAGGCATGCGTGATGAGCAACCTGGTGTTCATGCGCCTCTCAGCGCCTTTTCGAAGCATACGACAAAACAGCGGGAGTTCCGCGGACACCCTAGCACATTTCGCCGTAGCGCGCGCCGCCGGAAGCTCCCGGAGCTTACATGGTGGACTCTCGAACGCCAGCTGTGGGCTATGCTGCGCGCCATGGCTCTGCTTACACCCGTGCCGCAGGAAACTGCGCAACGACTCATGCTCGACTACGGACTCCTCCTCGCCGGAATTGAACCGATGCTGGAAGGCTCCGTCAACTCCAACTTCCGCCTGATTATGGAGGATGGCCGACACTACTTCGGCCGGGTTTACGAAGAGCAAGAGCGGAGCGGCGCGCTCAAAGAACTTCGACTGCTCCGCGAGCTTCACGAGCTGGGCCTACCGGTAGCACCAGCCCTCCCAACGACGAAGGGAGAGCTCGTCGTCGAGCTCTCGGGCAAGCCGTTTGCTCTCTATCCTTGGGTCGATGGCGATATTCTATGTCAAGCGCGGGTGACCCCCGCAGTCACCCGCGCCGTTGGCGAACAGCTGGCGAGACTCCACTTGGCGAGCAGCCGGCTCACCCCGCTCGATGACGGGCGCTTCGGTCCCGATCAGCTGCTCGAGCGGCTTTCGCTCGTCGAAGCCCAAGGCGGCCAGGTGCTCCAGCAAGCGGCTGCCACGGTGCGTGAAGCGCTCGCGCTGTATCGTCCGCGAAGGCAATCCGGGCTGCCGAGTGGTGTCTTTCACGGTGACCTGTTCCGAGACAACGTGCTGTGGCAGGGTGCCCGCATCGCGGCATTTCTCGACTTCGAGAGCGCATCGCAGGGCAGCTTCGTTTACGACCTGATGGTGACGCTGCTCGCCTGGTGCTACACCGACGAATTCGAGGTCGACTTGGTCTCGGAGCTCTTGTCGGCCTACGACGAGGTCCGGCCGTTGAACGCAAGCGAGCTGGCCGCGCTCGAGGTAGAAGGCGCGTTGGCTTGCCTGCGCTTCGCCACGACACGCCTGACCGACTATTCGCTGAGAGCCCTGCCGGGACAACCTCCTCTTCGCGACTATCGGCGTTTCCTTGCGCGCCTCGAGGCACTAAAGGCAGGGGTGCTCCTGCAGCCGCTGAAGAGATTGCGCCCCTAGAGGCTCGGCGCTACCTTGTTGGCGAGCGGAGATTTTCGCAAACCGCCTCTGACAAAAGGGTCCACCGTTTGGCGCGTTTCAATAGCCTCACCTTCTCGAGCTTCGTCGAACAACGAACCCGCGCGCGACCTGGAGCCGAGGCCGGCGATTTCCATGCCTATGCGTATGTCTCCGATCGCAACACGCGCCTTGCCTTTCAGAAAGCCAAGGCCGTCGAGCTCGCCGTCGCCGCGGCCGTGCGCATGTTCAAAAGCTTCGGCAAGGCCGAGCTCCTGGGCCACGCAGTAAAGGTTGGCGAGCGCCAGTTTCCGCGCGTGCACCAGCTGGGGCTCAAGTGCGCGCGCACCCTCGGCATCACTCCCCCCACCATTTACATCGTCAATAGCCCCGTCCTGAACGCCGCCACCTACGGCACGAACGAAGATGCGTTCGTCCTGGTCAACTCCGCGCTGGTGGACCACATGTCCGACGAGGAGCTGTTGAGTGTGATCGGTCACGAATGTGGGCATATCCACAACAATCACGTCGTGTATCTGACCGCCATGCACTACCTGACCAACATCGCCGGGCTGTTCACCCGCAGCTTGGGGTTACCCGCGCTGTTGGGCTTGCGAGCTTGGTCTCGGCGGGCAGAAATCACCTGTGACCGCGCGGGAGCCCTGTGTGCCGGCGATCTGGACGTCGCGCTCAAGGCCCTCACCAAGCTGGCACTTGGCTCGCGGCGCCTATATGACGAACTGAATATAGAAGCGTTTCTGGAGCAACATCAAGAAGCCCGAGACAGCATTGGGCGTTTCACCGAAGTTTTTTCGTCGCATCCGTGGCTGCCGAAGCGCGTTCTGGCTTTGAGGACATTTGCGGAAAGCCAACTTTTTCGTAAGCACGTGGGCGGCGGCCCCGGCGGCCTCTCGATGCAAGAAGTCGACGAAAAAGTCCACGAGATCATCAAAGTGGTAGGCTGAAGCCTGCCGACCAACGGAGTCGTCCACGAGCGATGCTGGAAGAATTTCGACAACGCAAGCTCACCGTGATTCAGGCGCTCGGCGAGCTCTGCGATCTAGCCAAATCAGCCGGAGCATCGGGCTTGTCGCGCCGGCTCGAGCACGAGCTCGTCTTCAAGCTCGAAAGCGATCGATTCCACCTGGTCGTCGTCGGCGAGTTCAATCACGGCAAAACCAGCTTCGTCAATGCATTGCTCGGCCGGCGTGTCTTGCCGGTCGGCGTCACGCCGACGACCGCGGTCGTTCATCACATCGTCTACGGCGAAACCCCGGAGGTCCGGCGCGTCGGTAGCGACAACCAGCAACAGGTCATGCCCTTCGAGGAGCTGCAATCCTTCACCGCCAAGAGCGCCCTCGACACGAAAGGCATCAAGTATCTCGAAGTCAGCTACCCCGCCGGCATCCTGAAAGAACGCATCGTGTTGGTCGACACTCCCGGAGTCAACGACCTGTCATTGACACGGGCCGAAATCACCTATGGCTACATTCCCCGTTCCGACGCGGTGCTCTTCGTGCTCGACGCCGGGCAGCCGGTAAAAGAAAGCGAGCGCCAGTTCATCCAAGAGCAGCTCATAGGCAAGAGTCGCGACAAAATCGTGTTCGTCGTTGCCAAGAGCGATCTCTGGTCCGAAGCCGAGCGCCAGGAGGCGTTGAGTTACATTCACGAACGCCTTTCAGAGGTCGTTTCCGTGCCTAAAATCTTCGCCGTCAGTGCCCAATCTTTCTTCGACGGTGCCGAAGAGCAGTCCGGGCTCGGGCCTCTCGTCGACTACTTGACGCGTTTTCTCGCCGAAGAGCGAGGCACCATCCTGCTGAACAATGCCTTGGGTGAAGGTCTGCGTGCCTGCGGGCTCTTGACCAAGGCCCTCGATGCTCGCCGCCGAGCGCTCAGCATGAGCAGCGAACAGCTCGCCAAGCGAGTCGAGCTACTGGCCAACGACCTGGAGAGCCAAGTCGACGTCGTCCAAAAGCGCCGAGAAATGGTGCGTGAAGAGGCGGCGGCCATCAAAGCTTGGGCCAAGCGGGATCTGGAGCGTTTCTGCGACGAGTTTCTGGAAAAGCTGCCCGCGATGCTGGAGGCGGCCTCGGCCGACGACGTTCGCCAGCACTTCGGTGCGTATCTGGAAAAGGCCTTCAAGGATTGGGCCGCCAGAGAGACCCAGGAGATTGCCACTTCGCTCGAGCAGGTCGCCGAACGGGCCATCGCCATGGTGCGCGAGGACGCAGCCGACGTTGGCCAGCGCGTGGGGCAAGCCATGGGCTCCGACGTGGTGTCCCCGGAAATCAGCGTAGATACCTTTGCCGCCGACGTGGGTGTGTTCGCCGTGCTTTCGTTGGGTCTCGGCACTCTGTTCGCGAATGCGATGCTCGGCGGAGTCCTGCTGGTCGCCGCGCCGCTGCTCGCGCTCTACAATCGAGACAAGACAGAAGCCCTGGTGCGACGACGCGCCCTCGAGCTCGCCCCGACGGTGATTGGCGGTGTCGCCGCCAAGGTCGGGCCGAAAATCGACTCCATGGTGGACGAATTTGCCGAACGCTTGGATACCTGGATCGTGACCGCCGGCCAAGAACTGCATCAAGAGGTGATTGAAGTGCTCCGGAGTGTAAATAGCGCTCGCGCCCAGAATGACGAGGACCGAGCCCGCGAAGCAGCCTTGTGCGATCAGCTCGAATCGGAACTGGCAGCGCTAGCCTCGCGCCTATCTGAGCTCCAGCGCCCGGCGGCAGGCGAGCTGCCCGCGGTAGCGAGCGACAGCAGCGGTCCCGTCGCCGGTCTCGAAGAGCGCTCGACCACCGACAACGGCGACGTGAGCCACAGCAACGGGTCAGGTCAGGCATGACGGTAGCACGCGGCGGCCGCTTGCCCGATTCCGTCGACGCCGCCATGGAGCGTCTGAATCAGAGCGTGGACGTGGATTCTGCGCTTTGGCGCGAAGACATCGACGGCTCTATCGCGCACGCCGAGGGTCTGGCGCGGGCCGGGGTCATCAGCGAGGCGGAGGCCAAGCAAATCGTGGCGGGCCTCTCGCAGATTGCCGATGAAATCGAGCGGGGACAATTCAGCTGGGATCCGCGCAAAGAAGACGTTCACATGAACATCGAAGCGCGCTTGCTCGAGATCTGCGGCAAGGTAGGCGGCAAACTGCACACGGGTCGCTCCAGAAACGACCAGGTCGCTACCGATTTGCGTTTGTGGTGTCGCCGCCGCTCGGCCGAAGTGATCGAAGCCGTCGAGCATTTGGCGAACACTCTGCTCGACCGCGCCGAGGAGCATCTAGATGTCTTGATGCCCGCGTACACGCATCTGCAGCGAGCTCAGCCAAGCAGGCTGTCGCATCATTTGATGGCCTGGCAAGAAATGCTTTGGCGAGACCGCTCGAGGCTCGCGGATGCCATGGCGCGTCTCAACGAATCGCCGCTGGGTGCCGGAGCCGTGGCGGGCAGCGGGTTTCCTTTGGATCGCGAAGGGGTGGCGCGCGCTCTCGGCTTTAGGGCGCCCATGCAGAACTCCATCGACGCCACGTCGAGCCGTGACTTTGCCATGGAGGTCGTGTCCGCGCTTGCGATTCTGGGCATCCACCTGTCGCGCATCGGTGAAGAGGTGGTGCTCTGGTCCAGCACGGAATTCGGCTTCCTCACGCTGAGTGATGCCTTTTCCACCAGCTCTTCGATGATGCCGCAGAAAAAGAACCCTGACGTCGCGGAGCTGGTGCGAGGTAAGAGCGCGCGCCTCATGGGGTCGGCCGTCAGCTTGTTCGCGCTGGAAAAGAGCCTTTGCTTCGGCTACGGGCGCGACCTGCAAGAAGACAAGGCGCCCATTTTCGACGCCTTCGAGAGCGCGCTGCTGGGCCTCAGGGCTCTCGATGGCGCTCTGAAAACGGCCACGTTCAATCGAGCCGCGCTCGAAGCAGCCCTCGAGCGCGGCCACGTCTGCGCCACCGATCTGGCCGATTTTCTGGTTTTGCGTGGCGTGCCATTCCGCGAGGCTCACCACATCGTTGGCGCGCTGGTGCGAGAGGCGGAAGAGCGCCGGGTTCAGCTGAAAGATCTCGCTCCGCAGATTCTAAGCACCCAACACCCTGCCCTGACCGAGCCCGAAGCAGCGCTCGCCCTCGACCCCCGGCAGGCAGTCGAGCGCCGATCCCTCATCGGCGGACCCGCCAAGGCGCGCGTGGAACGAGCGATACGCGACGCACGCCGGCGCTGGGAAGACGCCAGAACCTCCAATCTCGCTCAGGGTTAGTCGACACGCTCGTCGTCGCGCCGGGGGCGACGATCACAGGAGAGCACTTTTTTGCGGACGCGGATGGCGTCAGGGGTTACTTCGACCAGCTCGTCGCGATCGATCCACTCCAATGCCGAATCGATGGTCAAGAGCCGCGGCGGGGTCAAGATCACGTTCTCGTCGCGACCCGCGGCGCGGATGTTCGTGAGCTTTTTTTCGCGCGTCGCATTCACATCCAAATCGTTGGCGCGGTTGTGCTCACCCAAGATCATGCCTTCGTAAATTTCCGCGCCTGGGGGCACGAATAGAATGCCGCGGGGCTGCAGGTGAAACAGGGCGTAGGGAGTCGTGGTCCCCGCACGATCGGCGACGATGGCTCCATTGGCGCGCCTCAGCATGGGCCCCTTGTAGGGCTCCCATCCCTCGAACAGAGTGTTCAAGAGACCCGTACCGCGAGTCTGCGTCAAAAAGATCGAGCGAAACCCAATCAGACCGCGAGACGGCACCCGAAACTCGAGCCGCGTGCGGCCAAAACCGAGCGCATGCATCTTGGTCATTTGACCGCGCCTTTCACCGAGACTCGTGGTGACGGTCCCCACGTACTCGTCAGGAACGTCGACGACCACCAGCTCTACCGGTTCGACTCGTTGACCATCGAGCTCCCGAGTGACGACTTCGGGCATGCCAAGCGCGAATTCGTAACCTTCGCGCCGCATGGTTTCGGCTAGCACGGCCAGCATGAGCTCACCGCGGCCATACACCACGAACGTATCGGGCTCGTCGGTCGCTTCCACGCGGAGCGCCAGGTTACGCTTACCCTCGCGCTCGAGCCGCTCCTTCAGGTGGCGTGAGGTCACCCACTTGCCCACGCGGCCTGCGAATGGCGAGGTGCTCACGACGAAGCGAACCTTGATGGTTGGCTCTTCCACCACGATGCGCGGCAGCGCCTCCGGGCGCTCCGGGTCGGCCAAGGTGTCTCCGATCTGCACATCGTCGAGGCCGGCTACGGCAACGACGTCACCCGCCTCCGAGCTTTCGCGCTTCACACGGTGCATGGCCTCGTAACCAAACAGGGCGTTGACTCGCTCCATGCTGCTGCCGGACTCCGCCAGGC
>Ga0079224_100012481_pt1 | contig 11765 bp, 7 predicted proteins | sample Stecom2015_FD_80414 | JGI IMG/M metagenome (GOLD analysis project Ga0079224, IMG submission 80414) | Agricultural soil microbial communities from Utah to study Nitrogen management - Steer compost 2015 | ecosystem: Environmental > Terrestrial > Soil > Agricultural land | place: USA: Utah...
CTGCGCGGCGATGGCAGCGAGAAGACGGCGCTCATGCAGGAAGTCGCCCGCCTAGGTCTGCAGAATGTGGAATTCGCCGGCCTGCTGCCGCGCGAGCGGCTCAACGAGGGGCTGGCGCTAGGAGACCTGCATCTGGTGCCGCAGAAGCCCTCGGCAGCGGACTTCGCCATACCGTCGAAAATCTACAGCATCATGGCGGCCGGCCGGCCCTTCATCGCCACCGCCCATCCGGGTTCCTCGCTCTCGCGGCTGCAGGAAACGACCGGAGCGTTTCTCTGCGTGCCGCCGGAAGATCCTGCAGCCTTCTGCGAAGCGGCACTGGCCTTGCTGGACGATCCGGCCCTGCGGGAGGAGATGGGACGGAAAGGCCGCAGCTTCATCGAGCAGAGCCATGGCCGCGCCGCGGTGCTGGCGGCCTTCACTGCGTCGCTGGATGGCGCCGGCATGGCAGCCCGAAGGCAGGTAGTGTTTCTCGAGCCTGACCGGGATGGCCATCCGCGCGAATGGGTCCAGCACCTCATGCGCTACACCATGCAGCAGCAGGATATTGCGCGGATCTGGTTCGTGATCGCGCCGGAAATCCGCTCTTCGCTGTTGGCGGAAATTCCCGAAGACCTGCGCGATCGCGTCCGCATGATCGCACTGACCGACGACGAGCGCCGGATGTGCACGCATCGCCGCCTTGCCATCAGCGGTTTTTCCCGCTGGTGGGTGATGCGGCGTTATCTGAAACGCACCGGCGCCCGGGCTGGCTATTTCCTGTCGCTGGATCATCTCTCTCTGCCGCTGGCGCTCGGACTGGGTGCGGCGGGCCGCAAGCTGGGTGGTATCCTGTTTCGTCCTTCGGTGCATTACGGCCGGCTCGGACCCAACCATCCGACATGGGCCGAACGCCTGCGGGATCTGCGCAAAACCCTGCTGTATCGTCTGATGCTGCTCAATCCGGCGCTGCATGTCGTACTGACGCTCGATCCCTTCTTCCCGGATTACGCGGTACAGCACTATCGCGGCGGCCATAAGGTCCACGCATTGCCCGACCCGGCGCACCCGCCGGTGCGTCCGGCCGGACCCGGCGGGGTTCCGGTCGCCATTCCCGAAGACCGGATCGTGCTGCTGCTGTTCGGCGTGCTGACCGCGCGCAAGGGCATCCTGCATCTGATGGAGGCCTTGCAGCTGCTGGGCCCGGGGGTTGCATCCCGCACGGCCGTCGTCGTCGCCGGCAAGGTTGCGCCGGAAATCAGCGCGCCGCTGAAGGCACAGGTCGAACGGCTGCAGCGTCACCGGCCCGACCTGTGGTTCCATATCGAGGACCGGTGGCTGGACAGCGGCGAGATCGGTGCCCTGGTCGAGCGCTGCGACGTCGTACTCGCGCCGTACCAGCGCTTCGTCGGTTCCAGCGGCGTGCTGCTCTGGGCGGCCGGCGCCGCCAAGCCTCTCCTCACACAGGACTACGGCCTGCTGGGCAGACTGGTGCAGGATCACAGTCTCGGGCTTGCCGCCGATGTCACCCGGCCGGAGCAACTGGCGCGGGCAATCGAGGAAATGGTGGTCGAAGGGCCGCAGCGCTACATCGATCAGAAGGCCGCACGCAGCTTCGTTTCCGACCGTACGCCAGAGGCTTTTGCTGCGCAGATTTTCGGCAGTCTGCGAGCACTTTAGCGAGTCACGATGGCCTCAGCTTGATCACAACACGCTTGCGCGCTGTTGTGGCACATCCATCGCACTTCAGCCGCGCTGCCCGGATTCCGTTTCGGTTCAGCACATGCGCGATATGCCGGACAGATGGCCAGAGAGGGATTTCATGTCACTCGACATCCTATCCAAGCCTGAGCTGGACTCCCGTTCCGAGGTGATTCATTACCCCGTTGAGCGCGAGGCCGCGGCACTGCCGCCGCCGGCCGCCATGCAGGCGCCGGCCGGCCTTGTCGAACGGCAGATGGTCGTGCCGGCGGAACGCCGGCGGATTTCGCTCGAGATCGTCGCGGGATTGCTGCGCGGATTCGACGTCATGGCGGCGCTCGCGGGCAGTCTGGCGGCCTATGCGCTTGCCACGCCCGATTTGCCGATGGCGCCGGGCTATTATGTCCTGGTCACGCTGCTCGGAAGCCTCGTGCTGGCCAATCTCCTGCATCTCTGCGGCGCCTACAGGAAAGACCAGCTGCCCGAACTCGGCCGCTCCCTGAGCCGGGTGCTGCTGGCGTGGTCGATCACCGGGCTGCTCGTTTCGGCCGTCCTCGCGGTCAGCGCGGGTTCGCTGATGGCAAACAAGACCTGGCTGGTGCTGTGGCTGCTGTTCGGCGCCGCTCCGGTACTGCTGGCACGCGGCGCCCTTGCGGTCTGCATCGACAGCTGGCGCCAGAACCAGGTGGTGCAGCAGCGGGTAGCCATCGTTGGCAGCGGTCCGCTCGGGCTGCGCCTGCTGCGGCGGATGAATGCGGCAAACGATCCCGACGTCATCGTCACCGGCGTTTATGACGATCGCCTGTCCCGGCTGCCGGAGAGCTGCATGGGCCACAAGATCTGCGGCTCGGTCGACGATCTGGTGGCCGATATCCGTCGCCACGGCATCGACACGGTGATCGTCGCGCTACCGCTCTCGGCCGAACGGCGGATCAGCGAGGTGATGAACCGGCTGCGCGAGGTGGCGGTCGACGTGCATCTCTGTCCCGACCAGTATGGTTTCAACCTGGCGCGCGCGGAGGTGGAGCGCATCGGCGGCGTCACGCTGCTGAATGCCGAGCAGCGGCCGCTGCGCGCCTGGCGCGGCGTGCTGAAGGAGGTCGAAGACCGGGTTTTCGCCGGTCTGATCGTACTGCTGATTTCCCCGCTGCTGGCGGCGATCGCGCTGGCGATCAAGCTGGACAGTCCGGGACCCGTTTTCTTCCGGCAGAAGCGGTACGGCCTGAACAACCAGCTCATCGAGGTGTGGAAGTTCCGCACCATGTACCAGCATGCCACCGACCACAATGCCGAGCAGCTGACCCGGCGCAACGATCCGCGGGTAACGCGGCTGGGCGCCTTCCTGCGCCGGACCAGCCTCGACGAGCTGCCGCAGTTCTTCAACGTGCTGACCGGAGACATGTCCGTCGTCGGGCCGCGCCCCCATGCAACGGCGGCGAAAGCCGGCGGCCTGCTCTACCAGGACGCGGTCAGCAACTATTTCTGGCGTCATCGCATGAAGCCCGGCATCACCGGCTGGGCGCAGGTCAACGGCTGGCGCGGCGAGACGGAAACCGTCGAGCAGATCGAGAAGCGGGTCGAGCATGACCTGCATTACGTCGAGAACTGGTCGCTCGGCCTGGACGTGATGATCATCCTGCGAACCGTCTTCGGCGGTTTCACCGGCCGGCAGGCCTATTAGAGGCAGCGATGCGGAATGCCATGCGATGTCTCTGGCTCACCTGGGCCAACCCCGAACCGCGGCATAACGGTCAGTTCATCTATACCGGCGGACTGATCGACGCCATCGCGGGGGCCGGCGCCGCCGTGGAGGTTCTGGCCCTGGCGCGCCCCGGCGAGGCCGCGAGCATGGGGAGCACGGATGGCGCCGTGCGCTGGTGGCTGGCGCAGCATGAATCGCGGCCCGGCTGGACCAGCCTGCTGTCGCCACTGCCCCGCATCGCCCATCGCGGCGCCACCCGCGCGCTGCGCCGCATGCTGGACCGCCAGCTGCAGGAATCCTGGGACATCATCATTCTGGATGGCATTTCCGCCGGCTGGGCTTTACGGCAGGTGCTGCGCTCCTTCCGCGGCCGCAACCCGCGACCCAAGCTGGTCTATGTTTCCCATAACCACGAGGAAAGCCTGCGCCGGCAGATCGCCGGCGAGCAGACCAACCCGCTCAAGCGCCTGGCCCTGATGCTGGACGCCGCCAAGGCCGCCATGCTGGAACGCGCCATGGTGGATGCCGCCGACCTCGTGACCGCGATCACCGAGGAGGACCGGCTGCTTTATCTGGAGCGCCGGCCGACCTGTCGCATCGAGGTGCTGACACCCGGCTATGACGGACCGCGCCTCGACCGGCGCGAGATCACGCCCGCCGTGCCGCGCCGCGCCATCATCGTCGGCAGCTTCGACTGGATTGCCAAACGGATGAATCTGGAAGAATTCGTCGCGGTGGCCGATCCCCTGTTCGCGGCCCAGGGAGCGGAGCTCCAGGTGGTAGGCAGCGCCGAGGAATCCTTCCTGGACCGCATGCGCCGCAAGACCGCGGCGACCCGCTTCACCGGGCGCGTCGAGGATGTCGACCCGTTCATGCAGCAGGCGCGCGTAGCCCTGGTACCGGAACGCCATGGCGGCGGCTTCAAGCTGAAGGTGCTCGACTACGTCTTCAACCGCATGCCGATCCTGGCGCTGGACGGGTCGGTGGCCGGCATGCCCCTGCGCCATGAGGAGAGCATCCTCTACTACCCCGATTACGAGGCGCTGGCGCGCGGCGTTCTGCGGGTCATCGATGACTGCGATCGCCTGAACCGGCTGCAGGAGCAGGCCTTCGGCGTCTGCCGCGATGCCTTCGACTGGCACAGCCGCGGCCGGCAGCTCATGACCGCGGTGGCCGCGCTATGATGGTCCGGCCGGCTGCACCGCCCGCGACCCAGCGGCTCGGCTGGGTGGACATGACGCTGGTGCTGATCTTCCTGATCGGCATCTATCTCGGCGTCAACCTGCCGATCACCAGCTCGATCCCGTTCCCGTCTGCGCCGGCGGGCATCGCCGGCATCGTCCTGCTCTGGCGGCGCCGCGACGCCATCGAAACCCGTCATCTGGCCGTCTTCCTCGGCGTCCTGGTGGTCTATATCGCCTCCGTCCTTGCCGCGACGGACTACGCCTTTCTCGGCAAGCGCTTCACCGGTCTGGTGCAGCTGGTCTACTCCCTCATCATCGGCTATGCCCTGTTCCTCACTGTTCTGCAGGCCGAGCGGCGGCAGATCGCGCGCCTGTTCTTCTGGATGAGCGTGATCATCCTGATCGGCTGCATCCTCGAGACCCATGCCGGTCTGGCCGCGGTCAGCGACCGGGTGCGCGCCGCGATCTACGACCACGGCGTCTACATTTCCGACCGCCGCGACCTGCTGCTCTACGGCAAGGTGCGGCCGAAGTTCTTCACCTCCGAACCGTCCGCCGTGACGTTCGGCTACACGCTGTTCGTCTTCTGCTGGTTCCTGGTTTCAGGCTATCGCTGGAAGCTGTTTCTCTATGTTGCCCTGATCGGCGCCGGCATGATTGTCATGCCCGGTCCGACCCTGCTGCTCTCGCTGCTGCTGATCGCGCCGTACTACTACTTCATCATCCCGGCCTCGCAGCCCGGCAACCGGCGCAACACCATGTACCGGGCTGGCATCCTGATCTTCGGCTCGTTGCTGCTGATAGTTTTCGCCATCGTCGGTTCGGTGGCCTACAGCGAGCGCCTGAACCAGATCTTGCATGGTGGCGGTGATCCGAGCTTCTTCTACCGCGTGATCGGCCCGATGCTGGTGGCGCTCGAGATCTTCAAGGTCTATCCCGTCGCTGGGGCCGGCCTGACCGGCGAGCCCTTCATCCACGAACTGGCGACCAACACCTATGCGCGGTCGTCCTTCTATTCCACCGACTGGGGCTTCAGCAAACTCTCGGAAGTGCTGACCAATTACTTCTGGCTGCACTGGATCTATCTCGGCGCGATCTTCGGCCTCGCCGTACTGGCCGCGATCACCTACTGGATGCATGTCCTGCGGGTGCCGAGCATTACCTTCTGCTGGATCGTCTGGATCATCTTCGGCCAGGCGTCCGGTGCGTATGTCGGCCCGAAAACCTGGACCGTTCTGCTGCTGCCGGCCGCACTGAGCGTTCTCTACTGCCGCAATGCCGCGCGGGTCGTGGTTCCTCTGCCGGAGGCGCAGCGGCGGATCCAGAGCATCCGTCTCGGCAACCGGCTGCGACAGCCCGGCCTGGTGTCGCAGCGCTGATGGCCATGGACCGGCGGAATCTCTTCACGATGGGCGGCGGGGTGGCGGCCGCCGGGCTGCTTGGCTCCGCCGGAGCGCCGGCGCTGGCGCAGGCAGGCCGGACCCTGTCGGCGGCCGAGTTCGGCATCCGTGGCGATGGCCGCACCGATGACGGACCGGCGCTGCAGAAGGCGCTCGACGCGGCCTTCGAACAGCAGGCCGTCCTGCTACTGCCGCCGGGCGACTACCGCATCCGCCGCACCCTGCGGGTCGAGCCGCGCACCCATGTGACGCGGCAATGCGGCATCATCGGGACCGGCGCGCGCCTGGTATCGGAGATCGGTGACGGCGCCAACGTCATCGAGGTGATCAGCCGAACGACCTTCCGCTTTCTCCTGCTGCAGGGACTGGACATCAAGGGATCGGGCCGCGACGGGCACGGCATCCTGCTGTCCTGCGACGTGCCCGGCGGGCAGTATCTCTATAACTTCTGCCTGCGCGACATCGTGGTGCAGGGCTGCGGCGGCGACGGCTGCCACATGATCGGCAACGTCTTCGAAGGGCAGATGATCAACTGCTATTTCCGCGACAACGGCGGCAATGGCGCGACCTTCGCCCACAGCCGCAACAAGGGTATCCTGTCGGCCATCCATGTCTTCGCCAGCGTGTTCGGCCAGAATGGCGGCCATGGCGCCGCGCTGCTCAACAACTGTTACGACGTCAGCTTTCACGGCTGCTATTTTCTGCTCAACCGCGAATTCGGGGTCCTGGCCGACAATGGCTGCACCCTGCTGTCAAACTGCGGCTTCGAGAACAATCACCAGGGCGCGCCGGATTTTGCCAATGGCGATGCCGGCATCCTGCTGAAGAATTTCGGCACGCTGATCGGCTGCACGGCCTACTCGATCTACAAGCAGACGCACCTGCTTCGTGCCTTCGTCGTCCGCGAGCTGGTCATGGTCGGATGCACCGGCCATGGCGGCGGTCGCGCCAAGGAGGCGGGGCTGGCGCGCCTGCGCGGCGCCAGGGAGAAAGCCCATGTCACCCTGGTCGGCTGCACCGGCCGGGTGAGCGAGGAGGGCGGGCTGGAGGCCATCGAGGTAGGTGGCGATCACGGCGGCCTGCGCCTCGGCGCGGACTGGCGCAGCCGGAACCTGCCGCAGCTGGGCGACTACCGCCTCTGGGTCGATCGCCGGGGGCAGCTGCGAATCAAGAAGGGCAGGCCGGAGTCTGACGACGACGGCCGGCCCGTCGGAGTCTGAGAAGAACAGGCACGAAAAAGCCGCCAGCGATGACTGGTGCACCGCCGGCGGCCCTCTCCGGGTCAGTCAGGCGCTGGCGACCTGCCGTTCATGCTCGGGCGCCACATGCTCCACATACCAGGCATAGGTCTGGCGCAAGCCTTCGCGCAGCGGTGTTTTGGCTTCCCAGCCGAGATCGCGCAGGCGGCTGACATCCATCACCTTGCGCGGCGTGCCGTCCGGCTTGCTCGGATCGAACTTGAGGGTGCCCGAAAAGCCGACGATTTCGCCGATCATTTCCGCCAGTTCGCGGATCGTGACCTCCTGACCGGTGCCGAGATTGATGAATTCCTCGTCAGAGTAATGCTTCATCGCGTAGACGAGGCCGTCGGCGGCGTCGTCGACGAAGAGGAATTCCCGCAGCGCCTTGCCGGTGCCCCAGACCTCGACCTCCGACATCTTCTGCTGTCTGGCGCGATGGAATTTCGCCATCAGCGCCGGGGCCACGTGGCTGTAGAGAAGGTCGAAATTGTCGCCCGGACCGTACAGGTTGGTCGGCATGGCCGAGATGAAGTCGCAGCCATACTGCCGGCGATAGGCCTGGCACAGCTTGATGCCGGCGATCTTGGCGACGGCATACCACTGGTTGGTGGGTTCCAGCGGACCGGTCAGCAGCGCCGACTCCTGGATCGGCTGCGGCGCCATGCGCGGATAGATGCAGGAGGAGCCGAGGAAGAGCAGCTTCTCCACCTCGAAACGGCGTGCCGCCTCGATGACATTCGCCTCGATCATGAGGTTGTCGTAGAGGAATTCGGCCGGCCGCACGTCGTTGGCATGGATGCCGCCCACCCGGGCGGCCGCCACGAACACGGCTTGCGGCCGGTTTTCCTGCATCCAGGCATTCACCTGCTCCGGCGAGCGCAGATCCACCATCCGGCGGTCGGCCGTGAGGATGGTGCAGTCTTCCGAAGCCAGCCGCCGGACCAGGGCCGAGCCGACCAGGCCGCGATGACCTGCGACCCAGACCCGCTTTCCGGCCAGTGAATAATCGATCCGCTTAGAAGGCATTGGCGTACTCGCTGCGCTGCAGACCGATGCGATCAGCCTCGACCATCTCGGCCACCAGCTGCTCGAAGGTGGTCTTGTGCTGCCAGCCGAGCTGCTTTTTGGCTTTTTCCGGGCTGCCCAGCAGGAAGTCGACCTCGGTCGGGCGGTAATAGATCGGGTCCACGGCGACGAGGACATCGCCGGTCTTGTTGCAGATGCCCTTTTCCTCGGTGCCCTTGCCCTCCCAGACGATCTCGCGATCGATGTGGCGGAAGGCGAGCTCGACGAATTCGCGGACGCTGTGCACCTCCCCGGTGGCGAGAACGTAATCGTCCGGCTTCTCCTGTTGCAGGATTCGCCACATGCCCTCGACATAGTCCCGGGCATGACCCCAGTCGCGCTTGGAGTCGATATTGCCCAGATACAGGCATTTCTGCAGGCCCTGTTCGATGGCCGCCACCGCGCGGGTGATTTTGCGGGTCACGAAGGTTTCGCCGCGGATGGGCGATTCGTGGTTGAACAGGATGCCGTTGGAGGCGTGCATGCCATAGGCTTCGCGATAGTTGATCGTGATCCAGTAGGCATAGAGCTTGGCGACGGCATAGGGGCTGCGCGGATAGAAAGGCGTGGTCTCGCGCTGCGGCGTCTCCACCACCTTGCCGAACAGCTCCGAGGTCGATGCCTGGTAGAAGCGGACCCGGTCTTCCATTTTCAGGATGCGGATCGCCTCCAGCATGCGCAGCGTGCCGATCGCGTCGGTATTTGCCGTGTATTCCGGCGTCTCGAAGCTGACCTGGACATGGCTCTGGGCGGCGAGATTGTAGATCTCGGTCGGCTGGATCTCCTGGATGAGGCGGATGATGTTGGTCGAATCCGTCATGTCGCCGTAATGCAGGAAGTAGCGGACGCCGGGTTCATGCGGGTCGCGGTAGAGGTGGTCGACGCGGCGGGTATTGATCGAGGAAGAACGCCGCTTCACGCCATGCACGATGTAGCCCTGCTGCAGCAGGAATTCGGCGAGATAGGCGCCGTCCTGCCCGGTGGCTCCGGTGATAAGTGCGACCTTGTCGACCATGATCTGTCCTCTGTGATTGATCGGTTCTAGGGCTTGCTGTTTTTGTTGCGGGTGGCAGATGCTCAGGCGTAGGCGATTTTCCGCGCGGCGATCTCCCAGGAGTAGGATTGCAGAACATGCTGCTGCCCGCTCTCGCCCATATCGGCGAGCCGCTGGGGATCCGAAAGAGCGTCCAGGATCGCCTCGGCGAGCTGCTGCGGGTCGGCGTCATCGATCATGAAGCCGTGGCGTCCATTCTCGGTGATCTCGGGCAGACCGTTGCGCCGCAGGCCGAGTACAGGAGTGCGGGAGAGCAGGGCCTCGAGATAGACCTGCCCCCAGGGATCGTTCAGCATCGGCTGGGCCAGCAGGCTGGCCTCGCGGAACAGCCGCTGCAGCTCGGCCAGCGGGATATGGGCACGGAACTCGACCTGGAGATCGGCCGGAATGTGGCTGCGGCTGCGTTCGTCTCCGACGATCGTCAGCACGATGTCCGGCCGTTTCTTTCTTGCGATCCGCAGCGCTTCAAGCAGCAGATTTCCGCCCTTTGCGGCGAAAAGATGCTTCGCCACGAACAGCAGGCGGGGCCGGGTGTAATCCTTGGGGCCGTAATAGGGCTCGATATCGCCCATGCCCGAGCCCACTGCGGTAACGCGCTCCGCCGGGATGCCATAGTGGGAAACAATGTGATCGCGGACATAGGTTCCGAAGGTGAAGACATGCTCCGCGCAGGCCAGCGAATCCCGCTCGAGAAGCTCGAAGGCCTCGATCGCGCGGGCGCTGTAGCTCGCGATGTCCGGACGGTGCAGCAGGGAAAGCGCCCAGGTATGGTCGCAGTAGATGTAATGCTTGATCTTCGGGGCGATCGCCGAGGGCAGCATGTCCAGACTGCCGGTATGCAGGACATGACCGATATTCCGCTGCTTCAGCACGGTGGCCAGCCGGTCAGCGGCCCGCCGCCGCGCTGCGGCAGTGCGCAGGACAGCCTCGCTGCTCCGTGGCGTACCGTAACCGGACAGGCTGTAACGCGAGGCGAGGAAGGCGAGTTCGCCGCGACTGCCGCCGGAATGGATGCCCTCCACTTCGATTCCGAAACTTCTGAAGCAACGGGCAATGTTGAAGGGGGCTGCCGACCAGGTCCGCCGGTCGAGCGGACTGCCGAAGACGCTGCTCACCGCGATACGGTCGAAGCGCAATTGGGGCTCACCAGAGGGTTGCACGACCGTTTCGGCCGGCTCGGCAATCGCAATCACGTCAACCTCGATGGAATTTGCGGTCGGCGTGATAGAACCTCAGCAACTCGCGCCCAGCCAGTGATCAACCTGTGACTGGGTTTGCGCCGATTTTCCTTCCCGAATGCCTACTTGCCGCGCGCCGGGCACAGCTTGATCACAGCCAACCGAGGCTGCCGCCCGCGTAGAATGCGTCCTCTGTGGCGTGCAGTGGCAGTCATGACGATATCACGATGAAAACCGTCCTCCTCCTGACGCCAGACATCACCGACACCAGCAGCACCAAGCGCGGCGAGGCACTGGTTGGACTGGGATGCCGGCTGCTGATGGTCGGGTTCCGGCGCGAGCGCTACAACAAGGACTTCCGCCCCGAATGGCCGTATCTGCTGCTGGGGCGTACGGAAGACGGCAATTACGCGCAGCGATTGTGGACGCTGCTGCGTGCCCTGGTCGTGCTGCTGCTCAACCGCAGCTTCATCAGACAGGCCGATGTTATCTACGCCCGCAACGTCGACCAGATGATGCTGGCGCTTGTCATCCGTCTGCTGGCGGGGCGGGCCATTCCCACCATTTATGAAGTGCTCGACATCCAGCCCGCCTTCGTCGGTCGGAGCCGTGTTTCACGCATGATTCGCGCCGTGGAGCGGTATGCGCTCCGACATGTCAGCCTTCTGGTGCTCTCCTCGCCGGCGTTTCTGCGCCACTACTTCGCGGCCATGCAGGGATATGACCGCGCATGGTTTCTCCTCGAAAACAAGTTGCCGGCGTCGGTAACAAGAGATGCGGCAGCACTTACGAGGCGCAAACGGCCCCGGAACCGGGAGGGATATCGCTGGGTGGTGGCCTATTGCGGGCTGATTCGGGGACAGGCCACCTTCGACCTGATCGTCCGCCTGGCCGAACGGCTGCGCGGCCGGGTGATGTTCCGCTTCCACGGCGTACTGACGACCGTCGATCGGGATAGATTCGAGCGGGCCGTGGCCCGCCTCGACAACCTGGTTTATGACGGACCCTATGTGAACCCGCGCGATCTGGCGAAGATCTATGCCGATGTCGATTTCGCCTGGGCCATCGATCTCGAGAACGTCGAGCATAATTCCCGCTGGCTGCTGCCCTGCCGCTTCTACGAGGCCGGCTTCTTCGGCGTGCCCTGTCTGGCAGCGCGCGGTTTCGAGGTGGGCGCTCTGGTCGAAGAGCAGGGCATCGGCTGGAGTTTTGAAGCCCCGTATGAGGACTCGCTTGTCCATTTCCTCTCCACCCTGACCGA
>Ga0079224_100012482_pt1 | contig 11765 bp, 10 predicted proteins | sample Stecom2015_FD_80414 | JGI IMG/M metagenome (GOLD analysis project Ga0079224, IMG submission 80414) | Agricultural soil microbial communities from Utah to study Nitrogen management - Steer compost 2015 | ecosystem: Environmental > Terrestrial > Soil > Agricultural land | place: USA: Utah...
CTCACCGAGGTGAGCGAGTTCGTCGAGGAGGACCTGCGGGTCTTCGAGACGCTCGCCAACCACGCCAACGTCGCCCTCGAGAAGGGCCGCCTCGTCGCCCACCTCCAGCACGAGGCCCAGGAGCAGGCCTACCTCGCCCTCCACGACCAGGTCACCGGGCTGCCGAACCGCACCGCCCTCGTCACCCAGCTCGAGAAGGCGATCGAGCGGGCCAAGGGCTCCGACCTGCGCGTCGCCCTCCTCTTCATCGACCTGGACACGTTCAAGGAGGTCAACGACACCCTCGGCACCGCCACGGCGGAGCGGCTGCTCGTCGAGGTGCGGCTCCGGGTGCAGGCGATCCTCCCGCCCACCGCCACGCTGGCCCGCTTCGGCGGCGACCAGTTCGTCGTGCTCGTGAGCGGGGTCACCGACACCGAGGCGGTCACCGAGCTGGCCGAGGCGATCCACGGCGAGTTCCAGACGCCGTTCACCGCCGACGCGGTCTCCCTCGTGCTCGGAGCCAGTCTCGGCGTGGCCCTCTACCCGGAGCACGCGGCTAGCGCCGAGCTGCTCCTGCAGCGGGCCGACGCCGCCGGCTACATGGCCCGCCAGGAGGGATCGGGCATCGAGGTCTACGCCGCCGAGGCCGACCCCTACGCCCCGCGGCGCCTCGCCCTCGCGGCCGACCTCCGAGAGGCGCTGGAGGCCGAGGAGGTCGACGTCTACGTGCAGCCCAAGGCGTCGCTCGCCGACGGCACCGTCATCGGGGCCGAGGCGCTCGTGCGCTGGACGCACCCCCGCCTCGGGCCGCTCAGCCCGATCCAGTTCATCCCCGCCGCCGAGCACACCGGCGTGATCCGGTCGCTGACCCACTACGTCGTGGAGCAGGGCCTCCGGCAGTGCCGCCAGTGGCGCGACGCCGGCTACGACCTGTCGATCTCGGTGAACCTGTCGGCCAGGAACCTGTTCGACACCCACCTCGTGGAGGACATCGGCGAGGCCATCGAGGCCGCCGGCGTGCCGCCGTCGGCGCTCACCCTGGAGCTCACCGAGTCGACCGTGATGGGGGAGTCCCGGCGGTCGATGGCGGTGCTCGAGGGGCTCCACGAGCTCGGCGTGGTGATCTCCGTGGACGACTTCGGCACCGGCTACTCGTCGCTGTCGCACCTCCGGCAGCTGCCGGTGTCCGAGCTCAAGGTCGACAAGTCGTTCGTCCAGACGATGACGACCACCGAGCACGACGCCGTGATCGTGCGGGCCCTCGTCGACCTCGGCCGCAGCCTCGGCCTGCACACCGTCGCCGAGGGCGTGGAGAGCACCGAGGCGTGGGACCTGCTGCGGGAGATGGGCTGCGACGTGGCCCAGGGCTACCTGGTCAGCCGGCCGCTGCCCGCCGACGGGTTCGTCCGCTGGTTGGAGCGCCAGACCGTGCGCCGGCTCGACCCGTCGATCGTGCCGCTGCGCCACCGGCGCATCGTCGGCGACGACACCTGACCGTCACACGAGCGGCCAGGGGTAGCGCCGCCCGGTCTCGTCGATCGGGAAGCACTGGGCGGTGACCAGCGCCCGGGTGCGGGTGAGGAGGGCGTCGCGCTCGAACGGGTCGAGCAGCTCGGCCAGCGACTCGGGCAGGCCCTCGTCGAGCAGCGCCTCGGCGGACTCGCGGATCCAGGCCGGGATCGGGTCGCCGCCGAAGTCCCAGATGACGGTGCGCAGCTTGAACTCGTGGTGGAACATGAGGCCGTGGTCGATGCCGTAGATGCGGCCGTCGAGCCCGAGCAGCACGTGGCCGCTCTTGCGGTCCGTGTTGTTGCCGATCAGGTCGAACGCGCACAGCGCCCGCAGCGCGTCGTGGTGGTCCTCGTCCTCCACGAGGGTGAAGTAGTGCTGCTCGAAGTCGGCCTCGACGAAGGCCTGCAGCGAGCCGGGCCCGAGCGGGCCCTCCCCGCGGACCGTCACCGGCACGAGGTCCCAGCCGAGGGCCTCGGCCAGCTCGTAGGCGGCTACCTCCCGCTGGTCGAGCCCGGTGGGGAAGTCCCACAGCGGGCGCTCGCCTCGTCGGGGCTTGTAGATGGCCCGCATCGACTCGTCGCCCCGGGTGACCTCGCAGAGGTAGGTGGCGTTCGAGCTCCACGGCATCCGGCCGACGATCTCCACTGTGCCCTCCCGCAGGAGTGCCGCCTGGGCGGCCCGGTCGCCACGCGCCCTGCGGTCGAGCATCAGTTCATGCGGGGGCAGGGGTGGCCCTCGGGGTCGATCGGCAGGCCGCAGAACCGGCACGGCGGTCGACCGGAGGCCACCAGCTGGCGGCCGTGGCGGACGAAGGCCTGGGCCTGCGCCCGGGTGAGGCGCACCCGCACCGACGCGCTCGTCGGCTCGAAGAGCGGGTCGTCGAGGTCCGGCTCGTCGGGGAGGTCGGTCAGCTCCTCCATCACGATGACGATCCGGTCGGCCGGCTCGTCGTAGGCCACGCCGATCGTGCCCACCGTCCAGATCGGCTCCACCGGCTCGCTCAGCTCGAGGTCGGCCGGGCTCACCCCGAACGGGGCCGGCTCCAGGTCGTCGAGGAGGCCGCCCAGGTACTCGGCCAGGGCCGCCACCTGCTGCTTCTCGCACTTCAGGGTGACGACGAGCGCGTCGTCCTTCACCTGCAGGAAGAAGACGCGCTGGCCAGGCGGGCCGATCGTGCCGGCGGTCAGGACGTCGGGGCTGGGCAGGTCGTAGCTGGTCACGACGGAGCGAGGGTGCGCAGGTCGCCGGTGGAGTTCACGGCCAGCACGATCGGGCCCTCGGCCGTGTACTGGATGGCGCTGACGGAGCACGGCGAGATCACGATGCGCTGGAACAGGTCGAGGTGGGTGCCCATGGCGTGGGCGACCGCCGCCTTGATCGGGTCGGCGTGCGACACGGCGACGACGACCTCTCCGGGGTGCGCGGCTCGCAGGCGGTCGAGCTCGGTGCAGATGCGGGTCTGCATCTCCGTGAACGACTCCCCGCCCGGGAAGCGGAAGCCGCTCGGGTTGCGCTGCACGGTCCGCCACTCGGGGAGCTTGGACAGCCGCTTCAGCTCGGCGCCGGTCCAGTCGCCGAAGTCCGCCTCGAGCAGGCCCCTGGCCCGCCGGACCCGCAGGCCGAGGGCCCGGGCGATCGGCGCCGCCGTCTCCTGGGTGCGCTCGAGCGGCGACGCGTACACGGCGCCGATCGTGCGCTTGCCGTCGCGCAGGGCGGCGATGCGCTCAGCTACCGCCTCCGCCTGCTCCCGCCCCCGGTCCGAGAGGTGCAGCCCCGGCGCGCGGCCCGGCAGCACCTGGCCGGTGGTGGGGGTCTGCCCGTGGCGCACGAGCAGCACGAGCGTGGGCGGCGGGGTGGTGGAGCGAGCACGTGCCATCGTCGGCGCCACGGTACCGGCCTGGACCTGCGTCAGCGCCCAGGGCCGTGATCTGCGGCGTCGAGGCTCCCGGGTAGGTTCCAGCGGGATGGCCGATCCGTCGACCCGTGCGCTGCTCGCCGCCGTCGAGGCGGACGTCGTCGCCTGCCGCGCCTGCCCGCGCCTCGTCGCCTGGCGGGAGGCTGTGGCCGCGGAGCGCCGAGCCGCGTTCCGGGACCAGGAGTACTGGGGGCGTCCGGTGCCCGGCTTCGGCGATCCGGAGGCCGACGTGATGGTCGTGGGCCTCGCCCCGGCCGCGCACGGCGCCAACCGCACCGGGCGCATGTTCACCGGTGACCGCAGCGGCGACTTCCTCTACGCGGCGCTGCACCGCACGGGGTTCGCCAACCAGCCGACGAGCACGAGCGTCGATGACGGGCTGGAGCTGACCGGCGCCTGGATCACGGCGCCGGTGCGCTGCGCCCCGCCGGCCAACAAGCCCACGCCTGAGGAGCGGGACCGCTGCCGCCCGTTCCTCGAGCGCGAGGTCGCGCTGATCGACCCCAGGGTCTTCGTGGTCCTCGGCGGCTTCGGGTACCAGGTGCTGTGCTCGCTGCTCGGCGTGCGGCCGCGGCCCAAGTTCGGCCACGGCGTCGAGGTGCCCGTGGGCGACGGCCGCTGGATCCTCGGCAGCTACCACGTGAGCCAGCAGAACACCTTCACCGGCAAGCTCACCGAGCCGATGCTCGACGCCGTCTTCCACCGCGCCCGCGACCTCGCCGCCTCCGCGAGGCAATAGATCCCGCCGCGGCGCTCTCGAGGCAATGCGTCCCGCATGTGGGACGCATTGCCTCCGGCCCGGTGGCGCGGGACGCATTGCCTCGCCGTCGGGCGGTGGCCCGCGCGGGCTGGTCGTCGCGGGCCAGGGTGAATGGCCCCTCCGGGCCATTCACACGTTGACGGCGTGGTGCGACGCTCGTCACATGTTCCGTCGTCACCGCGAGCTGCGCGAGCTGCTCGACCGCTACGAGGTGATCGGACAGCCCGTGGTCCGAGGGGGGCTCTCCTACGTGCCGTGGGTGCAGCAGGCCGTGCGGCCATACCGGGCCACCCGGCTGCCCACCGGCTCGAGGACCGGCCTGGACCCGATCGCCGACGAGCTGCGGGCCACGATCACCTCCCGCTTCCTCGCCGCCTGAGCCTCGGCCGGCGGCAGGCGCCCGGCCGGCGATCGTCAGACCTTGGCCGGCTTCGGCGGGTTCTTCGGGAAGTCGACGGCGGTGGCGGGCCAGCGGTCGCGGCTCTTCTGGGCCAGCTTGTTCATCAGCGCGATCGCGCCCGGGTCCTCGTCGCCGGGGCGAGCGATGATCGAGCCGTCGGCGATCATCCGGCTGATGATCTCCCGGCCCAGGTCGGTCCGGACGATCGTGAGCGTCCAGTCGTTGTCCTTGCCGATCCCGCCGGTGGAGATGTCGGCGTGCTCGGCGGCGAAGTCGGGGCAGTGGGTGCAGCCCTCACGGGTCCAGGCGTGGCACTCCTTGAGCGGGATCTCGTGGTAGCTGCCGTCGCGCATCCAGATCTGGAAGACGCCCTTGATGTTCATCTTCACGATCTCGGACCGGGCCAGCCCGTACTTCGTCCAGAAGAGCTCCTCGAAGATGGAGTCGTCGAAGGTCTTCGAGCACAGCAGCCCGATGTTGAACACGAACGGCTTGCCGACCTTGCCGATCTTGCGGCTCCACATCACGGGCGGCACCGACGCCTGGCAGCTCATGCCGACGAGCGCCAGCTTCTCGAAGCCCCGCTCCTTCGCCTCGTCGAACGCGAGGGTGTTGGCCGAGTACGTGTAGCGGGACCCGGCGGCGGCGAGGACCTCCTCCTTGGTGGCGGCCACCCCGGGCCGGGCCCTCCACCCGCCGTCGTCGCCCTCCACGAACGACGTGAGCGCGGCCTCGATGTAGCCCTGCTCGAGCGCCCAGATGAGGATCGCCGACACGAGCCCGCCGTCCTGGCCCATCTTGTGGACCATGTCGTCGCTGGCCCGGGTCAGCAAGATGTCCTGGTAGATGCCGGCCGGCTCGTCGGGCTGGCGGACCCGAGCGAAGAGGTGCTCGTCGGCCATCGGCTCCCAGGCCCGGAAGCGAGGGCAGGCCCGGGTGCAGGACGTGCAGCCCTTCTCGCCGTGGATGCAGTTGTCCGGGCCCAGCTCGTCCTCGAGGTGGAAGGGCTTGTAGGCGCCGGGGGCGTGCTCGTAGCCGATGACGTCGTGCGGGCAGGCGATCACGCAGCCCGCACAGCCGGTGCAGAGCCCCGAGGTGATGACCTCGGAGTAGAGCTCCTTCCACTGCGCCTGCCAGCGCTCCTTGTTGCCGGCGGACAGCGCGTAGGGGCCGTCGGTGTTGGGCTCCGTGACGGTCATGGCCTGACTCTAGGCACGCGCCTGCGGAGCGCACCCAGTTCGTCGCGCCGCCGGTTCGACGGGGAGCCGACGGGCGAGCGAACATTCGCCCCATGGACCTGACGTACCCGCCCGACGCCGAGGAGTTCCGCACCGAGATCCGAGCCTGGCTCGAAGCAAACCTCCCCGAGGGCTGGTTCGACGAGGGGTTCGAGCAGACGCCGGAGGAGAAGGCCGAGTTCGTCGAGTCCTGGACGAAGAAGCTCTACGAGGGCGGGTGGATCTGCGCCACCTGGCCGAAGGAGTACGGCGGCAAGGGCCTCACCACGATGCAGGGCGTGGTCCTCGCCGAGGAGTTCGCCCGGGCCCGGGCCCCGATGCGAGCCGACTTCTTCGGTGACACGCTCGTCGGCCCCACGATCCTGCAGTGGGGCACCGAGGAGCAGAAGAAGGAGTTCCTGCCCAAGATCATGCGGGGCGAGATGCGCTGGTGCCAGGGCTTCAGCGAGCCCGACGCCGGCAGCGACCTCGCCTCCCTCAAGACCACCGCGGTGCTCGACGGCGACGAGTGGGTGATCAACGGCCAGAAGGTCTGGACCACCCAGGCCCAGTTCGCCGACTACTGCTTCCTGCTCGCACGCACCGACCCCAACGTGAAGAAGCAGGCCGGCATCTCGTACCTGCTCGTCCCGATGGACCAGCCCGGCGTCGAGGTGCGGCCGATCGTGCAGCCCGACGGCACGGCCGAGTTCAACGAGGTCTTCTTCAACAACGCCCGCTGCCCGAAGGACAACGTGGTCGGCGGCGTGAACAACGGCTGGGCGGTCGCCAACACCACCCTCGGCTTCGAGCGGGGCCAGTCGGCCACCACCGGCTTCCGCCGCTTCCTCGAGGAGTACCACCTGATGGTGGACGCCGCGAAGGCCAACGGGAAGATCGACGACCCGCTGATCCGCCAGCGGCTGATGACCTACTACTCGAAGATCCAGATCACCCGGATCAACGGGCTGCGCACGCTCACCGTCGCCGTCACCGGCAAGAAGGACCCGTCGGTGTCCGCGCTGGGCGCCACCAACAAGCTGTGGTGGTCCGAGATGCACCAGCAGGCGATGGAGCTGGCGCTCGACATCTACGGCGCCGAGGCGATGCTCGCCGACTGCGGCCCCGAGTCCGGCTCGTGGCCGGCCACGATGCGGGCGCTCGACCGCGACGGGTACGTCGTCAGCCCGATGCTGTCGGCGTTCTTCTTCAGCCGCAGCGAGACGATCTGGGGCGGCAGCTCCCAGATCCAGCGCAACATCATCGGCGAGAAGGTCCTGGGCCTCCCGCGCGAGCCCAAGGTCGAGGCCAAGAAGTAGCCGGCGCCCGGTCGCCCCGCCGCCGCACCGGCCGGCGGGGCGACTGCAGGTGCCCGAGCCCGCCTCGGTAGCCTTCCCGAACCCATGGCGGAGACGTCTCGACCCCGCCGCCCGGCCCGGACCTGGCCGCAGCGGCTCGTGCTGCTGGCCGGCGCGCTCACCACGCTGGTGGCGCTCGTCGGCGCGTCCGTGGCCACCTACGTCGGGGTGCGGCTGTCGCAGATCGAGCGGGTGGACGACATCGACATCGCCGGCGCGCCGCCGGGCGAGCCGGCCAACTTCCTCATCGTCGGCACGGACAGCCGGGAGGGCCTCGACCCCGACCTCACCGGCTTCTCCGAGGACGGGGAGCAGGGCTGCGACTGCACCGACACGATCATGGTGCTGCGCGTGGACCCGAAGGAGACCTCGGCCAGCCTGCTGTCGTTCCCCCGGGACCTGCTCGTGGAGATCGCCGGCACCGGGAAGGTGCGGCGGATCAACACCGCCCACGCCGACGGCGAGCAGGTGCTCATCGACACGATCGAGGAGGGCTTCGGGATCCCGATCCACCACTACGTGGAGGTGGACTTCGTCGGGTTCGAGCGCCTCGTGGACGCGGTGGGCGGCGTGCCGCTGTGGTTCGAGGCCCCGGTGCGCGACAGCCACACCGGGCTGTCGGTCCCCGAGGCGGGCTGCCAGGTCCTCGACGGCGACCAGGCCCGCAAGTTCGTGCGGTCCCGCTACCTCCAGTACCTCGACGACAGCGGCCGCTGGCGGCAGGACCCGACCGCTGACCTCGGACGCATCACCCGCCAGCAGATCTTCGTGCGGCGCGCCGTGGCCAAGGCGGTCAGCAAGGGGCTCACGAACCCGGTCACCCTCAACGAGCTCGTCACCGCCGGGGTGCAGAACGTCCGCCTCGACAAGCACCTCGACGCCAGCGACCTGCTCGACCTGGGCCGGCGGTTCGCGTCCTTCGACGCCGACACCCTGATCGGCTACAGCATCCCCACCACCCCGTACGAGACGTCGCGGGGCTACGGCGGCGAGGAGATGGTGCGCCGCCAGGCCGAGCCGATCCTCAACGTCTTCCGCGGGCTCCCGCCCGACGCCGTCTCCCCCGCCGCGGTGGAGGTCACGGTCCTCAACGGCACCGGCATCGAGGGGCAGGCCAACGACGTGGCCGGGGCGCTCGCCGCCATCGGCTTCGTCATCGACGAGGTCGCCACCGCTGACGGGCACCTCGTCCGGACCACCGTGCGCTTCGGGGAGGGCGGCGAGCACGCCGCTCGGGCGGTCGCGCTCCACGTGACCGGCGGCGCCGACCTCGTCGCCGACCCGGAGCTGCCGGATGGTGCGGTGGTGCTCGTCACCGGGGCCGACTTCACCACCGTCCACGACCAGCCGGCTCCCGAGGGCTCGCCCGACGCGCTGCGCAGCACCACGAGCACGACCAGCACCACGGCACCGAGCGGCTCGGTCGGGTCCGCGCCGGAGCCCACCACCACCACGACCACCGCCCCCGAGCCGGTCGGCTACGGCACCGGCGAGCCGCCACCCGGCGTCAGCTGCTGAGCCGAGCCCGGCTCGGTCAGCGGCCGGGGGCCACCCGCGCCACGGACGGCGGGGTCGGTCGCCCGGCGGGGACGTGGTCGACCCGGTAGTGCCCGCCGCCGTCCCCCTTGGCCTGGTAGAGCGCGTCGTCGGCCCGCCGCAGCAGCGCATCCGCAGAGCGGCCGCGGTCGACGACGACGCCGATCGACGCCGACAGCGCCACCGCCTGCCCCCTGACCGGCACGGGTCGCTCGAACGCCGCCGCCACCCGCTCGGCCAGCTGCCGGGCCCCGTCGAGCGTCCGGACCTCCGGCGCGAGGACGACGAACTCGTCGCCCCCGAAGCGGGCCACCACGTCGCCCTCCCGCACGGCCCGTCGGAGCCGATCGCCGACCGCGACGAGCAGCTCGTCGCCGGCCTGGTGCCCCATCGAGTCGTTGACCGCCTTGAAGTCGTCGAGGTCGAGGAAGAGCAGCGCCACCGGGGCCCCGGGGCGGCGATCCAGCTGCTCCTGGAGCTGACCGAGCAGGAACGCTCGGTTCGGCAGCTCGGTGAGCGAGTCGTGGAACGCCTGCCACTCGAGCAGCGCCCGCGCCTCGCGCTCGGCCTGCTCGGCTCGACGCTGCTCGGTGATGTCGGTGAACGCCACCACCATGGCCGTCATCGCACCGTGCTCGTCGTGGACCGGCTGGGTGGCGAGCCGCAGCGTCCGCAGCTGCCCGTCGGGGCGGGCCCAGCCGATCACCTTCTCCGTCACGGGCTCCCCGGTGGTGAGGGTGTGGACGAGCGGCCGGTCGTCTCGATCGAGCTCGCGGCCGTCTTCGGTGTAGGAGCTCCACAGCCGCGTCTTCGCCCGCTGGCTGAGCGTCTCGGCGTCGTAGCCGATGATCTCGGCCCCGGCCCGGTTGAGGAGGATCACCTCACCGGTGAGGTCCATCACCCCGACGCCCTGCTCGAGCGCGTCGAGGCTGGCTCGCTGGACGGCCTGGGTGGCGAGCAGCGCCTCCATCGTCCGCACCCGCTCGGTGACGTCCTGCAGCTGGGAGATGAAGTGCAGCGGCGCACCGTCGGCGTCGCGGACGAGGGACACGTCGAGCTGCGCGTGGAGGACGGACCCGTCGCGGCGCACGTAGCGCTTCTCGAGCCGGTAGCGGTCGACCTCGCCGGCGAGGGTCCGGCGCAGGAGCGCCAGGTCGGCGTCGAGGTCGTCGGGGTGCGTGACCTGCTGGAAGCGCAGGTCCAGCAGGGCGCCCCGCTCGTAGCCGACGAGCTCGCACAGCGCCTCGTTGACCCGCAGGAAGCGCCCGTCGAGGTCGACGAAGGCCACGCCAATCGGTGCCACGTCGATCGACAGCCGCAGGCGCTCCTCTTCGGCGGTCGCGGCCGCGAGCTGGGCGCGCAGCCGGCGCTCGACCCGGTGACGTCGCACGCGGCGGGAGGGCACGCCCATCCGAGTGTCATCGGCACCCGGTGGCCGCGCTTCGCGGGTGGTTCCCCAGATGGCCGGGCCAGGCCATGACGTCCATGGCCCCGACCCGTCGCGGTTGCCGCTCGGCCGTGCCCGTCGGTCTACGGTGCCCGCCCATGGAAGCGGGACGAACGGTGCGAACCCTCCTCTTCGGGATCCTGGTCGCGGTGGCCGCCGTCGGGCCCGTCGGCCCCGCCGCCGCGCAGGCCGGCGACGAGCGCTACGCCCCGCTCGACCAGCCGGGGCCCCCGCTGCAGGACCCGCCCGAGGTGCTCGACCGCGCCCTGCGCTGCCCTGCGGACCTCGGCCCCGGGGACCACGGCGTCCTGCTCGTCCACGGCACCGCGCTCGACGCCGCCGTGAACTTCTCCTGGGGCTACGAGCCGGCGCTGACCGCCGCGGGGTACGCGGTGTGCCTCGTCGATCTCGTCGACAACGGGATGGGCGACAACCAGCGCTCCGCCGAGCGGGTGGTGCACGCGGTGCGGACGATGCACGCCGCCACCGGCCGGCCGATCGGCATCGTGGGGTACAGCCAGGGCGGTCAGGTGGCTCGCTGGGCGCTGCGCTTCTGGCCGGATCTCCGGCCGATGGTGGACGACCTCGTCACCCTCAGCGCCCCGAACAACGGTGCCCTCTTCGCCGACGTGCTCTGCGCGGCGCCCTGCGCGGCAGCCGCCTGGCAGCAGCGGATGCTCGGTTCGGCCTACATCGCGGCGCTGAACTCGCGGGCCACCACCTTCCCCGGCGTCGACATCACGAGCGTGTACACGCGCGTCGACGAGATCGCCACCCCGAACGTGGCCGCCCAGTCCTCGTACCTGCCCGGCGCCGTGAACGTTGCGACCCAGGATGTGTGCCCGCTCAACGTCTCGGAGCACCTGCTGCTCGGCACGGTCGACGCGGTGGGGTACGCGCTGGTGGTCGACGCGCTCGTCCACGACGGCCCGGCGGATCCGTCCCGGCTCTCGCCGACGGTGTGCACCCAGCTGTTCCTCCCCGGGGTGGACCCCCTCGAGGTGCCCGGTCGTCTCGTCGATCTGGCCGGGGTGATCGCGCAGTCCCTCCTCGCCGCCCCGCTGCTGCCCGCCGAGCCGCCGCTCGCCTGCTACGTCACCACCTCCTGCGAGACGGCCGAGCCCCCCGACCGCGACGCCGCCGCGATCGATGCGGCGGACGGGCCAGCGCCGTCGCCGCCAGCGCCAGGCGGCGGATCAGCATCTGCGGCGCCGCCGCCGACCACCACGGGGCCCACCGGGGTCGAGCCGGAGGCGGAGGCGGAGCCGACCGTGGCGGCCGCGGGCGGCGGGCGGTCGCGCCAGGGCGGCGCCACGCTCCCCGCCACCGGCGCCGAGGTGCCTGCCGTCGCCGCCGCGCTGGTGGCCGGGGTCGCGCTCGGCCTCCGAGCCCTCGCCGGCCGGGCCGCGCGCTGACGCACCCGCGATCGAGCGACGTCCCGGACGCGACGGAGGCCCCGACCAGGGGTCAGGGCCTCGTGCGGGGCGCCCTCGGCAGGACTCGAACCTGCGCACACGGCTCCGGAGGCCGATGCTCTATCCGCTGAGCTACGAGGGCGTGGGTCGCCGAGCGTAGCGCGCGCCGCCGGCGGCCACCCCAACGGGGATCGGCTTCCCAGCCGCCGGGGGTCGCCAGATA
>Ga0079224_100012484_pt1 | contig 11764 bp, 6 predicted proteins | sample Stecom2015_FD_80414 | JGI IMG/M metagenome (GOLD analysis project Ga0079224, IMG submission 80414) | Agricultural soil microbial communities from Utah to study Nitrogen management - Steer compost 2015 | ecosystem: Environmental > Terrestrial > Soil > Agricultural land | place: USA: Utah...
CTTTTCATTATAGGCAATCTGGATGGTCCGCCGACGGTTGGTTTCATCAATCGTCTTCTGCATCGAATCCGTGATTTTGTCGGCGTAGAAGATAACGAGCCCGTTGGAATTGCGCGCCGCACGACCTGCGGTCTGTGTCAGCGAACGGTCATTGCGCAAAAAGCCTTCCTTGTCGGCATCGAGTATCGCCACAAGCGACACCTCCGGCAAATCAAGTCCCTCTCTCAGGAGGTTGACACCCACCAGCACATCAAATTCACCTAACCGCAGATTGCGCAGGATTTCCACGCGTTCCATAGTCTCTACCTCAGCGTGAATGTATTTGCAGCGGATATTCAGCTTTTCAAAATACTTGCTCAGTTCTTCCGACATCCTTTTGGTCAGCGTTGTGACCAGCACACGCTCGCCGGATTTGATGCGCTCATTGACTTCGTCGAGCAGGTCATCGATCTGATTGAGGCTCGGGCGAACTTCAATCGGCGGATCCAGCAAGCCTGTAGGCCGGACAATCTGTTCTACCACTACACCTCCGGTTTGTTCGAGCTCATAATCGGCAGGCGTGGCGCTGACATAAATAACTTGGTTGATCAGCGACTCAAACTCTGCGAAATCCAGTGGCCGGTTATCCATGGCTGATGGGAGCCGGAAACCGTAGTTGACCAGATTGATTTTGCGCGCACGGTCGCCGCCCCACATCCCGCGCACCTGGGGCAGCGTAACATGGCTTTCATCGATCACCATCAGGTAATCGTCCGGGAAATAATCAAGCAGACAGAATGGTCGCGTGCCCTGCTTCCGCCCATCGAAAAAGCGGCTGTAGTTCTCCACACCGTTGCAATACCCGAGCTCGCGTATCATCTCCAGGTCGAAGGTCGTGCGCTCATAGAGCCGCTTTGCTTCCAGATGCTTGCGCTCGCTGTTGAAATACTCTACCTGCATCGAGAGTTCGTCTTCAATTTCCCGAATGATATATTTCAATCTTTCCTTGGGCGCTACATAGAGATTCGCCGGATAAATGGCAGCGTGTTGCAGCGACTCAATCCGCTTTCCGCTTTCAAGTTCGATGATCTCGATATCTTCAACTTCATCTCCGTAAAAACTGATGCGGTAACCATAGTCGACATACGGCAACGCAATATCCACTGTATCACCTTTTACCCTGAACTGCCCACGCGCAGGCTGCCCTTCAGTGCGGCTGTACAGAATATCAACTAGCTTGTAGAGAAAAGCATTGCGCGGCATGACCATACCGCGCTCCAGGCGGATAATACCCGCTTTGTAGTCCTCGGGATTGCCCATACCGTAAATACAGGAAACCGAAGCCACCACAATAATATCACGGCGGCCGGACAGCAATGAAGACGTGGCCCGCAACCGGAGTTTATCGACCTCCTGATTGATTGAAAGATCCTTTTCAATATAGGTATCCGAAACCGAGAGATAGGCTTCAGGTTGATAGTAATCGTAGTACGAGACGAAATACTCCACGGCATTGTCGGGGAAAAATTCTCTGAATTCACCATAGAGCTGCGCTGTCAGCGTCTTGTTGTGGGTAAGCACCAGTGTTGGCCGCTGCAGTTCCTGTATGACATTCGCGATGGTAAACGTTTTCCCCGATCCGGTTACACCCAGCAGTACCTGGCTACGCTCGCCGGTGTTAGCGCCTCGCACGAGTTGTTTGATGGCCTCGGGCTGATCGCCGGTAGGTTGATAGGCAGAGACAAGTTTGAAGGACATGAAAAAGCAAAATTAACGATAAAATGCCTTGGAACCAGCAATAGAATGAAGAAAATGCTGGATACGCAATAAAATGTACTATCCTGTGAAACACCATAACCCGTCACTGCGGATGTAAACGAGCGTATACCAAAAAATGTGTCAGTTTGAAGTTTGATAACTTTAAAACTTCGGCTATTTTCATCATTTTACCTTGCCGGAGCTATTCAACCCTCCCTGTATGTAACCGGTATAGACAATGACTACGCAAGCGAATATTGAAAAGGTTGGAACTGGGGTGCCTCATTTGGTCTACATGATATCATTCACAATACATATGAAGTTGGTGTAGCGTACGACCATGATTTTACCCATAATTATTGTGCCGGGTGCGGCCACCGGTTTTATACACTAAGAATATATGCGATGTACCAATTTTTGCCGAAGGAAGAAACATCAATACCAGCCCAAAAAAATAACCTCAGGATATATCGGGCATAGATGAGTTGCATTGTCTTGTCAATCACCGGCTTCAGTCGTGGTGTTAATCCATTGGCAGAGACCAGTTCAACATTTTTTTGTGCTGCGCGTCCAGATCCAGCCTCTTTTGAACAAACAGCAGGCTTTTTATTTGCTCATGATTGGGCTCAACCAGCATATCGATATCACGGGCATGCCCGTGCGCATAAGAGCCAAACAGGCAGACCTTCAGAACAGGCTTATCCTGAAAACAAGGTACTGATTTGAGGCAGGGTTGACGCATGAAGCCTCATATTCGTCAGGTGTCTGATCCAAAGACATATCGAACTTCAATTACAAAGGAAAGCGTCTTCAAGTTTGGCGCATGACGAATAAAACAGTCCCGCCTCGTATCTTTACCCACCATGAAGAAAGCCGCACCGAAAAAAAAGAAAGCAGTTAGTGCACTGGCCAAAAGTTACGGAGGCGATTATTCTACACTCGATTTTCAGGAGGGTTTCTGGCGCCGGCACTGGAAGGAAGCTATCATCCTCCTGTTCATGGCCTTCGCCCTGTATTGGATGACGCTCTCGTACGGCTATGTACTCGATGATCAGATCGTCATTACCGATAATAATTATACAAAGCAGGGATTCAAGGGCATTGGAAAGATTCTTTCCACGGAAAGTTTTGAAGGCTATTTCGGCGAGCAAAAAGATCTCGTCGCCGGTGCGCGCTATCGTCCACTTTCTATAGTGACCTTTGCCATTGAGCAGGAGTTATTCGGAAATTCAACTGCACTGCCCGCCATCCGGCATTTCAACAATATTCTGCTCTACGGCATCCTGGGTCTGCTTCTGTTCCGCCTGTTCTCCATTCTAGTGCCCAACCGGGACAACCAGCCACTCTGGTGGCTGGCCATACCTTTTCTTACGGCTGCACTTTACATGCTTCACCCCATCCACACTGAGGTCGTGGCCAATATCAAGGGCCGTGATGAAATCATGACCGCACTCGGCGCATTCGCTGCACTGTACGCTGCACTTCGCTATCTCCCATCACGTCAGATACGCTGGCTTGTCGCCAGCGGTATCCTGATGTTTCTCGGTTTGATGTCAAAGGAAAATGCTATTACCTTTCTGGCGATCATTCCATTGACGTTGTACTTCTTTTCCAAACCGACCTGGAAGGATTATCTGCTCACGCTGGTGCCTTCAATAATCGCTTCCGTCATTTACCTCATCATTCGTACCCATGTCATTGGTTACTTTTTCGACAGCGGAAAGAAGATCACCGATTTGATGAATGACCCCTTCCTCGAAATGTCTCAGCCGGAGCGCTATGCGACGATTCTATATACACTGGGCATATATCTCAAACTGCTCATCTTTCCCCATCCGCTGACACATGATTATTATCCCTACCATATTCCGATCATGAATTTCCTCAAACCGGGCACATTGTTATCCGGTTTGGTATTTCTCACGCTGGCATTTCTGTTTATCAGACTTTTCAAATCGAAAAACATATATGCCTGGTGCATTGCTTTTTTTGTCGCCACCATTTCGATTGTCTCCAACATCTTCTTTCCGGTCGGCACTTTTATGAATGAAAGGTTTGCGTTTATTTCCTCTGCCGCCTTCTCACTGGCCACAGCCTGGACGCTGGTGCAATACGGCTGGAAGTCGGATAAACCGCTATGGAAATGGGGCGCAGCAGTCATCCTCCTGCTGATTGTTGCTGGCTATATCGTCAAAACCTATACTCGTGTACCGGCGTGGAAGGATGGTCTCAGTCTCAACAGCCAGGCGGTGCTGGTTTCGGAAAACAGCGCACGGATCAATTGCTTTATGGCCACATCGCTATATCAACTGGCGCGCGACCATCAGGATCCAAATGAAAAGAAAGCCCTCTTTGAAGAAGCTGAGTTTTACGCCGACCGATCACTGGCGATTTACCCGACCTATCATGCTGCCAATCAAATCAAATCCGGTCTCGTGGCTGAGCGTTATCTCCGCACCCGCGATCTCGAGCGACTGTTCAGTGATTTTACAGCGCTACTCGCTGCGCGCCCACATCTCGATTATTTGCCTCAATTTTTGGAGTACCTACATGGAAAAGCAGATGCGTCGCGCCTCACACAATACTATATCGATACCGGTTATGAAGATTTATCCAAGAAACGAGGTTTGCATGCACTTGGACTGACCTACCTGCGCCTTGGTGAAAAATTGTCGCCCCAGGACCCGCGCATTCTGTATAGTATCGGTAAGACGCTTTATCGCCTTGGCGATCAGCATCAGGGCAATAACTATATGGAACGTGCGCTCGCGATCAATCCTGCGCTGAATATGGATTGATCTCTTGGGTTATCGAGGCAAGGGCGAACTTCAATCGTTATGCTACCCGAGTTCAAAGGTGGTGATTCCATAAATCCGCTCGACCGGCAAATCGGGCACGTTGCCATAATACATCCTCGCACACTCAAATACATATCGTGCATCGTATTTCCGCACCAGATTAACAGCCGCAGGATTGCTCACCGGAATATCCAGATAAACCGGCTCTCCGGGAGCAGCATTCAGACATGCTCGATACAATGCTTCTGCAATCCCTGCATTATCTGCAAAAAGAGGACCGATTTTAAATCCGGTAGTTGCTTTGCGCAATGTTGCCACTCCGCGAAGTCCATTATCATCTCGCCAGATAAACGTCCTGCTTTCCGGCAGGTTCAGCCACGATTTCAAAAAGCGCTCTCTGGGAAATCCGAAACACACGCGGTCATATTCCAAAATTTCATTCAAATCGCCCTCTTGAAATAAACTTACACGTGCATCCGTGTCCAGTTGCTCTCCTATCCGTTCATATCGTTCATCGCGAAAGGCGATATGAAAACCGCCTTGCTGATAAAACGACTGCATGGCCAATACGCCGTCCATGCCGATAGCAGCACCGGGTTTCAATCTCGACAACAACAAATCACGTCTGCGATACCACAATGTCCTGCCAATGCCATTGCCTCTATATTCCGGCCTGACGATAAAAAATCCCATAAAGCCAAAGTTGCCATCGTATGACACGATTGATCCGCCACCGATTAGTTCATCGCCATGGAAACACCCGTAAAAACCATTCGGGTCGGCTTCCCAAAAAGCTTCGGCATCATACGGGCCGGGATTCCAGCCTTCGCCCTCTGCCCATTTCACCAGCGTCTTCAATCCATCGCGACCAAGTGGCTGAAACCTGAGTTCTTGTATTTGATCCTTTGTCATCGTTTTCTGTTCAGCGAATTTGCATCCATATGCAAATTGAACCCAATATAATATTCACTTGGATTATGGAAATCCTATGCCATAAAACCGCTGGATTAATCCTAATGCCTGGCTAATAAAATGTGATCCGGATTTTTGATCATTTCCTTATTTTCGTACGACCAGTATGAAAACGAGAAAGACAAAACTCGAAGAACTCGCTATGACCATGATCCCCATGGTTGGGCCGATTCTCGCCAGGCAGCTCATTGCCTCATGTGGCAGCATTGAAGCCGTGTTCTCAGAAAGTAAAAGGCAACTGAAATCCATTCCGGGCATCGGTGAAGAAATTGCGGGACAAATCACCAGGACTTCAGCCATTTTTGATGCCGCCGATGAGGAGCTTGAGGTCATGGAAAAAGAAGGCATTGACTTTGTCTTCTACCTTGATGCTGATTATCCGGGCAGGTTACATCATATATCGGATGCACCACTTCTGCTCTATACACGAGGAATGGTCAATTTAAATCCGGAACGCTCGGTAGCGGTTATCGGCACTCGCAAACCCACGCCATTCGGTGTAGCCACCACAGAAGAGCTCGTCGCCGGACTTGCCGGTTGTGATCTCACCATTATCAGCGGACTCGCTTATGGAGTCGACATTACTGCACACAAAGCCTGTCTACAGCACGGCCTTCCCACGATTGGCGTCATGGGAAGTGGCATGGGATATATTTATCCGCAGGTACATGCAACCACCGACCGAAAAATGATGGACAATGGCGGCATCATCACCGAATTCTCCCATGACACCGGACCTGATGCGGTCAATTTTCCGATGCGCAATCGCATCGTAGCCGGACTGTGCGATGCCCTGGTGGTGATCGAGTCGGGGATCAAGGGCGGATCGATGATTACGGCCAGTCTGGCCAACGATTACAACCGCGATGTGATGGCCTTCCCTGGAAGGCGTATCGACAAGAACTCAGCCGGCTGTAATGCACTCATCAAGCGCCAACAGGCACATCTCATCGAGTCGGCAGAAGACCTGGTAAGCCTCATGGGATGGAACCGCAAAACGCGACAACAGAGCTTTCAGGGCGACCTTTTCACCACCATGACTGACGGAGAACAAAAAATATACGGTCTGCTCATCGGTGAAGACGCGAAAGATATTGATACCTTAGCCTTTGAAACTAAACTTACACCTGGTGAACTTGCAGCATTACTTCTCATGTTGGAATGTAAAGGGGCCATCAAGTCACTCCCCGGTAAAAAGTTTGCGGCAGTCGTATAGGCCCTTACTTTGCCTGACGGTACTCGCAATGCTCATCCTGGCGTCTGCGTGCCAGTCTACTCGCCATTCCACATCCGGTCAGGCCAGTGCGAGCTATGTCAAACCGAAAAATGTCATCCTCCTCATTGGCGATGGAATGGGTCTTCCGCAAATCACCGGTGCGATGTACATGAATAACAATAAAACGGTCTTCGAGCGTTTTCGACATATCGGATTTCACAAATCGCATTCTGCTGACGACCTCGTGACCGATAGTGCTGCCGGAACTACTGCCATATCCTGTGGCGTCAAAACCTACAATGGCGCAATTGGGCTCAATGCAAAGAAGGAACGCGTGCCGACGTTGCTGGAGCTGGCTGAAAAAAAAGGCTTCGCTACAGGGATGGTGACGACCTGTTCGATGACCCACGCCACACCCGGTGCATTTATTGGCCATGTTGAAAATCGAAACATGAAGGAAGACATTGCGCTCGGCTACCTCGAAACGGAAATCGACATCTTTATCGGCGGTGGAAAGGACCATTTCGATCGCCGGAAAGATGGGCGGAATCTCATTACTGAACTTATCCATAAAGGCTATACAATTACCGATTTTGAAACCCAGGATGTCAATAATCTGAATTTTCGCACCGATAAAAACATCGGCTATTTTACATCCAATGGCGAACCACTTCCCGCCGCTGACGGTCGTGATTACCTCCTTCCGGCTGCGAAAAAGTCGATTGACTTCCTCCGTGAAAGGACTCAAAATGGTTTTTTTCTCATGATTGAGGGCAGCCAGATCGACTGGGGTAACCACGACAATGATTTAAAATACATGATCAGCGAGCTTCACGATTTTGAAAAAGTGATCGAATATGTTCTTGATTTCGCGCAGGAGGATGGTGAGACCCTGGTCATTGTAACTGCAGATCACGAGACCGGAGGTTTCACTGTACAACCCGGCTCTAAACTGAATGCTGTCAAACCTACATTTGCTACACAAAAGCATACCGCGCTCATGATTCCAGTTTTTGCCGAAGGGCCTGGAGCTGAAGCCTTTCGGGGTATTTATGAAAATACCGAGATCTTCTTCAAGATTAAAAACGCACTGAGCCTGTGATAATGATGCCTTTGTTGTGTCATCATATACATCGACCTCAAAAGTCAGTATAGGTTATTCCACTTCACAATTCCATTTCGTCATTTCGCCGGAAAAGGTTTCATTTTAGCCCGGTAATGATGAATGCTCGAACCAGGTAATATCTTCATCTCCTGGTCTGCTCATATCTGCTGAAGCATCCAATATGGATATCGCCCTATCTTTATGCGGTAGAGCCATGAATACGATTCGTGCTTCATTTCTTCGTTTTGTCGCCCAGACCTCCCCATCTCCTGATGGTCTGGAGGTCAGTCATGGTGAAGGGATATATCTTTTCGACCTTAACGGCAAGCGGTATATCGATGGCATTTCAGGTGTCGCGGTTTCTTCATTAGGGCATCATCATCCGGTAATTCTTGAGGCCATCAAGCGGCAACTGGACAAACACCTGCATACTTCCGTATACGGCGAGCACATTCAGGCACCTCAGGTCGCTTTGGCTGAACATCTGGCAGCACATCTCCCGGACAATCTCCAGTGCACCTTCTTTACCAACTCAGGTGCGGAAACGGTGGAAACAGCCTTGAAAACTGCGCGCAGATATACCAATCGACATGAAATTATCGCCTGCCGTAACGCCTACCATGGCAGCACTCCAGGTGCTGAAAGCCTGCGCAGTGATAACGATTATACGGCCGCGTCCCGCCCGCTAGTACCAGGTGTGCGCCACATCAGGTTCAACGAATTTTCTGACATCGATATCATTACAAGGAAAACCGCAGCTGTTATTATCGAGCCGGTTCAGGGAGAAGCTGGTGTAATCGAACCTGTTCAAGGTTACCTGCAAGCTGTCCGTGAGCGCTGCCGGCAAACAGGTACGTTATTGATTTTCGATGAAATTCAAACCGGTCTGGGTCGTACTGGTGATCTGTGGGCCTTTATGCACGATGGTGTAGTGCCGGATATGCTCCTTCTCGCCAAAGCATTTGGTGGTGGACTTCCATTAGGTGCCTGTATAAGTTCACGCGATATCATGGGCATATTATCCAATAATCCCATCCTGGGTCATATCTCAACATTCGGTGGAAATCCACTCTGTTGTGCTGCCGGTCTTGCCGCACTTCAGGTTGTTGAGCAACCGGAATTTCTGGAAGCTGTAAAGGATAATGGAAGGCATTTAAAAGATCGCCTGACTGGACATCATGCAATTAAGGAAGTGCGGGGAAGAGGACTGATGCTCGCACTTGAATTGAAAGTACCTGATCGACTATTCGATGTTATTACTGTTTGCAAACAGAGAGGATTGCTTGTCGATTGGTTCTTATTCAATGACCGATCCGTCAGGTTGTATCCGCCGCTGGTGATCAGTGCGAAAGAGACGGAAATCCTTGGCGATATTCTCACCGAAGCCCTTTCCTGAACCTATTCTAAATGTGTTGATTTTTCCGCATTTAGTCTGCGGCAGGTCGCTATAATTCCTTTCTGAGCCGTGCAACAGGAATATTGAGTTGTTCCCGATACTTGGCTACCGTTCGGCGCGCAATGCTGTAACCTCTTGCTTCCAGCATTTGACGGAGTTTTTCATCCGACAGTGGTTTGCGCTTATTTTCCTTCAAAATGATTTCCGACAAAATGGATTTCACCTCTTGTGTCGATACCTCCTCGCCATCTGTGTTGACAATGGATTCCGAGAAAAAATCTTTGAGGCGTTTGGTGCCAAATTCAGTTTGCACAAACTTGCTGCTGGCCACCCGGGATACGGTAGATATATCAAGGCCGGTAATCTCAGCAATGTCGCGCAGAATCATCGGCTTGAGCCGCGTGGAGTCACCTGTGAGAAAATACTCCTTCTGAAACTGCATGATCGCGTACATCGTCTGTTTTAGCGTATTCTGCCGTTGCTTGATGGCATCGATAAACCACTTGGCTGAATCAATTTTCTGTTTGATAAACATAACAGCCTCCTTGTTCTCTCGGTTGGCCGTGTCCTTCTTGGCCTGATAGGCCTTCAGCATATCGAGGTACTGATCGTTAATACGCAGGTCGGGCGCATTGCGCATATCCATGGTCAACTCGAGTTCACCGTCGCGATTGGTAACCAGAAAGTCGGGAATAATGGTTTGCGTTTGAGTATCAAACTGGCTTGTATAGCCGCTGGCCGGCTTGGGATTGAGCTTGAGAATTTCGTCGAGGGCGTCTTTCAGTGTTTCTTCATCGATTTCCAGATTGCGCTGTAGTCTTGAAAAATGCTTCTTGGAAAACGCTTCAAAATGTTTGGTCAGAATAACCAGTCCGAGTTTCAGTGACGGAATCAATTCGGCGTCCCCTTGATCTTCTGCCAATTGAAGGCGCTGTTTTAGTTGAATGATAAGCGTTTCACGCAGATCGCGGGCACCAACACCCGGCGGATCAAACCGTTGAATCATGGACAGCACGTCCTCAACCTGCTGTGGTGATACTTCAATATTGAAAGCAAAAAGGATATCGTCGATAAGTGCGTTGACATCACGTCGCAGATACCCGCTGTCGTCAATGCTGCCAATAATCTGATGGGCAATAATGCGGTGTATCTCGGAGTCGAGATTGAGCATGCCCAGTTGTTGGTCGAGGTAGTCGTGAAAGGTATTGGCCACTACGGCAGGCAGACTCTTATCGTGCTGTTCTCCTGCCGGCTCATAGGCCGCATAGCTGATAGGATCATCCTCTGCATAATCGTTGAGGTAATCCTCCAGCTCATAATCGTCGTCGCGTTCCTTTTCCTGATCATCAGGCTTTTCCTCCTGACCAGACTCCGCAGCAGTATCACCGAAGGAATCCTGTTCCTCAAGTGCCGGATTGGCCTCAAGCTCTTCCTTGATGCGCTGCTCCAGCGATACCGTCGGAATCTGCAACAGTTTCATCAACTGAATCTGCTGAGGCGATAACTTCTGGAGAAGCTTTTGTGATAACTGTTGTCTGATCATGGCAAGCTCCTTTGTATATCAGGCAAAAATAGGATATATTTCATATTAAAAAAATATTTAATTTATAATTTTTTGAGCATGTCAGGCGGGAATTGTCCGACTACCCCGCCACATCATCATTGGAGATTGTAATTTTGCAGCCTGATACATCAAGCCCTGTGAACACGTCACAAGCAGATACACTAGAAACACCGGGAGTCCTGGAAGTGTTTCAAAACCGAAGTTCCATCATGAAGATCCTGTGGATCATGGGCATCTGGACGCTCTGTTCCATCGGACAATCGGTGTACGACCACATCCTCCTGCTCAGTGTAGGCACAGCACCTCCGGCGGCAGAATTCTGGACAACCCTACTGATCAACGCCTTTGCCACCCTGCTCGCCGGTTCAATCGGCGGTGCTATTCTCATCAGCTATCTGTTGCGCTGGCTGCGCACCAATCCTTACGGACAGGCGATTGTCCTGATTTTACTGGCATTTACCATGATTATCTGCCTCGTCACGCTGATCGCTTTTGTTACGCGGGCTTCCATCGCCGGTGAAGAGTCATTGCAACGCCGGGATTTTTTCTACTCGATTGGTGGTCATATCCGCAGTTTTGCCTTTCTCAAAGATTATTTACTCTGGCTTGTCATCGTCTTGCTCACGATTACGGGTCTTTTAATCAATGATAAATACGGTCCGGGCAATCTGCTGAGTTTTTTGCTGGGGCGCTATTTTCAACCCAAACGCGAAGAGCGGATTTTTATGTTCCTCGATCTTCGCGGATCCACGTATATCGCCCGTGTTCTGGGAGAACAGCAATATTTCGAATTTATCAAAGACGTCATTCGTGATGTCACGCCGGTCATCCTGAAGTACAAAGGGCGTATTTACCAATATGTCGGTGATGAAATTACCGTCAGCTGGTGGCAGGCACAAGGCCTTAATAAACTCAATTGCATTCGCTGCCCGCTTGAAGTCAGGCGTTTGTTCAACCTGCGTTCATCCTACTATAC
>Ga0079224_100012485_pt1 | contig 11764 bp, 10 predicted proteins | sample Stecom2015_FD_80414 | JGI IMG/M metagenome (GOLD analysis project Ga0079224, IMG submission 80414) | Agricultural soil microbial communities from Utah to study Nitrogen management - Steer compost 2015 | ecosystem: Environmental > Terrestrial > Soil > Agricultural land | place: USA: Utah...
CCTTCCGATTGCAGGCCGATGGCGCCGCTGCCATACGCCTGCTGGTCCTGGCCGCTGTTCGAGCGCAGGCGGATATTCCAGAGCTTAAACACCGTGGTTCCGTTCACCATGTGGATGGCGCTGTCCGAGCCGCGGACGACGATTTCCATGCGGTTCCACTGGGTGCCTCCCGGGATATGCGGATAGCCCTTGTACCAACGCCCGTTACAGCCGAATTCGCAGGCCGTGATCGCCGTTCCCCCCGTGGCGGCCCAGTTCGCTCCCGCGCCCGCGCCGGTGGTGCGGGAATCGAAAGCCACCTGTTGGATCGAGAAAGCCGATCCGGTTTCGCTTTGCTTCATCTGGCACTCGATGGAGCGGGGCCAATTGTTCTGCATGCGCGGGGCGCTTTCGTCGGTATGGTAGGTGATACCGGCATTGTTGTTGCCGTTCGCCACGTCGTGGCGGTATTCCACGCGCATGCGGTAATGGCTGTACGACTTCTTGGTGCCGATGTTTCCCTGCTTGCTGAGGCTGGATCCGCGGATGACGGCGGTGTCGGTGCCGGCATTGAGGATGACCCAGGACGGGTCGGGAGTTTCGGTGACGGGCTGGCCGTACAGGCGGGAATAGATGCCGGTGAAGTCGCTGCCGTTGAAAAGCCGCACCCAGCCGGAATCGGCCTTGGTAAAGGTCTGGGCCGAGGCCGTTTCGGGAATTCCCGCGGCCAGGGCCAGGGCGCACAGGCCCAGCCGCGCAGTCCTGGAAAATCCCATGCGATTCTCGGAAGAGTTGATGCCGGGCGCTTTTTCCATTTGCTTGTCTCCAGATGTGGGCAGGTCGTTTTCCCGGATTCAATTTAAGCCATTTTGGCGCAATAGAAGGGGCCTTTTCCTATCGGAATTCCGGTTTTTCCGGGGGAAGCCGGCTACCGGCCTATGCCTGGTCGCTCTCATGCCGCATTGTCCAAAACAGCGCCTGGGCCTGGCGGCCATGATGAGGTATGGTAATGATACCGAACCTAAAGAGGAGCACGGAATGCGAGGAATCATTTTGACATCTCTGATCGCGACGGCCATCGTCCTGCCCGCTTGCGAAAAGCACGGCCACGGCAAGGAGAACGGTGCGACCGCGGAATCCGGAAAACCGGCGGCCGCCGCCCATTCCGAGGCCGCAGGCGGCGGCGAAAAGTGGCAAGCCGACGCCACGACCAACGGCGGGATCGCGAAAATGCAGGGAATGGTGGATGCATACGATCCCGGCGAAGGCGTGGAAGCATTGAAGGAGCCGCTGGAAAAGGAATTCACCCTGATCCTAGAAAGATGCACCATGCGCGGGTGGGCCCACGATGAATTGCACGACTATTTGATCCCGTTGAAGACCAGGATCGACGCACTGGGAAACGGTAACCCGGACGTTACCCTGCCGGATTTGGACGCATATCTCTCCTCCTACTGGGACCGTTTCCGAAGGTAACCTTTCCGCTCCCGGTAACCTTCTCTTATGCCGGGTCCCGGAAAAAACGATTGATGAAACGGGAGGCAGGCGATAATATCGGAGACAGGTACCGAAAAGCGGAAACCGCCCCAAAAGGAGAAATCCCGGCGATGAAGAAAACGAAATCCATCCATTCTACGGCTCTGGGAGCCGCGCTCATAATCCTTGCAGGCTGGGCGGCTCCGGCTTCCGCCGATCGGATCAACGCGGGGCCGGCATTGGAAGTGGGCATGGGCGTGGAACATGTGTCCGTGGAGTTCAGCAAGGCCGGAGCCAAGGGCGAATCGGGATGGGGCGGGCAGGCCGTTTTCGGGCGCCTGTCGATGCTGGGAGCCATGACCCGGTCCGCGTCAGGGGGAAAATGGATGATCGGAGAGTACTTGGCGCTCGGAGCCGGCGGCTGGTTCGGAGAAAGCATGCATATTCGCGTTCCTTTGGATGTGGGCGCCCAGATCGGCGCCGTTATCGACGGCGAATATCAGGTGGTCGTGAAAGGGGGTGTCATGGGAATCGGAACGAGCGGCGGCGAAGACGACGGAGGATTCGGCGCCTACTTCCTCAGCCTCCGGGGCAGATGGCAGGACGTCGCTCTCGAGGGCGGGGGAGCCCTTAGGAAGGACACCGACGAGGGGGGGAGGGCCGGTCTCATGATGCTGACGGGGCGCTGGTATATATCCGACATCAATCTCGGCGCCCGCTTTATGAACGCGACGCGACGCGTAAACCCGCCTTCCAAAAACACCCTCACCGATCGCTCCATGCTGATTTTCATCAGCATGGAAATGTGAACGCTCTTCGCCCGCGGCGATCGGCCTTCGCCCGTGTCATCCAGGCGCGGCCCCGACATTTCTGCAAATAGTAACGTCCGGATTGCCTGCGATGGATGGGTATGATAAAATGGCCATCGGATCCACCCCAACGCGAACAGGAGAACATGAAAAGATGAATACATCATCCGTCAGACCCAGGCCTTTTGGAATTCTCATGGCTGTCGCCGCCGCATCCTCCTTGGCATTGCTGTCGGGATGCGCCGGAGCGCCGCCCATAGCCGGCTCTCCCGGTCCCATCAAGAAATTCCACGACGAAATCGGCCGCGAAAAACTCAAGAAGAACATCGTCAAGACCGCCGGCAAGCCGGTATCGGGATTCGGCTCTTCCGGCTTCAGCCCCGGCCACGGCGTTTCTCCCTATTTCACCCGCGGCGATCAGCTGCCCAAGCGGATCGCCCTGGCCACTTTCTATGTCTATGATGCGGGCACGGTGGATGTGAATGACGCCGGAAATACGGTGGTCACCACCACCACCTGGGTTTCCGAAAAGAACGGGAATATCCTGGCCAACAAGTTCCTGCAAGCCTCTATCGGCCCCCTGAAGCAGGTTTTCGAGCAGCAAGGCATACAACTTCTCACCTTGGATGAAGCCGCCGACAGCGAGGAAAAGCGGGCCTTTTACCGGGAAAAAGTGCCGCTGGAGCTGTCCAAGGGCCTGTTAGGCGCGCTCCGGAAATTCATCATCAGCATGGAGTCGGGCGACAAGAAAATGATCATGGCGGCCGACGGCTATCGTGTATTCGACGTTTCCGCCGCCTGGGATTGGAAGCGCAGCATCTCCCTGGGGAGCGACCTGGCCGGCAACCTAGGGGTGGATGCCGTGCTCAGCGTGGGCGTGGGGGTTTCCACCAATGGAGACACCTATACCCTTAACCATGTCAAATGGGCCGTGAACGGGAAAAATCCGAACCCCAAAAAGGAAGGGCATAAATACGTCAGTCAGAACCTGGGTACCGGTTATTACGAGGGTCAATGCTATTTCAAGGCCGACCTGGGCATGACCTCCAAAAAAGGCGGGGTCCCGTTCTACCGGCACAAAACCAAGGAGGAGAACCTGGAGGGCTTCGATCAGCTCATGACCGTTCTGGCGGAAGCGACCGGCCAGGCTTTTAACCAAGCCGTGGCCAAGAACTCCAAGTAAGAACCGCAGGCTCCCGCGGCATCCCCGGTTCCCACCCGGAGGGATGGCCCGGGACCGCCGGCCGAATCACGCCTTCCGAATCAGGGGAAAGGCACGGCGAACTTCATGACATGCAAGCCTTGGGAATTCGCGAGGAAGCTGATGACCGGTAGTCCATCCTCGGGAATCCGTAATGAGGTGAATCGTCCCGTACCCTGATAGGCGCCGGCCGGGGCGAAGAAGTTTCCCGTGGAGCAGGCGGCATCGCCGCATTTCACGGCTTTCAAGAGTCCGGCGATGCCATTGCGGGTACCGCTATAGCTGATGACAGGCCGGCCATCCGCCCCCACCGCGATGGAGTTGTTCGAACCTCCGCCAGCATCCACATCGGAAATGACGTTCCCCGAAGTACAATCGGCGTTTCCGCATTTGAGGACTTTCAATTGCTTTTTGAGTTCGTCGTAGTACGCGATTACCGGACGTCCGTCCGCCGGAACGGTCAGGGACGCGCCGGAATTGCCGGTCGAGTCCACGGTGGTGATGGTATTGTCCGAGGCGCAGGCGGCATCGCCGCATTTGGCCACCTTCAGGCGGCTGCCGCCGCTCAGGCCGTCATGATAGGCGATGACGGGCAGGCCGTCGGCCGGGACATGCAGGGAAAGCCCTCCGGCTTGCACGCCGGGGTCGCTGGGCACCGAATCCACCAGGGTGAGGGTGTTTCCCGAGGCGCAGGCCGCGTCTCCGCATTTGGCCACCCAGAGATGGGCTTCGATGAAATAGGCGATGACGGGCAGGCCGTCCGACGGAACGTGGAGCGAGGTGTAGCGGCCGCCGTTTCCGACCGTGCTGATGGTATTCCCGGAAGCGCACGCGGCGTCTCCGCATTTCACCACCTTCAAATCCCCCCTGTTACCGGCGGCCCGGTAGCTGATGACGGGAAGTCCGTCGGGCGGAACGTGTATTGAGTTGTAGCCGCCCATGCTCGGGCCGTCAATCGCATCGGAAATGCTGTTTCCGGAAGCGCATTTGGCATCGCCGCATTTCAGCACCTTGAGAAAGCCGTAGGAGCCTCCGGGAATTACGGAATAGTGGCTTATGACGGGTCGTCCGTCCGGCGGAATGAAGAGCGAGGTAAAGCCGCTGGGGGAACCGGCATCGCCGACCACGGCCAAGTGTTGTTCGAGCACGATCGTGGCCGTGGCGCTACCGGATTCCGACCATTTGCCGGATTCTCCCAATTCCTGGACATGCAGGGTATGGGTTCCATGGGCCAGGTCCTGGGCGGGCATATATTTGGATGCCGTGATTTCGAGAGCCCCCTGGTCGAGGTTATCATCATTCAGCTTGTACCGGAATTTTCCGGTGCCGCCTCCGCCGGAGGTCCAAGACCAGGTCGGCTTGGCGTTCATGGTCGGGGAGGAAGGGGTTACCGAAACCTCGGGGGCGGATGGCCGCGCCGATTCCTTTTCCGAATCGGTCGTGCAGGAAGCCAGCCATAATGACATGGCGGCCATGCCCAGCAGGGCATAGGGGCGTGGCTTATGCTTTTGCGGAATCGGATTCTTTCTAATCATCGAGGATCTCCCCCTTGTACCATAAGGATGTGTTGCCATCGACGGCGAAGGCATGGAACCGCCCTTCCTCCCGGGAGGGCAGGAAAAGTCCGAATCCGGACCAACCGCCTTTCAGGTGGGCGGGGGTAGTCGATATGGCAGGCCTTTTCCAGGACCCGCCCGCATCCAGGGTTATCAACCCATTCGCGCTGCTATTGCTGTTGCATACCCCGATCTTGTCCCAGAAATGGATCGCGTCCACGAAACGCAGGGGGTTGCTGTCATTGTAGTTCACCGGCGGCAGGTTTTCCTTTTCATGCTTCAGCCAGGTTTCGCCTTCATCGTCCGAATACAGGAATCCATGCTCCCCTCCGACCAGTATCCTGCCGTCCGGATTCCGCGCGATGGACAAGATGGGACCATGGGGCGTCAAGGCCGGGTCCCAGGCCGAAGCCCAGGTCGCGCCCTTGTCGGTGGATTTGAGTATCACGCCGCGGCTGTTTATGGAGGCATTGGTATTGCCCACCGCGATTACGGTATTCCCATCCAGATGAAGTATGTCGTTGTTCACGTAGAGCCTCGGCTTGACGTCGATGGCCACCTCTCCGGTTTTCCGCCAGGTCATTCCGCCATCATCGGTTTCCAGGAGGATGCTTCCGGAAAAGGCACGGCCGTGGGACGCGCTGGTGAAATGGACTCCCTTGAGTTCGGGGGAGACGCCCTCTTCGACGTGGATTTCCTCCCAGGTTTCGCCGCCATCGGAACTCTTGAATCCATCCATCGAGGCCAGCGGCGATGCCCCCATGGGGTCGCTGAATTTCCAGACGAGGATCTCCTTTTCGCCGAGCACATGGATGCTGCGCATGGAGCCCATGCCGGCCCATACCCCGGCCGGTATCGGCAAGGGCATTCTCCCCACGAGTTTCCAATTCTCCCCGGGGACATATTTGAAATAGGTAAGGCCTTCCCCTGTCGCATAACCGACCTGTCCGTCCGCCCAATGGGCCGCATAGATCCTTTTGTCGAGTTCCTGCACCAGTTCGAAGCGAAGCGTTCCCTCGGTATAGGGTGGGCCCTTTTCAGTCTCGGGTTGAGACTTGATGCAGGCCGAAAGGGCTAGTGGGAGCATCAAAATGGAAAGGCGGGCAATCCGCATACGGCCTCCTGATTAGGGGATGGTGAAGGCTTTGATCCGGCTGCCTCCGAGGAGGTAGTAGGTGCCGCCGACGGAATAGAGCTTGAGGGGAGGCTGCAGGGCGGGGTTTCCCGCCGGGTCCACGACCGCCAGCCCGGTCATTTCCAGATTGGAATTGAAGGTGGCCAGGGCCGCAGGTACTTCCCCGGTCCGGCCGAGCTCCGATCCCCTGACACAAACGAGGTATCCTCCGCCATGCGCGACCACTCCGAAGCCGCCGGATACCGAGGCGGGGATCCTTGCGGTGCCCGAAGCATCGGGTCCTCCGGGATAGGATACGGACTTTACGGCCTTCCCATCGACGCCCAATTTGGTGAGGTTCAGGGTGGAAGGATGAATGTATCCATTGCGAGGGTCGATATAGGGCGGCTTGGTGGTGGTTCCGACCAGGACCAGGTTGCCGTCGTCGCCATAGATCAAATCATAGGCCGCGCCATAGGGGCCCGTGGCTATATCCCCGGCGCCGTCGAGTACTCCCGACCATTTGAGCGTCCAGCGGACCGTGCCGTCGAGGTCCAGCGATCCGGCAATGGGCCTCATGCCGGGAAACTGCGACAAGGAGACGGTGATCGAATATCCGAATTGCCCGCAGAAATAAAGGTTCCGGCCGTCTCGGATCATTTTCCAGGGTACGGCCTTACCGGTCAAGCTCCGATTTGCGAGTCCGGCCTGCGCCTCTCCGGCGAGGTCCACGGTCTTGGACCATTCCAGACCCAGAGGTTCGTTGTCACCGACCGAAGCGGCGAGCCGCATGAATTTGAGGCGTCCCATATTGTCCATGCCCGCCAAGGCGAAGGTGGTGCGGCCGAGCGGAGTGGCATTGGGCGGTACTTCCAGGATGGAGGTGAAAAGGGCTTCGGCGCCGTTACCCGCCGACATGACCTCCTGATAATTCCCGATGACGGCCCCCGTATCGGAGAGCTCAAGGACCACCAGCCTGAGCCCGGCGACGCCGGCCACGACATAGCGGCCCATGGTCGTCCGCAGCATGGCCTGGGCCTTGAATCCGGTCAATCCCAGGTAGGAAACATCCAGGGTAATGACGCCGGTCTCTTTTCCGGTTCCGTCCAGGGTTTTGATTTTGTTGTCCCTGACCAGCAGCGAAAAGCCGCCGTTTTGGCCGACATCGAATCCGCCGGTCTGGAGCATGCTCCCATTGGTCCGGATTTCGTAGAATGCAGTCCCCACTCCGGTTTCGGTCGGGAACTCCTGCGTGGTGGCGAGGGTGAAGCCCGGAAGGTCGTTGAAATTCGTTTCCCGGATTTCCGGGTCCACATGGACGCCTTGGGCCGTTTCGGGTGAATCCTTCTCCGGGCCCATACACCCCGCAAAAGCCAGCCCCAAGCCCGCCGCGAAAATGCCGATATAATCCATCATAATGCGTTTCCGCATGATTCCCCGTCCGTTAAATCCACATACGTTACCACCTTTCAGCCGGACCCGGCAACCCATTTAGGGGAAGAATGAAACCGGATAAAGGAATGGCGGGCAGGGCCGCCGACTTGATAAAATCAAACTTCGATATTTCTTCTTCAACTCGGGAAAACCACGATGACCATGCGTAGTGGAAATGCAAGCGGATTTTCGGGCTGGCCGGTTTTGTTGGCCTGTTCGCTACTGCTTGCCGGTTGTATATCCGGCAACGATGATGGCGGGGACGCCAAGATTGGAAAGGCCTGGACGGACCGCAGCGGAGCGGTCGGAGTACAAGGACTCCTCTCCGTTACCTGGACAGGAAAGCAGTTGGTGGCGGTGGGCGTGGTCGGTACCGTCGTCACCTCGCCCGATGGCGTTGCCTGGACCCATCGGAATCAAAACAGCGGCTTGATGCTGACCTCGGTGACATGGACGGGCAGCCGACTGGTGGCCGTGGGATACCGGCATGCCAATGACAGCGACGTGGCCTTGACATCCGCGGACGGGATCGACTGGACGGTCCACAGGATCGGAAGAGCCGGAAGCAGGCTGAATTGCGTGGCCTGGGGCGGCGACCAATTGGTGGCCGTGGGAGATTCCGGAATCATCCTCACCTCTCCCGATGGCGCCGCCTGGACCCGGCGTACTTCCGGAACCGCCGGTCGCCTGGGAGGCGTGGTATGGAACGGCAGTCTATGGGTTGCGGCGGGAGGAGAATCCAGCGTCGCCTCTCCCGGCATCACCTTGACATCGCCGGACGGCATGGCCTGGGACAGGCATTCCGCCTGGTTGGAATATCCGATATCTTCGATCACCTGGGCTGGAAAGCAGTTCGTCGCCGTGGGAGAACGCGGCATGGTAGCGACATCTCCCGACGGGGTGGAATGGACTGCGAGAACGGATTGGGAGCAGGCTTTTGTCGGGTGGCTCACCTCCGTAGTCTGGACGGGAAAGACGCACGTGGCTGTGGGTAGCAGTGGAGTTACATTTTCGTCGCGGGATGGAATCACCTGGGCCAACCGGAAGTCGGGAACAACCGCTGCGCTGGCCTCCGTTGTCTGGACCGGCAGCCGTTTGGTGGCCGTGGGTGGAGCGGGAACCGTTATGACCTCTCCCTGAGCGTCGGTGGATGAGCAACAAAGCAGGCCATGCAGGAGGACATGGAATACGCCGTGCAGCGGTGGAATTCCATCGGGCCGAAGCCTTGTTGGGCGAAACCTGGAATGCGGTCCGATCCCGGCATCCGACCCGGGGGGCGCAAGAATACGTGCAAGCGCACTGGGGCCGCTATGTTTGGATGTTGGCTTCCCTGGGCCCCATCCGGCCGGGAATGCGGGTATTGGAGATCGGCGCATCCATTGTTTCCTCTGCCTTGAAAAGGGCGGGAGCCGAGGTTTCGGTGGCCTACCATGAATTGGAGCCGGAATGGGAAGCGCGTTTCGCGGCCGAAGGGATTAACGGTTTCCCCGTGGAATTGCTGCGCGATGGGTTGCCGTTCGCTCCGGAAAGTTTCGATCTCATTCTTTGCGATCAGGTTTTGGAACATCTGCCCCTGTCCTACGATTTTCTCCTGAAGCAAATGTTGGGTGTATTGGTCCCGGAAGGAACCTTGGCCATTTCCACGCCTAATTTCGCCGCCTGGGAAAAACGCTGGGCTCTGCTCCGCGGCAAAAATCCCCAGGACGCTTTGGATAGCGTCTTCCTTTATTACTCCCATCATCGAGAGCCCGTGATGGGAGAATTGTGCGGCGATATCCGGAGATGCGGCGGTAGAATCCGCTCCTTCCATTGGACGGATTTCGCTCCGCCGCAAAGGCCCGTGGGCCGGTTATCCGGGTTTATGAAAAACCTGGCCGCGAGAAGGTGGGGCCCCCTTTTGCATGCGCTGGTGCCCGGGTTCCGGGACTACCTGGTTGTTTTCGCAACGGTGGACGCCGGATTTCGCCCGCTGAAACGGTGATTTTTTTTATTTTATAAACGCCTGGAAAAAATTGTTTTGGGACATGTCGATTTCCGGGTCCGCTGTTCGAGGTGTTATCAGGACCGGAGAACGGCGTTTCAGCCCGCGAATCCGGCCGGCAACCCAAGGAGAAGCACATGAAAGTCATGGTAATGGTCAAGGCCACGAAGAATTCCGAAGCGGGGGTGATGCCCTCCGAAAAATTGATGACGGAAATGGGGAAATTCAATGAAGAGCTGGTGAAAGCCGGCGTGATGCTGACGGGCGAAGGCCTGCACCCCTCCCCCAAGGGCAAGCGGATCCGCTTCGAGGGCGGAAAGAAAACCGTCATAGACGGCCCCTTCGCCGAGACCAAGGAACTGGTGGCCGGATTCTGGATCTGGCAGGTCAAATCCATGGAAGAAGCGGTGGAATGGGCGCGGCGCTGCCCGGACCCCATGCCCGGAGAAGTAAGCGAGCTGGAAATCCGTCCGGTATTCGCGGCCGAGGATTTCGGCGCGGAGTTCACCCCCGAATTGCGCGCGCATGAAGACAAGTTGCGCGCCGAATTGGAACGGCAACAGAAAAAATAAATGCCCGACGATCAGGTTCCCGATTCCCCGGCCTATACGGCCGTTCGGTTCCGCGCCCAGGCCTGGGCCGCGGCCTCGTCGGCCAACTCGCCTTCCAATTGCAGTTCGAAGCTTTCGGCGATCAGCCTGCCCAGATCGGGACCGGGTTTCATGCCTATGGACAGCAGGAATTTTCCGGTAAGGTACGGCTTGGGCTTTTGCTCCAATACATTCAGCAAGCGGGACTGTTCCAGCAGCCATTCCCCGGCGGGGAACTGCCGTGCCAAGGCATCGGGAGTGGTGCGCCCGAAATGATCCGCCCGCGCCACGCGCACCAGTTTTTCGATATCCGCGCGCAAGGCCAGGCGTCGGATGGCGCCGGGCTTGACATCGGCCCTGGCCTTGTAGAGCATGGCGGGCTTGAGGTGCTCGCGCACATAGGCCACCACGGTTTCCACCAGGGCCGCCTCCCGCGTGAGGCGCTGGAGGAAGGCGCGCGTGGGCCCCTCTCCGCGAACGTCATGGGCGGGGCTGCGCCACCGTCCGTCGCTGAAAACGGTGCTTACGGGCTTGCCGAAATCATGGCATAAGGCTCCCAGCATCAGAGCCATGTTTTCGAATTCCCCGTATTCCTCCCGGCGCTGTTTGGCGGCCTCGTCGATCACCATGTTGTTATGCGTCCAAACATCTCCCTCGGGGTGCCATTCCGGATCCTGCTGCACCCCGATCAGCGCCTGAAGCTCCGGGAAATGCGCCAGCAAACCCATCTTGCGCATCCATTCCAGGCCGATGGAGGGGCGCCGGGCCTTGAGCAGAAGCTTTTTGAACTCCCCATACAGGCGCTCCATCGGCAATTCGCCCAAGGGCAGCTTCCGGCACAGCTCCTGGGTTTCCGGAGCGATTTCGAACTCGAAGCGGGCCGCGAACTGCACCGCCCGCAGCGCGCGCAAGGGATCTTCCGAAAAGGCCGGGGAAACGTGGCGGAGCACCTTGGCTTCGAGGTCGCGATGCCCGCCATGGAAATCCGCCAGTTCCATTTCCGGAATCAGAATGCCCATGCTGTTCACGGTGAAATCGCGCCGCGACGAGGCGGTTTTGAAATCGAGGAGCGGATCGGGCGTTACCGAAAAACCTTTGTGCCCGGGGGCGATCTTGTTCTCGGTGCGCGGGAACGCGAAATCGAAATCCACGCCTTCGATGTTCATGGTGATGATTCCGAAGGCCTTGCCCACCAGATTCGGTTTGGCGTACTTGACCAGGATATTGAAGAGCTTCTCCATGTCCAGTCCGTAAACTTCCAGATCATAATCATGGCAGGGCCGATCCATCAGGAGGTCGCGGACCCAACCTCCAACCAGATAGATGGATCCGCCGGCCCTCCGGATCTCTTCCGAGATTTCCAGCAGCCTTCCAGGCAGAATTTCGCTGGATATCTTCATCGGGAATCCGCCGGGGTGAAACGCCGCTCCGTGCCGTCGATGAAGGCCGAATCCTTGCGCTCCGCGGCCTCCATGCGGTTGCGGCAATCGTCCAGTTCCTGCAAGGCGAACCGGTACTGGTCTCCGGTGAGATTGCCGTAGTCGATGCGGGCTTGCAGTTCCGAACATTCCATTTTCACGGGAACCGAGCTGCATCCCGAAAGGAGTCCGCATAGGGCGGGCGC
>Ga0079224_100012486_pt1 | contig 11763 bp, 8 predicted proteins | sample Stecom2015_FD_80414 | JGI IMG/M metagenome (GOLD analysis project Ga0079224, IMG submission 80414) | Agricultural soil microbial communities from Utah to study Nitrogen management - Steer compost 2015 | ecosystem: Environmental > Terrestrial > Soil > Agricultural land | place: USA: Utah...
ACATCCCTTGGAAGGATAGGGCCGATGTCAAAAAAGAAAGGTTGTTCGACCGGATAATTTCCATGTCGGGCGTTTCCAATGTCAGTTGGGGAGATCGCCCCCCCACATCCAACAATATGAATTCCACTTTGTTGACCTATCAAAAGGGTAACCGTGAAGTGCACCAGCTCACCGAGATTCTCTGGGGAGACCTCGGCTTTCTGAAAACCTATGGCATCCCATTGGTGGCAGGTCGTGAACGCCTAAACGACACCATTATGGAATATGTGGTCAATGAACGCTTTGTAAGGGCTTTGGGCTTTCAAGGCCCAGAGGAGATCCTGGGTGAGACCATAAAGGTCGATACCCTGACCATACCCATTGTCGGGGTGATGCGGGACTTCAACCAACGTTCCCTCAGGGAAGCGGTCAAGCCCATGGTCATCACCGGGGCCTGGGGCCGGGACCGCTCCAGGTTCAGGAACATAAACTTCAATTTGGGCCCGGATATGGAACAATGGCCCGGCACCATGGAGGAAATCGGGTCGGCTTGGACCTCCATTTACCCCAATGAGGAATTGAACATCCAATTTATGGACGAGCTGATCGAGGGCTTTTACAAAAAGGAACGCTCCACGGTTCAATTGTTGCAATGGGCCACCGGCCTGGCCGTTTTCATCAGTTGTTTGGGACTTCTGGGCCTGGCGGTCCATACCACCGAAAGAAGGGTCAAGGAAATCGGGCTGCGCAAGGTCCTGGGAGCCAGCCTTTCCCAGCTGGGACTCCTACTCTGTCGGGAATCCCTGCTCTTGGTCGGGCTTGCCTTTGTCATTTCCATCCCCATTTCCTGGTACCTGTTGGAGCGTTGGATGCAGGATTTTGCCTATAGGACCTCCATGAGTTGGTGGGTGTTCCTGGCCAGTGGCCTTGGCATGTTGCTCGTAGCCCTTTGTACCATTGCCGCCAGGACCCTCAGGGCGGCGAACAGCAATCCCGTGGAAAGCCTTAGAAACGAATGAACCAATAAAACGAAGACATGTTCACTAATTACTTGAAGATCGCGTGGCGGAACCTATTGAAGAACAAGGTCTTTACCTTGGCGAATATCCTGGGGCTCAGTACGGCCTTTGCCATTGCCATTCTTTTGGCCATGACGGCCATCTTCGAACTTTCCTTTGACCGCTTCCATGGGAACCGGGATCTGGCCTACCAGCTCTATCGCACCGATCAAAGCCCCCAGGGCCCTAGGGCCAATACGGCCTTTCCCGCCCCCTTGGCCCCCACCCTAAAAGGGGAGGTCCCTGGAATTGCCCACATTGCCCGGGTAGTCAGCGAGGATGTCCTGGTTTCCCATGGGGACAGGGTATTGGGCCTGGATGCAGAATTTGCGGATCCCGATTTTTTCAACATTTTCACCTTCCCTACACTTTTGGGATCCCCTAGCGATCCCCTGCCCGACAATGCTTCGGTGGCCCTGAGTGAGTCCAGTGCCAAAAAATTGTTCGGATCCCGGGATGTCTTGGGGCAGATCATCAACATCCAGGTCGCCGGACAGGAAAGTCCTTATACGGTAACGGCCGTCCTGCGGGACACTCCCCCGAACAGCAGCATTGATTTTGAAATCGTCCTGCCCTTTGAGCGATCTCCCGGGTACCTGGGGAACCAAGGGAATTGGCATTCCCAATTCCACAATGTCTACCTCCGACTCCAAGAGGGGACCGTCCCCGAAGATCTGGAAGTGGGCAGCAGGGCCATGATCGACCTACACTATAAAAGCGGGATAGAAAAGGCCAAAAGGGACGGGGCCCTGCCCGATGCCCATGGGCAGTATAAACAGCTAAGGCTGCTGCCCGTCGCCGACATGCACTTTGCCGACTTTGATGGGGGCATTGCCCTGTCGAACCGCAGTTTCCCCCATATCATCCTGGGCATTGCCTTTGTGATCCTATTCATCGTATGCGCCAATTTCATCAACATGAACATTGCCTTGACCGAAAAGCGGCTCAAGGAGATCGGTATGCGAAAAACCCTGGGCGCCCAAAGAAAACAGCTCTTCTTCCAGTTTTGGCTGGAAAGCATTGTCCAGTTCACCGTATCCCTGGGCCTGGGCCTATTGGCCGCGAAATTGCTCCTGGAGCCCTTCCGTGCCCTTTTTGGGACCCAGGCGGATTTTGGCCATATCCTGCGGGCGGACATCATCCTTTATTCTGTTCTGGTACTTTTTTGTATCAGCTGGGTCGCCGGCGGCTATCCTTCCCTGGTGGCGAGCAGGATCGGTTCCATTCGTGCCCTGAAGGGAAAAATGGAACTGGGCAGGAACCGCTTGCGCAATGGGTTGATCGTGCTGCAATTCTGCATCGCCATCATTTTGATCAGTGGCAGCCTGGTGCTGCATGGCCAAATACAATATTTGGCCAATAGGGACCTGGGTTATAACAAGGAACAGGTGGTATCCATCCCCTTGAACGCCAAGACGGACAGTTACAGGACCTTGGAACTGCTACGACAAGAACTCCGGGACGTCCCGGGAATCCTGGCCGTCAGTGGGGCGGACAACAATTTGGGCCTCGGCAGGGATGGCAGTCAATCCAGCAACAAACTGGGTTTTGATTATAAGCAGAGGGGCATTTCCACCCACATCCTCAATGTGGACCATGACTATGCCAAGACCTTGGATATTGAATTGATCAAGGGCCGGATGTTCAACAGGGATTTCAAGACGGACAGCCTTGGACTGGTAATCAACGAATCCATGGCCCGTTTGCTTGGGGAAGAAGACCCCCTATCGGTCCGTATCCCCTTGGGCGATTCGGTTTCGTTCTCCGTGATCGGCGTGGTCAAGGATTTTCATTTTGGGAACCTGGGCAAGGACGTGGAGCCCCTGACCCTTTTTATGCAACGGGAAGAGCCCCTTTATTATGGTTATGTCAAGGTCGCCCCGACGAACCTTGCCACGTCCTTTGACGCCATCAAGACCGCTTGGGAAAAAATTGCGCCCCAGGCAGAGTTCCTCGGCTCCTTTTTGGACGAAAACCTCGACCGTACGCTCAAACGTGAAAAGAGCCTGGCCAGCATCATCACCAGTGGAAGCATCCTGGGCATCCTTTTGAGCTGTATCGGACTGTTCGCCATGACCTTGTTGGTGGTGGCCCAAAGGACCAAGGAAATCGGGGTGAGGAAAGTGATCGGCGCCAATGTTCCCTCACTGGCCCTGTTGCTCACCAAGGATTTTTTGAAATTGGTGGGCATTGCCTTTGTCATCGCCGCCCCGATCTCTTGGTTTATCCTGGATGGTTGGTTGGAACGTTATGCCTTCCGGGTCCCCTTGAGCCCGCTGTTTTTTTTGGGGGCCGGCCTATTGGCCGCCCTCATTGCCCTACTCACCATAGGCACCCGGACGGTAAGGGCGGCTACCGCCAACCCTGTTGAAAGTTTAAAATCCGAATAAAGAAATGAACCCTGAACAAACATACAAATGCTCGGCATAAAGACCTATCTACGGCACCTTTCGCGGAACAAAATATACACGGCCGTGATCATTGGGGGATTCTCACTCTCCCTGACCTTTGTACTGCTTCTTGGACTTTACATCAAGAAGGAGCTGTCGGTGGATGATTTTCATACCTACGCGAAGCGGATCTATCGGCTGGAACATGGAGGTACGGATTTCTCGGCCCCCATTGCCGTGGATTTAAAGCGCGAGCACCCGGAAATTGAGACCTTCACCAGGGTATTGAACTCCTCGGGCAGGATATCGGGCCAAGGGGGGCCACAGTATAAGTTCGATTATCTGGGGGTCGATCCCGACTTTTTCAAAATGTTTTCCTTTGAACTGCTCGCAGGGCAGGCCGATGGGGTTCTCCAGACCCAGGACGGAATTGTTCTGTCCAAAACCTTGGCCACAAAACTCTTCGGCACCCAGGAAGCCCTGGGAAAATCCATATATATCGGGGGGGACCATAAATTCACGGTCACCGGCATCATGGAGGATTTTCCGGACAATACCCATTTTATGCCGCAGCAGGCCTTGGTCAATCTCAGGGCATTTAAAAAATTATGGGGCTTTGAAAACATTATGGAGGAATACGGCTTCTGCTCCATGAGCATTTATTTTATGTCCCGGCCCAAGGCCGACCTTGTGGCAAAGGCCCCACAGATCTTGGGGAATTTCAAGGAAAACTTCTGGCTCTATAAGGAGGGCTGGGCCGATCGCGTGGAGTTTACCCCGCTCAAGGAGCTGTACTTCAGCCCCAAAATAGGCAAGGGGACCAAGAACTCGAGCAGATCCCTGATCTTGGTGCTTTCCTTCATCGTCTTGATCATCTTGGTCCTGGCCGTGGGGAGCTACATCAATCTGACCATGGCCCAGGCCAGTTTCAGGGCCAAGGAGGTCTCCATGAAAAAGCTCTTGGGAAGCTCCCGGGACCAAGTGTTGCTCCAATTGGTCCGGGAATCCTTTCTGATGTGCTTCTCCTCGGTCCTCATTGCCTTGGCGTTGGCCAAGGCCCTGGAATCCCCCTTGGAGTCCTTTTTGGGAACCCACCTGGACCTGAATGGCTCCCTGACCCCGGGCAATATACTGTTGGTCTTGGGGGCAGCGGCCTTGATCTCATTTGTTTCCGGGATTGTCCCTGCCTTGAAAATTTCCCGATTGAAGCCCTTGGAGGTGGTCCGGGGCGAATTTAGGGCCAGGACCAAAAGTGTGTACGCCAAACTGTTCATCACCTTTCAATATACCGTGGCCATAGCCCTTCTCTCATGCAGTTGGATCATTCTCCAACAGACGGAATACCTCAAGAACAAAGAACTTGGGTTCGATAGGGACAATATCGTCCATATGGAATATTTGGGGAGGCTGGACCAAAAAAAGGCCATTAAGGATGAACTGGGGAAGATCCCAGGGGTCCAGGGGGTTTCGGTGGTGTGGCAAAGCCCTTTGAGCGGGGGGAGCAATATAACCTTCGATCATCACGGAAAATCCGTGAGCGTACAGGAAATGGCGGCGGACTCCTCTTTTTTCGAGGTATTCGATATCAAGGTCATGCCCACCCAGGCCGCCTACTCCCCGGATGGTGTTATCCTGAACGAGGCCGCCCTAAAGGTCCTGGATCTCGATGAAACCGCTATTTCCTTCAAAATGGAGGAAACAGAAATCCCGATTTTGGGAATTGTAAAGGATTTTCATTTCAAACAGCTGTACGAGAACATCGGGCCTTTGGCCATTCGCCAACAAAACGAAGGCTTCAATGCCGACAATATTTTCATCAAAATACATGGCACTGCGGTAGAGCGTACCTTGGACCAGATCAAGGAAACCTATGCGGACCTCATCGGGGAGGTGGAATTTGAACCGGGATTTGTGGATAGGACCATAGAACAGTGGTATGCCAGGGAAGAGCGCACCGGCAAGATCTTGGGCTATTTTACCCTATTGGCCGTGATCATTTCCTCCATGGGAATCCTGGCCATGGCCACCTTCTATATGCAACAGCGAAGAAAGGAAATCGGTATTCGCAAAGTGAACGGGGCCAGCATCACCAAGGTCATGTTGCTTTTGAACAGGGATTTTGTCCAGTGGGTGGCCCTTGCCTTTGTCATCGCAGTGCCCATTTCCTGGTATGCCATGCACCGTTGGCTGGAAGGCTTTGCCTATAGGACCACCATGGGATGGTGGATCTTCGCCTTGGCCGGTGCACTGACCCTCTTGGTGGCCCTGTTGACGGTGAGCTGGCAAAGCCTCAAGGCCGCCAGGACCAATCCGGCTGAAATTTTAAGGAGTGAATGAAACAAACCAAATAATCTGTATATGCTACTGCAACTGAACAATATATTCAAATGGGTCACCACGGGCGGCCAACGCATTTTCCTGTTGAAGGATATCAATCTCCAGGTAGGGGAAGGGGAATTCATATCCATAATGGGGCCCTCGGGCTCCGGCAAATCCACCCTGCTCAACATCATCGGGATGCTCGATGGCTTTGATGAGGGGGAATACCACTTTCTGGATGAATCCGTGCACACGCTAAAGGAAAGGCACCGGGTCAATCTCTACAAGGAATATATAGGCTTCGTGTTCCAATCCTATCACCTTTTGGACGAACTCACGGTCCAAGAAAACCTAGAGATGCCGCTGATCTATAAAAACATCAAGGGCGCCCAGAGAAAGGCCCTGGTCGCCGATATGTTGGACCGTTTTAACATTGTGGGGAAAAAGGACCTTTTCCCCGCCCAGCTCAGTGGGGGCCAGCAGCAATTGGTGGGTATCGCCCGGGCCCTTATATCCAATCCAAAACTTATCCTGGCCGATGAGCCCACGGGCAACCTGAACTCCAAACAGGGAGAGGAGATCATGGAAATCTTTAAGGGATTGAACAAGGATGGGGTCACGATCATCCAGGTGACACACTCGGAAAAAAATGCGGATTATGGCTCGCGCACCATCAATTTGTTGGATGGACGGATGGTCTGATCTGGCCCAAAGTGGCATAAACAGCAGTCGCCCTTCGGTATTGATATCCTGATTAGGATTCAGCCGTCCATGGAATGATGCCCCAAATATTTGTTGAAGTGGGACAATGTCCAAAACGAGAAAATAATTGGGAAGGAGGGCGACCATGGAGCCGATCATGGTCAACTAAAACCAGATCATTTGGATTCTTCTTCCCAGGGTTTGATCTTCACTATTTTATCCCCTTGCATTATTACAAGTTCACTATTTTTCTCCTTTTTGAATTCAACAAGCCTTTTGTATACCAATTCAAGGCCTTTTAAGATCTTTTCCCTTAACGCTATTTGTTTCTCTCTTAGTTCTATTTGTTTCTCTCTATCGGTCATCATGGTCTTTTTATTAGGTCATATTTTTCTTGATTGAACACCAGTATATTTTCCTGTCCGGTTTTTTGTGCAATCAGTTCATGTTGCCCATAGGAATTGTCGAAAATCATTGTCCCGTCGACCAAGTCCAGATAAATGTCGAACAGATTTTTGATTCCTCTCAAATATCTTCTTTCAACGATATCATCTGGAATATGATGTCCTCCTTCCTGGACCCTTGATTTTACACGTTCCTTGGCAAGTGCAATACTGTTCAACCAAAAAAAAAGCAATGTTATTGTAAATCCCTGTCCCCTTGCCTCTAGTATTTTGTTCTTATAACTCTTGGTCGACTATGTAGTCTCAAATGCAAAACTTTCGTTTTCATTTAAAAGTTCATTGATTCTATTTATCATGATTCGTCCAGATTCAAAGGCGACTTTTTCCGGCTGGAACGGTGAAAGTCCTTTGGCAATCTCGTCAGCGTTCACAAACTCCTTACATTCAATGACCTCAGGTAAAATAGTATATGATGCCGTTGTTTTACCTGCACCGTTGCATCCCGCGATTATATATAGGTTTTTGTCTATCATTCCTTTACAAATTTAGTCTTTTTTGCGACTTTGGCTTATATCCCCTGGAAGCTGGGATGCTGAGGGAAGGCCTTCGTGAAGAGCCCCTCGGGATTTTTGTGGGGGCCAACAGTAATTGGTGGGTATCGCCCGGGCCCTGATAACCAATCCAAAACTTATCCTGGCCGATGAGCCCACGGGCAACCTGAACTCCAAACAGGGAGAGGAAATCATGGAAATATTCAAAGGATTGAACAGGGATGGGATCACGATCATCCAGGTGACACACTCGGAAAAAAATGCGGATTATGGCTCGCGCACCATCAATCTGTTGGATGGACGGATGATCTGAAAAGCTCAATCGGCAAACTGGGCCAGTTCCTTGCCCACCAGACTCCCTAGGGCTACGCCCATCCCTCCCAGGCGGACCCCACAGAAGACCGTGTCGGAGATAGCCTTGACAATGGGCGTCTTTTGGCCCCCGATGCCCATAATGCCGCTCCAGCGTCTTTCGATCTTTACCTTTTCACCGGGCAGTATGGTGCGGTGCAAGAGCTCCTCCAACCGCTTCTGAATGATCTGGGTCTCCCCCAATTCGGTGGTTTCCTCGGTCTTGAAGTCCAGGTTCCTTCCCCCGCCAAGGAGAATCCTATCCTCTATGTTCCTAAAATAGTAATAGCCCTCATCGAAATGGAAGGTCCCCTGGATCTTGAGGCCCTTGATGGGTCGGGTGATAAGGACCTGGGCCCTGGCCGGCTTGACCGGCACTGATTTCAAAAGTTTGGAGGCAAAGCCATTGGTGGCCACAAAAACCTTTTTCGAATCAAATTCAAATCCCTTGGTCACCAGGGTGGCCAGGGAACCGCTTTCCGATACCGATTCCACTTCGATCCCGTTCAAAATCGGAATGCCCAGGTCCAGGCATTTTTGGATCAGGGCCCGCATCATCCTGCCGGTATCGATTTGTCCCTCGAAAATATGGGTGATGTATTTCGGGTGCACCCCTTGAAAACCGAAGATGTTGTCAGTAACCTTAAAGGGTTTTTTACCAAAGATGGGTTCCAACATCCCATTGAACTCCCCCATCCGCTCCATGCATTCTTCAAAGCCTCCAGGCCGGTCCTTCCCAAAGAGTTCGTGCCCGCCATGCAGTTGAAAGCCAATGTTTCTGTCCCCCAAGGTCTTCCGGAGCAGGGCAATCCCCTCCCACCGCTTTTGGACCAGCTGGACCATCTCCTCCCGGGAATGGGTATTTAGGTCGGACAGCAGTTCCGAAATGCTCCCAAAACAGGCAAAGCCGGCGTTCTTGGTGCTGGCTCCCTGGGGGAGGCTGCCCCTTTCCAGGACCAATATCTTGGCCTTCGGATGTTTATCCTTTAGTTGGAGGGCACAACTGAGCCCCACGATCCCACTGCCGATGATCGTGAAGTCCACCTCGGAGAACCAGGTTCGATATTCCCAATAGCTCAGCTGCATAAAGAAAAAACCCCGTTAAAAACGGGGCGAATATTAATGGTGATCTTGATATTTTGGATCCATTTTGAAACTTTCCATGAACTTGGTGGTATAGTTGCCCGCCAAATAATCCGGATGATCCATCAACTGCCTGTGAAAGGGGATCGTGGTCTTCACCCCTTCGATCACAAACTCGTCCAGGGCCCTGCGCATCTTGTTGATGGCCTCTTCCCGGGTCTGGGCGGTGGTGATCAACTTGGCGATCATGGAATCGTAGTTCGGGGGGATCATATAACCACTGTACACATGGGTGTCCAAACGTACCCCGTGCCCCCCGGGGGTATGCAGGGTGGTGATCTTTCCGGGGGATGGCCTAAAGTCGTTATAGGGATCCTCGGCATTGATCCTGCATTCGATGGAATGCAATTTTGGATAATAGTTCTTTCCGGAAATCGGCACCCCTTCGGCCACCAATATCTGTTCCCTGATCAGGTCATAGTCCACCACCTGTTCGGTGATCGGGTGCTCCACCTGGATTCGGGTGTTCATCTCCATAAAATAGAAGTTCCGGTGTTTGTCCACCAAAAACTCAATGGTCCCAGCCCCCTCGTATTTGATATATTCGGCGGCCTTGACCGCGGCATTGCCCATTTCTTCCCGTAGGGAGTCCGTCATAAAGGGGGACGGGGTCTCCTCGGTCAATTTTTGGTGCCTGCGCTGCACGGAACAATCCCTTTCCGAAAGGTGGCAGGCCTTTCCGTACTGGTCCCCCACAATCTGGATCTCGATGTGCCGGGGCTCCTCGATGAGCTTTTCCATATACATGCCCCCATTGCCAAAGGCGGCCGTGGCCTCCTGGACGGCACTGGCAAAGTTCTTCTCGAGTTCTTCCTCGGCCCAAATGGCGCGCATTCCCTTGCCCCCGCCACCGGCAGTGGCCTTGATCATCACGGGGTAACCCATTTTTTTGGCCTCCTTTTTGGCGTGGTCCACATCCTTCAACAGCCCTGCGGAACCCGGGACGGTCGGAACCCCGGCCTTCTTCATGGTCTCCTTGGCCGTGGCTTTGTCCCCCATGCGGTCGATCTGTTCCCCGGAGGCCCCGATGAACTTGATATCGTGCTCGGCGCATATTTTGGAGAACTTGGAATTTTCGGAAAGGAAGCCATATCCTGGATGGATGGCATCGGCATTGGTGATCTCCGCCGCCGCTATGATGTTTGGGATCTTCAGATAGGACTCCTGGCTCGGGGGCGGGCCGATGCATACCGCTTCGTCCGCAAAGCGAACGTGCAGGCTCTCCGCGTCCGCCGTGGAATAGACCGCCACGGTCTTGATCCCCATTTCCTTGCAGGTACGGATGATGCGAAGGGCGATCTCCCCCCTATTTGCTATCAATATTTTTTTAAACATGGAACATAAGCTTATGTTTTGAACTAAATCTCAAATGGTCTGGCCAAGCCCTTTGTCCGCCCTTGGCCCAAAGGTCCAAAACTCCCTTAGGACGGGTCCACCAAAAACAGCGGTTGGTCGAATTCCACCGGGGAGGAATCGTCCACCAAGATCTTTACGATCTTCCCTGAAACCTCGGATTCAATATCGTTGAAGAGTTTCATGGCCTCGATCACACAGAGTACGTCCCCTGGGGCGATGGTGCCGCCCACTTCCACAAAGGGTGGTTTGTCCGGGGAAGGTTTCCTGTAAAAAGTCCCGATGATCGGGGATTTGATGGTGATGTATTTGCTGTCCTCCACGGGAGCTGCTGCCGCTGGGGCGGTCCCTTCCTGGGCCTGTGGTGCTGGATGTGGGGTCGCGCCGGGAAGGCTGGGGCCCTGGGGCATCGGTAGTTGCTGAACGATTGTTGTTTCTGGATAGCCCTGACCGGCGCTTCCGGTACGGATGGTGATCTTGATGTCCTCCATTTCCAGTTTTACCTCACTAGCCCCGGATTTGGCGACGAACTTGATCAAACTTTGAATTTCCTTAATGTCCATGGAATATAAATTAGTCAGTTGTTTTTTTTAAGAATTATAGGCCCATTTTAAATAAATGGAACCCCAGGTGAACCCACCCCCAAAAGCGGCAAAAATCAAGTTGTCGCCCTTTTTCAATTTTTTTTCGTAATCCCAAAGCAACAGTGGCAGGGTCGCCGAGGTGGTATTGCCATAACGGTCGATGTTGATCAAGACCTTATCGGTCGTTAGGCCCATGCGGTTGGCCGTGGCATCGATGATCCTCTTATTGGCCTGATGGGGCACCAACCATTGGATATCATCATGTTCCAGGCCATTGCGCTCCATGATCAGGGCGGCCACTTCGGCCATATTGGAAACGGCGAACTTGAACACGGTCTTGCCGTCCTGGAACACATAATGCTGTTTGTTGCGGAGCGTTTCCTGTGAAGCGGGCAGGATGGAGCCCCCGGCATCGATTTTCAAAAACTGCCGTCCGGCCCCATCGGACCGGAGGTATTCATCCTGTAGCCCCAGCCCTTCTTCATTGGGTTCGAAGAGCACCGCACCCGCGCCGTCCCCAAAGATGATGCTGGTAGTGCGGTCGGTATAATCCAAGATCGAGGACATCTTGTCCGCCCCGATCAACAATACTTTTTTATAACGCCCCGATTCTATATAGCTGGCCGCTGTGGACATCCCGTACAGAAAACTGGAACAGGCTGCCTGCAAATCATAGGCAAAGGCGTTCACAGCTCCAATCTCGGAGGCCACATAGGCCGCTGTCGCCGCCACCGGTAGGTCCGGGGTTGCCGTCGCCACCAGCACAAAATCAATTTCAGATGGCTGGATCCCACGTTTTTTGAGCAGTTCCTCCGCGGCCCTTATGGCCATATAGGAGGTGCCCGCCCCTTCTTTCTTTAAGATCCTGCGCTCCTTAATACCTGTTCGGGTAGTTATCCATTCATCATTGGTGTCCATCATGGTCTCCA
>Ga0079224_100012487_pt1 | contig 11763 bp, 12 predicted proteins | sample Stecom2015_FD_80414 | JGI IMG/M metagenome (GOLD analysis project Ga0079224, IMG submission 80414) | Agricultural soil microbial communities from Utah to study Nitrogen management - Steer compost 2015 | ecosystem: Environmental > Terrestrial > Soil > Agricultural land | place: USA: Utah...
ACATATAAAGCGTTACAGTTCATGGTAAATTTATTTTCAGAAATTAAATTTTTAAGCCACAGGCATCTGAACTGCAGGAAGATGCAGGTTCTTCTACAGGGATTAAGACCTCAGCATTCTTACCGTCAATACCGGCCCAGATCTCCATAGCCTCGGGGGAAGGGCGGGAATTAATACCTTCGCCATAAACGGTTGCGGTTCCATGAGTATAAAATGCTTCCCAATCAACGCCCTGAGGATCTGTGATCCAGCTTTTCTGTGATTTTGAATAGCAACAGGTGCATTCCCCTTCTACCCTTATGCTGCCTTTTGCCTTTTCCATATTGTTATAAACTTCCTGTAGTTCGCTTTCAGATTCTACCTGAAGTCCCAGGTGTTCTATTCCATTTTCTACATGGCCGGTAGAGATGGCATAATTGATACGTGGATCTTCAAGCATCCATTTTGCGTAGTCGGGTTTTAAAACTGTAGGCTCCTGGTTGAACAAAGCATTATAAAAAGCAATGCTGTCCTTTAGATCTTTAACTCTTACATGTACGTGAAATCTTTTCATTTTGAATATGTTTTTTAGGTTTTACATATTCAGGACGAACGAGATTTAAAAAAGATGCAGGATTTTTAAAAAATTTCTTTTTTTAAATTTTGGAGAGGGCTACAGCTTTCCTTGATCTCAAATGATAAAAGGTTGCCTCCGGCATCTTTTTCAAAATGGCAGCAGGTAACAAATTCATCCATTAGAAGCTGCCGGGCCCTTTGTATCCTGGATTTCGTAGCAGGCAGGCTAAGGCCAAGTTTTTTGGCAATATCGGCTTGTCGCATCCCGTCAATGTCAGAAAGTTTCAGGGGTATAGCATAGGCTTCAGGAAGGAATGCCAGCATGGGAATTATATATTTCCCGGCTTCATGAAATGCAAGATTTTCATCTTCTTCAAATTTTTCGGGAATTTCCTTATAAGAAATTTTTGATTGTTTGCGGTAATGGTCAATAATGGTATTTTGGGCAATCTGGAATAGCCAGCTGCGCACATTTTTCACCCCGCTTTTTGAGCGGCAAAAGTTATACACCTTAAGCAAAACCTCCTGGGAAATATCATTGGCCAGGTCCCGGTCCTTTACTCTTTTAAAAATAAAATTTTTCAGTTCCTGTTGGTGTTCCAGCCAAAGATCGGGAACATCACAATTCATTTGAGACTCTTGTTCCATTTTTATAAAGCAGAAAATATTCCCCTGCCAATCTCAAAATTACAAAATTTCAGGATTGGTTATTATTGCTCAAATGATGAATTTTATCAACTGAAATTCCTAAGCAAGTTCAAGAAGATTGTTGAGATCAAGAGCCCGGGTATACATTTCAAGGGTGCCGTCAGGTTTTTGCGGCCATTCTTTTTGAGGCCGGTCCCAGTAGAGTTCTACCCCGTTACCATCAGGGTCATTGAGATAGATCGCCTCAGAAACTCCATGATCTGAAGCCCCGGTTAAAGGATATTCAGCGGTTAAGAGCCGTTTTAATATTTCTGCCAGGTCTTTTCTTTCAGGATATAGTATAGCAGTATGATATAGGCCCGGCATATTGGCTGGCGCAGGAGAGGCATCTTTACTATGCCAGGTATTCAGGCCAATATGATGGTGATAACCCCCGGCTGAAAGAAATGCGGCCTGGTCTCCATAAAACAATGTTACTTCAAAACCCAGAAGATCGCGGTAAAATCTTAAGGCGCGATCAAGATCTGCAACCTTGAGATGAATGTGTCCAATACGGGTTTGAGCGGGTACCTGATAATTTTCCATATTGAGGATTAATTAAATATGAGGGAATTTGCCTGGTCTATTTCATCCTGTGAAACATTGTGAGGTTTATTTTTGTAGATCTCTACCCTTACTGCTGCATTCATATTATTCATTATAGCTGCAGTTTGGTTTACCCTTTCAACAGGCACATGAGGGTCCATGTCACCTGCTCCTATAAATACGCGGGTACCCTCAAAATCTCCTTTATAATTTTCTTCTGTTATAGTTTTACCCTGCAAACCTCCGGTAAAAGCTGCGATGCCTCCATATTTTCTTGCATTTCGGGTAGCGTATTCAAGAACCAAACAAGCTCCCTGAGAGAATCCAAGGAAATATATGTTTTCGGGTTCTATTCCCTGTTTTGTAATATCCTGAACCGTTTCTTCAATTAAAGCCAGCGCCGATGAAAGCCAGGGCTCATTTTGTTCCTGCGGAAGAAGGAATGACCCCGGGTACCAGGTGTTATTGGTTGCCTGAGGTGCAAGCAGCGCATATTCCTGAACATTGAGGTGCGAGGCAAGGGCTAAAATATCATTTGCGCCCGCCCCACGACCATGTACCAGGATCAATGCCTTTCTTGCTTCGGTTACAGGTTTTCCTGAAGTTACTATATTTTTAATATGCATAGGTCTGTCTTTTATATATATGTTTTTTGGAAAGATCCTTTCTTTTGAAAAGACCTAATCTGTAATTTTTATGTAATTATTTCAGGTAAAGCTTTCTCTATTTCAGCACGGGCCGGCTTGTATCTTTCAGGAAGCTGTAAACTGCTGCCAAGATCTTCCACGCTTTCATCTGTGGCAAAGCCAGGGTTATCTGTGGCAATTTCAAAAAGGACGCCACCCGGTTCCCTGAAATACAGGGAGAAAAAATAATCCCGGTCGATCTTTTCGGTAATGTGAAGGCCACTCTGTAGTACCTTATCACGGTAAAACATCAATGTCTCCTCATCTTTTACACGAAAGGCTACATGATGATTTGTGCCACCCGCATTTACTCCTCTTTCTCCATCTGGTACTTCAAGAAGATCTACCGTTGCCGCCGTATCGACTGTGGTTGTTCTGAACCGATATAGGTTTCCTTCCTGCCCGCTGAATTTATATCCAAAAATATCGGTTAAAACCTTAGCCGTAGGCTGTATGTTCCAAAGGCTGAGAGTAACATTGTAAAAGCCTTTAATTGCAAATTGGGAATTTACTTCAGTGGTTTCAAAGCCCTGCCGGTCATCATTTGAATCTGGTACTATCAATTCCAGATTAAGGCCATCGGGATCCTGGAACGGAAGTACATCTTCCCCAAATTTTTGAACTATTGATCCATGATCAACTTCAAGTTTTTCAAACCATTCTTTCCAGAAATCCAGGCTTCCGGAAGGAACAGCATATCCTATCTCTGTTGCCATACCCACACCGGCTTTACCCTGCCTTACCCCTTCCCAGGGGAAAAAAGTCAATATAGTTCCCGGAGTTCCCACCCGATCTCCAAAATAAAAATGATAGGTCTTAGGATCATCAAAGTTTACCGTCTTTTTGACCATTCTCAACCCTAATACTTTTGTATAAAAATCATAGTTGCGTTGGGCATTGCCAGCTATTGCGGTGATATGATGAAGTCCCAGAATTTCGTTTTTCATGGATATTATATTTTGTAAATGCGCAGGCTGTTTATTGGCTCTGCACAATTATATGAATTAGAGAAAGTATAGTGTAAATTACTAAAAAGGCAAAAAAGCAGGGTCTTATTTAAAGTGATAGTTTTGTTAAACTTGCCGGTACCGCTACTCAGGGTTCCCTTTTTCCTCATTATTATCGGCGTCATAGGTGACACCCAGAGAGAACATAAAAAAGCCATAAAATATAGTTCCTACAGCCACCAGGATAAAAGCTAAATGGCCAATATTTTCCCCTATGAAGTTAAATGCTTTATCGGTATTTACCACAAAGCTCGGATCTTCAATAATCCCGGCTTTAATAAAGAAAAATCCAATGATACCAATAATGATCCCGCGCGCGGTGTACCCAACCCATGCAAAAAAATGTATGAGATTTTTTATATTTTGACCAAAATGCTTAATATCAAGACGTTCCCGGTAACCCTGGGTAACCCCGTAATAAAACTGGATAAGGGCAGTGATAAGGATCACAGAGCCCAAACTTATAATTGCAATATCACCCCAGCCTTCCATGAGCATAGAGCCCACCATTTCACGTTGCTCCTCGGGTTGCCCATCGGCCTGGATCTCACTTATTCCAAGGATCACCATAATGGCGGAATATGCAATGAAGACATCGGCTATAGAACTCAGTCCGATTCCTATGCGGCGGGAAACACCCTTCCAGTCTGATCCATAATTGTAAGGATCCCTGATGGCTTCAAAAATTCGCCAGGCGATATAACTAAGGGTTCCAAGGAGCACGATCCATACAAAAATTTTCCCGGCCAGATAGTCATACATGAAAGCCAAAAGGCTGCCTTCATCTGCACCCCCTTCTTTTATTTTTAAAAATGATAGTATAGCAATTACTCCTATCGCGGTATAAATGAGGCCAGTGGAGATACACCCGTAAATAGGGAGGTAATGAACAAAAAATCTTTTTCCTTTGCTTTCCTTCAAAATAAGAACAGATTTATTTCTTAAAATTCTATCGCTGAAACCACCTCCAGCGTGATCTCGCGCTGCAGTTTATCTTCTATTTGTTTTTTAATTGCCTGCATATCTTCCGGTTCTATAGCTTCGGCACTCACGAGTTTAACCGAAACCACAAGCCTTTTTCCAAATCTTACTTTTACATCTTTCAGGTAAACTTCGTCATACTTGGAGCCTTCAAGTTCCCTGGTTATACTGGCTTCCTCCTTGATCCTGTTGAATGACAGGGAAAGTGGGACCATCACCATGATGATAATGATAAGCGTATAGATAAGCCCCATTCTTGCCCGCCTGAAAGGCGCAAAGCCGAGAAACAGAAAGGTGATCCCCGCAAACATGATGATACCTGCAAGGTTTGTGAGATACAAAAGAAATGCTCCGGAGAACACATCCCAGTCCAGCCAGCCAATTCCGATTCCCGCAACCGAAAGGGGTGGAACCAGGGCAACAGCTATAGCCACACCGGCGAGACTTTTGGCGATCCCTTTTTCGGCATGTGCATAAGCAGCGGCCACCCCGGAAACGACCGCTATCCCCATATCGAGCAAAGTAGGGGAGAGACGGGCATCAATTTCGGGAGTAAGCACCTTGAGGGGTATTATCATGCTTACTCCTGCTGCAAATATAAGCGCCACTACTGTACCTGCCAGAATTGTCATAATACCTGTTTTTAACATGTTGACATCATACCTAACCATGCCCATGGCAAAGGAAACTATAGGTGTAATAATGGGAGCCAGGATCATGGCCCCTATGATAACCGGCGATGAATTACCAAATAACCCGAATGTGGCAATAAGGGTAGAAAGGATCATCATGATCATATAGGGCGCAGTTATGGGGCCATTTTCCTTTAGCACCTTAAAAAGATCCTGAAATTCCTCGGTGGTTGCCCGGGGAAATAAGGGTAATTTCCTTTTAGTTAACTCCTCCCGTTTTTCTCCCGTGGGTAGACGATCGGTTTTAAAACTTTTTTTGCGCTCGTTATTTTCCTTTGAGGAATAAATGCTTTTCTGCTTTAGGAGCAAGGCACCGGCATCTACACTAAGTTCTATTTCCCGTGCTGTGTTCTTAATTCCGTCAACTGTATAATCTATATTTTCTTCGTCAGTTATATTGAGCTGTGAGGTCCTTATCTGGCCAATGAAGGAGGGTAAGTTTTCCATTGGCTTTTTTTTGGGGATAAGGCTTCTCCAAAGGAACCACAGCAGTGCGATTACATTTTGCGGTGAAAGAATGAGCAGGTGAAACATCCCGTCATCTATAGATGTCGTGGTGACCAGGCGTTTTGAGATCACAGAACTTAGCGGGTGCTCTACCGCGATCATTCCCAGGGCCGAAGTATGAATTACCTTCTCACCCCCCGAACTCAGTAAAAAAGATCTATGCTTTAAAGAAGGGATCTTGCGTAAATTCCTTATGAAGGTATAAACTTCAGTGGTGAAATTATTCTTGACAGGATTGGTGGTCAGGGCAAAGACATCACCAATATTAACCGCCTGAAACACAAGTTTTCCATTACAATATAATAGATCGAGCTTTTCACATTCCCCGTTGCCCAGAATTTCAGATATGGCATCTCCTAAATTAGCCGAGACGCCCAGGCCTTTTATTGTATAATTGTTGTTGGGGTGGGGGAGCACACCCAGAGGCCATTGTTTTTTTGCTGCAACCGAAATGAGGTCATGTAAGGATTCATCACCTAAGTAGGTGATAAGGGTGTCATCCTCTATTAATTCTGGTTCCTTTGAAAAAGGGTACTCAAGAAGTTTAAAGTTTTCTTCTTCTAATAATGGTACAATATTAAGAGCGACATTTTCAACATCCTCTTTCTCATGTGAAATATACAGCATAGGCCACACCGGGTTTTACTGCAAGTTATTATTTTTAATAAGCCTGACCCGGGTTTTAACCTTTACTTGACACGCCATGAAATTAAGATCCCGGCCATACAGCCGGGACCTTAATTCCTCAGGGAAGCCTAGTTAAGTCCAAAAATAACACCATCATTATCTATTGTAATATTTTCTGAAGCCGGATGGGTTGGTAATCCCGGCATTCTCATCATATCTCCCAGGATAGGAACCAGGAACCCAGCCCCGGCGGCTATTTCTATCTCTCTTACAGTAATTGTAAAATTGCGAGGTCTTCCTATCAAAGCAGGATCATCTGAGAGTGATTTCTGTGTTTTTGCCATACATACAGGAAGACCCTGTAATCCAAGATTTGAAATGGTTTTCAGATCTTTTTTAGCCTTTGGCGAAAATTCCACATTTGCTGCGCCATATATTTTTTTGGCTACAGTCTCTATTTTGGAAACCACATCGGCATTCCAGTTATAAAGCGGAGTAAAATTACTGCTGTTCTCTTCAACGGTTTCAACTACTTTTCTGGCCAGGTCTACTGCTCCTTCACCGCCACTTCCCCACACATCGGCTACTGCTACTTTCACACCTTTTTCTTTTGCAAAAGCTTTTATGATGGCAACTTCTTCTTCACTGTCTGACGCAAATAGGTTTATAGCGATCACAGGAGTTACATTGAAAAGAATGGCGCTTTCCAGGTGTTTTTCAAGGTTTGGCAATCCTTTTGTCAAAGCTTCAGGATTGGGGATCTTTAAAGAATCCAGGCTTGCGCCGCCGTGATATTTAAGAGCCCGGATGGTAGCGGTGATAACTACCGCCTTAGGAGCAAGGTTTGCGCTTTGGCATTTTATGTTGAAAAATTTCTCGGCTCCCAGGTCAAATCCAAACCCGGCTTCTGTTACCGTATATTCTCCCAGGCTCAGTCCCATTTTGGTAGCAAGAACTGAATTTGTTCCCTGTGCAATATTGGCAAAAGGTCCCAGGTGGATGATAGCAGGATTTCCCTCTATGGTTTGAACCAGGTTGGGTTTAATTGCATCTTTAAGAAGGCTGGCCATTGCACCTTCAGCTTTAAGGTCTCTGGCATAAATGGGTTTTTTATCAAAAGTATAGCCTATAAAAATATTGCCCAGGCGCTGCTTGAGATCTTCCCTGTCTATAGCAAGACAAAGAATGGCCATAACTTCCGAAGCAGCCGTGATGTCAAATCCTGTTTCCCGCGGGATACCATTTGCAGTGCCACCAAGCCCAATTACGATATTGCGAAGGGCACGGTCATTCATATCCATCACCCTCTTCAGGGATACTGTACGGGGGTCTATATTTAAATTGTTTTGTTTATTCTGAATGTTATTATCAACCAGTGCCGCAAGCAGGTTATGGGCTTTTTCCACAGCCGAAAAATCTCCTGTAAAGTGCAGGTTGATATCCTCCATTGGTAAAACCTGGGAGTATCCGCCACCGGTGGCGCCTCCCTTAATTCCAAACACGGGCCCAAGCGAGGGTTCCCTGATTACGACAATTGATTTTTTGCCAAGAAGGTTCAAACCTTCAGAGAGGCCTATGGAAACCGTAGTTTTTCCTTCACCCGCAGGAGTCGGGGAAATTGCGCTAACCAAAATAAGATTTCCCTGAGCTACTTTTTCTTCATTAATTAAAGAAAGAGGAAGTTTTGCTTTATACTTCCCGTACATTTCAATATCATCCTGGTTCAGGCCAAGTTTACCGGCTATATTGGTAATATGTTGTAATTGGGTATTTTGGGCAATTTCAAGATCTGTTGGTACAAAGCAGGTTTCCATATTCAATTTTATTTTATTGAATAAAAATACCCGATTTAAGGAAAATAAAAACTGATCAAGATCAGGATTTGAAGGGTTTTTAATCCAAATAGCCCTGAAGCTTAAGGTGCTGCATCAGGATGATGGTCTTGGCATCTTTTATTTCACCATTTTGCACCATCTCCCATGCCTTTGAAAAATCTACTTTGAGAACCTGTATGTCTTCCTGTTCCTCGTCAAGACCTCCACCGTCGCTTACTTTCATCTTTTCATTATATGCTGCAATGAAAAGATGCATGATCTCGGTTACAGATCCAGGTGACATATAAGCTTCACAAACTTTAACGGGATTGGAGATTCGGTACCCGGTTTCTTCTTCGGCTTCCTTGATAACACATACCTCTGGGGCATCCTGGTCGAGTAGGCCTGCGCATACCTCGGTAAGCATGCCGCCTGAATTGCCATTTAGATAAGTAGGGAGCCGGAATTGTTTGGTTAAGATCACCTTTTTGGTTTCCAGATCGTAAAGAAGTACTGCTGCACCATCACCGGTATCGTAGCTCTCCCGCTTTAAATCGAGCCATTCACCTCTAGAACTCTTTAATTTAAAATTTATTTCACTTAGTATACCCCATTTCTTTGAGAGTATAGCTGTTTTAGCAATCTTGACTTTTTCTTCCATTTAATTTATTTGCAGACTTTAACGGCAATCAAAACATTCCAGCTGCCGGGGGCTAAAAATAATATCTTCAGAGCCTTTCAAGGGTGTGGTTAACGATTCTTTAGCTTCTATAATATTTCTGAATTCTATCGCATAATCTACCAGATCATTTTTTCTTTGCAGCATTTTGGAAATGATCTCTTCCCCGTTAAGATCATACAATGCTTTGGGCCAGGCCCTTTGTAAAGCCTCTCTTATATTTCCTTCACTAAAAATCTGTTGTAGACCGGTAGCTTCTTTAATATAAATCTCCTCGGGTGTACCTCTAAGAAAGTAAACGTCAAAAGGATAAACCAAACCTGGCAGGTAATCAATTTCTTTTTCAAAAGGTCTTACCAGGGGCTCAACATTTTTATTGGAAACGATTGCAGGTATAACGCCGTCTATCTTGAAAAAGGCATTATCCCGATCGCCCGGAAGAGGGATAGCCTTATAACCCTCAATTGATTCCTGCAACGCCCAGCCCCATTGCTTGGCATGCCTGTCCCAGTCGCCAATGAGAAGATCAAAAAGCCTGGCCCTTACCAGTGCAGATCTATCAATGATAAGCCGGTCTCCCATTTCCATTTTTAGTTCCTGCAGGTCATCGGTTTCTATGATCTTCACGACATTTTCATATGGAGTAAAGTTTACATCGCCCTGGGTTTCATACTCCAGGAGGAAGAGCCTGTCTCCGTATTTTTCATTATGATCTTCCAGTACTTTCTGTTTGGGAATGAACATGGGCCTGGGATGGGTGTGCAGTACTCCGGCAATCTCTGAAAGGGAAGCGGCGGCTACTGCACCATAAGGGTGTTGGGCAGAAATGCCGTCAATTACAATGTTTTCCAGGCCAAGGGTCTTAGCAAATTCCGGAACGTGAGACTCAGGGTCTTTATTAATGCTTCTCAGGCTATATAAAATTCCGTCCCTGCCTTTTATTCTCAGGGAGTGGGTTTGCGAGCCTCCACCTTCCTTCACTATTTGCATACCTCCCTTTAAGGTGTCAAGAAATACCACTGGCACCCTTACCGGGGTAGTCCAGGCCTCTCGGTAATTTTTACCCTGCATGGTTTGCTTCAGGATATTTCCTCTGTAAAGGGTGCTGGCCGCAACCAATACAGAGTCATGATCACGAAAATCTATATTTTCTACATCATCAATATCTACGATCACCGCTGTCTCAAAATCCCGGTTTCCTGATACCGATATGTATACCAGTACAAGGAATGCAAGGAGAAGAATGACTACCAGCCAGGCAACTTTTTTCATTTTTATGCTTATTGAAATGAATATGCAGTATTAACGGCAAACAAGATAATCACAATACCGCTGGCCCGGAAACGCTTTATAAAGACATTAGCTTTTTTTGAAATAAAAATCCATTAATGTTTCCCAGTTTTGCCCATCGTGTTTAAAAAGACTAAGACCTGTCACTTCAAATCTTGATTCATAATCCTGGCTGGAAAGAAACTTGCGGGCTTCAGGAAACACGGCTTCATGGAGGTCGCGGGTAGCGAGAGTTACATGTGGATGAAAATTGGTATCGTTTATAATTTCGGGAATGGCCGATAAATTTTCACAAAGGGAGTCGTGCAGGTCAATAAGCTTTTCCTTTTCCTCTACTTTGACAAACAATACCCGGGAATCAAAATGTCCAAAACCCGAAAGCCATATATGAAAGGGAGCCCTCATGGTGGCAAAAATTTCCAGTGCCTGCAATAATTGCATTTCCCTCTCTGTTTTCATTTTAAAAGGTGGCAGCAGGGTAATATGCGGTGGAAGTTTAAGCGCGTGCTCAGCTCCAAATTTTTCTCTTATTTCTTCTTTGAGATGTTGTATCTCAAGGCTTACATCCTCTGGTGGAATAACGGCCACAAAATATAGATCCATCTTTTAATTCTCAATTTCCATATAAGTTAAGGAAAAATATGAGCTTTTGAAACAGAAGGGGTAAGAAGCCCAGGACAAAGTATAAAATTTTAATCCTCACACCCTTAATGCCCCCCTGAAGCCCCGGGCGGCATAGTAGGACTGTGCCCCGTTATGATAAATAAATACATGATCATACCTGAAATCCCCAAAAATAGCTCCGCCAAGTTTTCTTATTTCTGAAGGGGTTTGCAACCAGCTTGAAGTTTTCATGTCAAAATTGCCCAGTTCCTGCAATTGCCTGTATTGCTCTTCGGTTAAAAGTTCAATGCCCATTTCTGCGGCTATATCAAAAGCGTTGTTCTTTGGCTTATGCTCCTTTCTTGATTCCAGGCCTTCGCGGTCATAACAAAGGCTCCTTCTTCCTTTCGGGCTTTCAGCTGAACAATCCATAAATATATAATCACCCGTGTTTTCATCTTTGCCCACAACATCAGGCTCGCCACCTGTTTCTTCCATTTCGTTAAGAGACCAGAGTTTTTCAGGCTTGTTTTTGAGTCTGTCTTCAATTTTATTCCACTCCATTCCCTTGTGCCGGTCTGGGTTCTTTTCAAACCGTTCCTTCAAAGTTGCGAGCAATTCTTTTTCATCTTCTGCAGATAATTTTTTCTTATTGGCCATGGTTCATTTTTTAAATGGAATAATGCATCGCTTGATTTCCCGGAAATATTAAGGCTCAGGATTTATATTCTAAATTATAAAAAATTATCAAAATAGAGAATGTGGATTTAAAAAGAGGGATATTCTCAGCTTCCAATTTGAACAACATAAAAAAGCTCATTTCTGGAAGGGTTTTCAGAAATGAGCCGGTTACCTTATGCTGAATATTTTATGCTTCCACCTGATCAAAATCCATGATCACCTGGTGCTTTATCAGGTCTTCCATGGTCTCGCGTTTTCTTATAAGATGTGCCTTGCCCTTATGCCATAGGACTTCAGCCGGGCGGTATCTTGAATTGTAATTGCTGGCCATAGAAAAGCTGTATGCCCCCGCATTGCTAAAAGCCAGGATATCACCCTCAGTGATCTCGGCGATTCTTATGTTGCTCG
>Ga0079224_100012488_pt1 | contig 11763 bp, 9 predicted proteins | sample Stecom2015_FD_80414 | JGI IMG/M metagenome (GOLD analysis project Ga0079224, IMG submission 80414) | Agricultural soil microbial communities from Utah to study Nitrogen management - Steer compost 2015 | ecosystem: Environmental > Terrestrial > Soil > Agricultural land | place: USA: Utah...
CGAGCAGGGCGAGGTCGGCGGCCCACGGTGGGTCGTCGGGCCCCGGCTGCCGTCCGGCCAGGATCCGCTCGACGACCTCGTCGGAGACCTCGGGCTCGACCGGGTCGTCGTCGTGGTCGGCGACCAGGCCGTCCTCCCGCCCGCTCACTCGGCCACCACCTCCGCGCGCCGGCGGGCGGCCAGGCGGCGCAGCGCCCGGTGGCACAGCACGCGCACGTTGCCCGGCGTCCGGCCCATGATCCGGGCCACCTCGGCGACGTCGAAGCCGCCGAGCACGCGCAGCAGGACGGCCTCGGCCTGGTCGGGCGGGAGCTCGCGCACCACCGCCTCGATCGCCTGCTGGGCGCCGATCCGCTCGACGACCAGCCACGCCGGGTCGCCGCCCAGGCCGCGCTCGACGGCGTGGTCGAGCCGCTCGTCGGGCACGACGTCGGTGCGGCGGCGGGCCTGGCGGCGGCGGTGCTCGACGACCCGGTGCCGGGCGATGGTGAACAGCCAGCTGCGGAACCCGCCCTCGTCCCCCTGGAAGCGGTCGAGGCCGTGGGCGACCGCCAGCCACACGTCGGCGGCGAGGTCGTCGGCCATGTCCGGCTCCTGGGCCCGGAGGTAGCGGAGCACGCGGGGCTGGTACGCGCGGTAGATCTGAGTGAGCGCGGCGGGATCGCCCTGGCGCGCCAGGGCGAGCAGCGAGGTGAAGCCGAGGTCACGGGGTGCGTCCGTGGGGCGGGACATTAGCCAGCTCGCCGTTCGTGCCCCGGGTGCGACGCCGAGGGTGGCCGGACGTGCTCGCATCGTGGCGCAGCGCCGTGTCGGGCGGTCCCCGGCGGGCTGCGCACCGGGCCGGGTGCCGGTGGGGCTAGCCTGACCACCTCACACCGGCCGGCGCCGAGGAGGAGCCCCGATGTCCGCCCTGCCCGTCGACCACCGTCCCGTCGCCACGCTCGACGACGTCGCTCGCGGCGAGTTCCTCACCCGCGTCTACCAGCACCTGCTCGTGGCGGTCGGGGCCTTCGTGGCCTTCGAGGCCCTGCTCATCAACCTCGGCCTCGCCGAGGCGCTGTGGGACCTCATCGCCGGCAGCGGCCCCGGCTGGCTGCTCGTCCTCGGTGCGTTCATGGTCGTCAACTGGCTGGCCACCAGCGCGGCGCACGACGTGCTGCAGCCCTCACGCCAGTACGCCGGCCTGTTCGGGCTGGCGGCGGCCGAGGCGGTGATCTTCGCCCCGTTCCTCCACTACTTCTTCGAGGTGCGGGAGGACGGTACGTCCAGCGTCGTGGCCGCCGCGATCATCACGGCGATCGGCTTCGCCGGGCTGAGCGCCGTCGCCTTCGTCACGCGGCGCGACCTCTCGTTCCTGCGGCCGATCCTGCTGTGGGCGGGCGTCTCGGCGCTGGTGCTCATCCTCGCCGCCGTGCTGTTCGGGCTCGACCTCGGGATCTGGTTCTCGGTGGCGATGATCGCCCTGGCCGGTGGGTCGATCCTCTACCAGACGCAGACCATCATCCGGCGCTACCCCGCCGCGGCGTACGTCGGCGCGGCGGTGTAGCTGTTCGCCTCGGTCATGCTGCTGTTCTGGTACGTGCTGCGCCTGGTGGGCCAGCTGCGCGACTGACCGCTCGGCGGCACCTCAGCCCTCGTCCGCGGCCAGCGGGGCGCCGTCGACCCGGTCGACCGTCGCCCACTCGCTCACCGGTGCCCGGCGGAGGCGGCGGGGCTGGCGGACCGGGTGGCCGAGCGCGACCACCGCGGCCAGCGCCAGCTCGTCCGGCGCGCCCAGCAGGGCCTTGACCTCGGGCTCGCGCCGGATCGGCATGGTGGTGATGACGCCGCCCAGGCCCTCTGCCCGGGCCGCCAGCAGGATGCTCCAGGCGAACGGGTACACCGAGGCCCCGCCGGCGAGCGTGTAGCGGTCGAGGTCACGGTCGACCGCGGCCAGCGCGCCCAGGTCGACGAACACGGCGAGCAGGGCGGGCACCCGGTCGAGGTGCTCGGCGAAGCCACCGCCCGCGGCGGCCTGCTCGGCGAACCGGGGCGCGCCGGCGGCGGCCCGGGCCTCGGCCTCCCGGTCGTTGAGCGGGCCCCACGGCGTCAGCCCGGCGGCGCCCATGGCCAGGTACTCGTACCAACCGTCCAGGTAGAGGTCGCGGAGGCGGCGCCGGGCCTCGGGGTCGCGCACGACCACGACCCGCCAGCCCTGGCGGTTGCCGCCGCTGGGGGCGAAGCGGGCCGTGTCGAGGATGCGGGCGAGGGTCCGGTCGTCCACCGGCTCGTCGGTGAAGGCCCGGACGGCCCCGGTCGTCCGGAGGGTCTCGATCAGGTCCATCGCCGCGGCACGCTAGGCGCGCTCGGGGGCCGCCGCGAGCACCGGCGGAATCGCGGTGCGGCGCGGCGCTCGCGTTGGTAGGTTGCGACACACCAGAGAAGGGAGGTGGTCCAGACATGAGCGACGGAAGTCGAGGGACCCTGGAGGTGGCTGGCCGCTGAGCGGTTGGTCGGACCCCTTGGTGGAATCCAACCAGACCACCCCCTGAACGGTTGCCGGGAGCTCGTCCCACCCGGCGCGACGACCGGGCAGGGCCTGTCCGACGAACGCGGGGAAGGGAGGCCTTCGGGCCTCCCTTCTTCACGTCCCGGCGCCGGGCGGTGCCGCGGGCGGCTGCTAGAACCGCGGCATGAGGCTGGCCAACCACGCAGGTCGCGCCGTCCTGGTCACCGGCGACGACCGCGCCGTCGACGTCGCCGAGGCGTCCGGCGGGCGCTTCGGGCCCGACCCCGCGGCCATCTACGACGACTGGCGCGCGTTCCGCGACTGGGTTGCCGAGGCGCCGCTCGACGCGACGCCGGCGCACCCGATCGACGAGGAGGCGCTGGGCCCGCCGTCGCCCCGCCCCCGGCAGGTGTTCGGCATCGGCCTCAACTACCGGGCCCACGCCGCCGAGACGGGCCAGGAGGTCCCGCGGATCCCGGCCACGTTCACCAAGTTCCCCAGCTGTCTGACCGGCCCGTACGCCACCGTCGAGCTGCCGAGCGGCTACGTCGACTGGGAGATCGAGCTGGTCGTCGTCGTCGGCCGTCGCGCCCACCGCATCCACGAGGGCGAGGCCTGGGCGCACGTCGCCGGCCTCACCGTCGGCCAGGACCTGTCGGAGCGGGTCGTGCAGCGGGCCGCCGGCGCGCAGTTCTGCCTCGGCAAGTCGTACCCGGGCTTCGGCCCGACCGGCCCCTGGCTCGTCACCCCCGACGACCTGGCCGACCCCGACGACCTGCGCCTGTGGTGCCGGCTCGACGGCGAGGTCGTCCAGGACGCCCGGACCAGCGACATGATCGTGCCGGTGCCCGGGCTGCTGCGGGTGCTGTCCGAGGTCGTGACGCTCCTGCCCGGCGACGTGATCTTCACCGGCACGCCCGCCGGCGTCGGCGTGGCCCGCGACCCCCGGCGCTACCTGGCGCCGGGCCAGGTGCTGGAGAGCACGATCGAGGGCATCGGCACCATGCGCACCCGCCTGGTCGCGCCGCCCGAGCGGTGACGCCGCGGGGTCACCGCTCGAGCTCGAACTCGACGTGCGCCGAGCGCAGCCCGTAGACGAACGCGTTCGGCATCTCGACGACCTCGGTGCCCGGTACCAGCCGCATCGAGCGCACCCGCCGGACCAGCTCGGTGAAGAACAGCCGGATCTCCTGGCGGGCGAGCGCCGCACCCAGGCAGAAGTGGGTGCCGAAGCCGAAGGCGATGTGGTGGTTCGGCTGCCGGGTGACGTCGAAGCGCTCGGGGTCCTCGAAGTGGGCCGGGTCGCGGTTGGCCGAGCTGTACATGAGCACGAGCTGCTGGCCGGCCTCGATCGGCTGACCGCCGACCTCGGTGTCCTCCACCGCCACCCGGCACATGTTGTGCACGGGCGTCACCCAGCGGATGAACTCCTCGGTCGCCACCGCCATGTCGGCGCCCCGCTTGAGCAGGGCCCACTGGTCGGGGTGGTCGATGAGGGCGAGGATCGTGCGGGCGATGACGGTCCTGGTCGTCTCCGCGCCGCCGTCGAGCAGCAGCAGGCAGTCGGAGATGACGGCGTCGACCGACAGGGGCTCACCGTCGACGCTGGCCTGCGTCCAGACGGTCATGATGTCGTCGGCCGGGCAGCGCCGCTTCTCCTCGTAGAGCTCCTGCGCCGCGGCCGCGAACTCCATCGCGGCCGCCACCCCGTCCTCGTTGATGTACCGCGGCCCGCCGCCGAGGGCGATGGTGCGCTCGGACCAGTCCTTCAGCTCGGGCCAGCGCTCGCGGGGGAAGCCCAGCAGCCAGGCGATCGTCATCGCCGGCAGCGGGGCGGCGAGCTCGCCCACGATCTCGGCCGTGCCCCCCTTGCGCTCGACGGCGTCGATCAGCTCACGCACCGTCTCGCGCACGTGCTCCTCGCGGGCGGCGACGGCCCGGGGGGTGAAGCGCCGCGACACCAGGCCCCGACGGCGGTTGTGCAGCGGGTCGTCGAGGCCGATGATCGACGGGTCGGCGGGGATGTTGGGCCGGTAGCCGCCCTTCTTCGTGTCCGAGTTGATGAAGACGTCCTTGCGCCGCTCGACGTCGACGACGTCGTCGTAGCGCGACACGCCCCACAGCTCGTTGGCCGCGTCCCAGTAGACCGGGGCGTTCTCCCGCATCCACGCGTACGTCGGGTACGGGTCGTGGACGTAGAAGTCCCCGTCCAGCAGGTCGATCTCGCGCGTCTGCATGGCCCCCCTCGTGCAGCGTCGGTGCCCCGCAGGTTAGAACAGGGTTCTAGCGTGCGCGGGTGCGGCCGGCGTGGGTGGCGGGCCGCGGGGATCCGGTCGAGGAGGGGAGACGATGAGCGACACGACGGTGCCGGCAGCGGCCGGCGGGCCGCGGGGCGCCGGCCGCCCCGACCCCGAGGTCGTCGACGACCCGGCGCAGCTCACGCCGGCCTGGTTCGCGGCCGCCCTGGCCGGCGAGCCCGACCCTCCCGACGTCGTGGGCGTGACCACCGAGCCGGTCGGGACCGGGCAGATGGCCTCGACGGTGCGGGCCCGCCTCGCCCTGGCCGCCGGCGGCGAGCGGACCGTCGTCGTCAAGTTCGCCCGGCCCGGCGTCGACTCGCCGATGGCGGCCATGGCCTACGCCAAGGAGGTCGCGTTCTACCGGGAGCTGGCCGGCCGGGTCGCCGTCCGGGTCCCCCGCTGCGCCTACGCGGCCCTCGCGGACGGCACCCCCCGGTTCACGCTCGTGCTCGAGGACATGGCGGACGCCCGGGCCGGCGACCAGCTCGCCGGCTGCACGGCGGACCAGGCGGCCGACGCCCTCGTCAACCTGGCCGGGCTCCACGCCCCGACCTGGTGTGACGCCGACCTCGCGACCCGGCCGTGGCTGCGCTCCGACCCGGCGGTCACGGCGGAGGTCATGGGGTCGGTCATCGGCGTCGCCGCCGACCAGTTCGCCGAGCGGTTCGCACGCGAGCTGGAGCCGCTGGAGCTCGAGCTGCTCGCCGCGTGCCGCGAGCTGCTGGCCCGCTGGATGCTCGACACCGGCGACGTCGTCGCCGTCCTCCACGGCGACTACCGGCTCGACAACCTGCTGTTCCCGGCGGACGGCGGCCCCGGGGTCGCCGCGGTCGACTGGCAGACGGCCTCGATGGGGCCCCCGGGTCGCGACCTCGCCTTCTTCCTCGCCACCTGCCTGGAGGTCGAGGACCGCCGGCGCCACGAGGACGACCTGGTCGCCGCCTACCACGGCGCGCTCACCGCCCAGGGGGTCGAGGGCTACGACCTCGACGCCTGCCGGGAGGGCTACCGGCTCGGGCTGTTGCACGCCCCGCTCATCGTCCTGCTCGGACGGCTGACGGCCGGGGTGACCGAGCGCGGCGACGCGATGTTCCGGGCCATGTGGCGACGCAGCGCCACCGCCATCGACGACCTGGCGGCGCTCGACGCGGTCCGCCGCCGGCTCGACGGCTGAGCACGCCGGCCGGTGGTCCCCGCCGCCCGTCAGGCGAGGTGGCGGGCCACGACCAGGGCGACGTCGTCGGTGGCCACGTCGTGGGGGCCGCGGTGGGCCAGGAGCTCGTCGGCCAGCTCCTCGGCCGTCGTCGCGGTCGTCGCCCGGAGCGAGTCGGCCAGCGTCGCCACCGACACGTCGATGGCGGTGTCGCGTCGCTCGATCAGGCCGTCGGTGTAGATGACCAGCGTCGAGCCCGCCGGGAAGGCCAGGAAGCCCGGGGGTCGGGCCGTCAGCTCGATGCCCAGCACGGAGTGGCGCCCGCCGGTGAGGATGTCGACCGAACCGCCCGGCCGGCGGACCAGCGGCGGCAGGTGGCCGGCGGTCACGTAGCTGAGCGTGCCGGCGCGGGGGTCGATCACGGCGATGAGCACCGTCGCGTAGCCGAGGTCGTCGCGCACCATCACCTCGGAGGTGCGCACGAGGATGTCGGGCAGGGGCGTGCCGCCGGCGGCCAGCGTGTGCACCACCGTGCGCACCTGGGTCATCTTGGCGACCGCCGGCACGCCGTGGCCGGTCACGTCACCCACGACGAGGCACAGGCGCCCGCCGGGCAGCGTGAGCGCGTCGTACCAGTCGCCGCCCATCCCGACCGACGGCGCGGCAGGGCGGTAGCGGGCCGCGACGTCCAGGCCCTCGACCTGCGGCAGGCGGACGACGACCGAGCGCTCGAGGTCGCTGCGGACCCGGTGCTCGGCGTCGAACAGCCGCGACCGCTCCGCCGACTGGGCGCACAGCTCGGCGACCACCTGGATCCGCTCGGCGAGCGCCTCGTCGAAGCGGGGCGGCCGGCGCCAGAGCACGACGAGCACCCCGACCGGCTCGCCGTCGGCGGCGAGCAGCGGCGCGCAGGCGCCGGCCCGCACCCCGGCGCGGTCGAGGGCGCTGGCCAGGTCGCGGTCGGGGACGGCGGCCGTGGACGGGAAGGTGACCAGCTCGCGGCGGCGGATGGCCAGCAGCGCCGGGAAGTCGCTGTTCAGCGGCACGACCGGCTCGCGCAGCGCCGCCTGCACGGCCGGCGAGTCGGGGAGCAGCAGGTGGAGGTGCTCGCCCTCGACGACGCCGACCATGGCCAGGTCGGCGTCCAGCACCGGCGTCGCCTCCGCGATGATCGTCCGGCCGACGTCGTCGAACGTACGGGCCGCCGACAGCAGGCCGGCCAGGGTGGCCAGCGCCGAGGACCGTGCGTGGTCGCGGTCGGTCTGCAGGGCCCGCTGGAGGCTCGACGCGCAGAGGTCGGCGGTGATGCGCAGGTCGTCGACCAGCTCGGCCGTGAACCGGCGGGGCGCGTCCCACACCAGGCCGAGCACGCCGATGGGCCGGCCGTCCTCGTCGTGGAGGGGCAGGCAGGCCAGTGCCGCCAGGCCGTGCAGGCGCATGAGCTGCTCGTGGTCCGGGAACTGGGCGGCCACGGCGTCGAGGTCGCCGAGCAGCACGGGCGCGTCGTCGAGCAGGGCGGCGACCGGCGGCCAGCGGCGGTCGGGCGGCCGCACGGTGAGGTGGTCGTCGGGGACGTCCGGGTCACCGTGCACGACCCGCAGGGCGGTGCCGTCGTCGGTGAGCAGGGCGATGTCGGCCGACGTGGCCCCCGGGACGTCCGCGGCCCGGCCGGCCAGCGTCCGGGCGACCTGGTCGGTGGTCGCCGCCGTGGCAGCGGCCTCGGCCAGACCGGCGAGCAGGCGGCTGGACACGGCGTCCGACCGGGCGCGGTCGCTCAGCCGGGCCCGGGCCAGCGTCTGCGCACACATCTCGGTCACGGTGGTCAGGCCGGCGAGGGCGAGGTCGTCGGGTGGGCTGCTCGCCGGCCAGGCGACCGCGAGCGCGGCGCCGTCGTCGTCGGGGGACGACCCGACCGTCCGCCGGGTCACCAGCTCGCGCGGGCCGTCGGGGGGCGCGTCGCCGGACGGCGCGGAGCGGGTCGGGGCGGTGGTGCCGGGCAGCTCCAGCTCGGCCCACCGGGCGCCGAGCGCGGCGGGCACCTCGGCGCGCACGACGGCGGTGAGGTCGTCCACCGACCCGGCGGCGGCCAGCGACCGGCCCAGCGAGGCGATGCCGTCGAGCAGCTCGACGTGCCGGGTGACGTCCCGCTGGTGGCGCTGGGCCCGCCGGCCGAGCAGCGCCAGCGCGGCGGCGAGCGCGCCGGCGCCGGCGACGGTCACCGCCGGGCCGGCGAGCGAGACCGACTGGCGGTCGTCGACGGTGATGCGCCACGAGCGGTCGGCGACGTGGCGGACCACGGTGATGCCGCTGCCGGGCGCGGGGTCCGACTCGCTGAGCGTGCGACCGCTCTCCGGGTCCTCGATGCGGAGGCCGACCGGGTCGCCCACGTTGCGCTCGACGGCCTCGAGCAGGCCGGTCCCCAGCAGGCCGGAGGTGACGTAGCCGACGATCTCCTCCCGCCGCTCCTCCGTGGTGGCGGGCGGCCGGCCCGAGCGGTACAGCGGATGGGCGACGAAGACGGCCGGGGAACCGGAGGGGACGGCGTGGATCGTGCCGCTGACGGCGGTGGTGCCCGTGTCGCGCGCCGCCAGGAGGGTGGCCCGCCGCACCTCGTCCGGGGTGAGGTCGACGCCGATGAGGGGAGCGGTCGTCTCGCGGTCTGGCGGCGCCACGGCCCGCACCGCCAGGTGCCGGTCCCGCGGCCCGGCCGGTGGCCCGTCGACCTCCTCGCGGATCGGCCCGCCGATCTCCCGCTCGAACGCCGGCCGCTGGTCCGCAGGGACCTCGAGCACGACCGCGAGGGCCTGGAAGGGCGACGCCTCGATCGCCCCCTCGGCGTAGGTGGCGAAGGCGTCGAGGTCCACCTCGCCGTCCGGCCCGACGAGGCTGGGCGTGCCGGCGACCGTGGCCGGGAGCTGCTCGAGGGTGGCGGCGACGACGTTGGCGGTCCGGTCGGCGACGAGGGCCTCGCGCTCGGCGGCCTGGTCGAGCGCGGCGCGGTGCAGCCCGACGGCGACCGCGATGCCGAGGACGACGACGAGCGCGGCCGCCGCGTAGCGGGGCCACGCCGGGGCCGGGGCCGGGGCGCCGGCGCCGCCGATGGTGGCGCCGCGACCGGGGCTCACTCGCGGGTCAGCCACCCGTCGACGTCGGTCAGGTCGAGGAGCCGGGCCACCTGGGCGGAGACCGCTCGCAGGACCACGGCGACACCGGCCTCGTCCGCGAGGCGCCGGATGTCCAGCAGGGCGCCGAGCCCGCTCGAGTCGCAGAACGTCACGCCGCCGAGGTCGAGGACGAGGCGGGGCGGCGGCTCCTCCTGCAGCGCGGCGCCCACGTCGTCGACGAGGGCGGTGCGGACCGTGATGTCGAGCTCGCCCGACACGCGCACGAGGAGCTCGTCCGAGCTCCGTGCCACGTCGGTGTGGAAGGCCTGAGACATGGGCTACCTGGGTGGTCGCGCCGGCTCGCGCCGGGTGGGCCGTCGAATTCTGCCCCAGCGGCGGCGCCTCGGCCACACCTCGCGTGGTGCGGCCGCTCCCGACTGTCGCAGGCGATGCGTACGCTCGTTCGCACGGTGAGGGGGCGTCCCCCGTCGGGGCCGCCGCCACGAGGGAGGATCGCACGATGCAGCAGGGCCGGACAGCCGACGCCGGTGGGGCCGACGCCGACGCGCTCGTCGAGGCCGCCGTCGCCGCGGCGGCCGCCGGCGACGCCGCGCCCCACCTCGACGCGCTCGTGCGCCGCGGCAGGACGGGCGACGGTGCCCGGGCGGTCGACCGGGCCCTCGGCCGGGTGCTGGTCGACGGGCTGGCCGGCGCCTGGCGGCGGGGCTGGCAGCCCGCGGACCTGCACCGGGTGATCGAGCGCCGTGCCGGTCGGCGGCACGCGCGGCTGGCGGCCGAGGCCATCGGGCGCGAGGCGCAGCGCCACCCCGTGCGGGCGCTGCCGCCCCGGTGGCGCCTGCAGCTCGACGCCATCGGCGCGGCCGACCGGAGCCGGTCCACCGGCGACGGCTGGGTGCTGGTCGCCGCCGCTGGCGGCCGCGGCGAGCAGTGGCTGCGGCGCGCCGTCGAGGTCGCGGTGGCCACGGCCGCCCTGGTGCGCTCGCTGCCGTCGCTGCCGCTCCTGGGGCCGGTGCCCGGCGAGCCCGGCGCGACCGTGGCTCCGGGCACGGGGGCCGCGTGGCCCGTCGAGGCGGTCGGCGTCGACCCCCGGGTTCTGCGCAGGGTCACGGCGCTGCTGGCCAAGGCCGAGTCGACCACCTTCCCGGACGAGGCCGAGGCGCTCACCGCCAAGGCCCAGCAGCTGATGACCCGCCATGCGCTCGACCGGGCCCTCCTCGACGCCCACCGGGGGTCGGGGGCCCGGGTCGCGGCCCGGCGCATCGGCATCGACGACCCCTACGCACGGGCCCGCTTCCTGCTGCTGGCCGCCGTGGCCGAGGCCAACCGCTGCCGGGCGGTGTGGACGCGCCGGTGGTGGTTCGCCACGGTGTTCGGTGACGAGGCCGACCTCGACGCGGTCGAGCTGCTCTTCACGTCGCTGCTCGTGCAGGCCACCCGGGCGATGGTCGCCGAGCGACCGCCCGCCCGCTCGCCGGGGGCGACCCGCTCGTTCCGGCAGTCGTTCCTCGTCGCCTTCGCCGGCCGCATCGCCGAGCGGCTGGCCCGCGCGGCCGAGGACGAGGTGGCCCGGCGAGGCGACGGCGCGGGGGCCCTCGTCCCGCTGCTGCAGGCCCGCCGCGACGCCGCCGAGGCCGCGCTGCGGGCCGCCTTCCCCGAGGTGCGCACCACCCGGGTGACCGCCCGCGACCCGGCCGGCTGGGCCGCCGGGGTGCGGGCCGCCGACCGGGCCCAGCTCGACGGCTCCCGAACGCTCGCCGACCGTGACCCCGGCCAGCTCGGCCGGTGACCGCGCCGGGCGGCACCCCGGCCACCCGGCGCTCGGGCGGTCCTCAGGCCTCCCCGAGCGCCACCCGGGTGGCCCACGGGTAGTCGGCCTTGCCGCTCGGCGAGCGCTGCAGCACCTCGACCAGGTGCAGCTCCCGGGGCACCTTGTAGCCGGCGATCCGCGTCCGGCAGTGCTCCTGGACCGACTCGAGGGTCGGCGTCATCCCGGGGCGGGGCTGCACGACGGCGGCGACCCGCTGCCCCCAGCGCTCGTCGGGGACGCCGACGACGACGGCGTCGTAGACGGCCGGGTGCGACTTGACCGCCGCCTCGACCTCCTCGGGGTAGATCTTCTCGCCCCCGGAGTTGATCGACTGCGACCCGCGGCCCAGCAGCGTGATCGACCCGTCGGCCTCGACCGTGGCCATGTCGCCGGGGATGACGTAGCGGGTGCCGTCCACCTCGACGAAGGTCTCCGCCGTCTTGACCGGGTCGTTGAAGTACCGCAGCGGGATGTCGCCGGTGCGGGCGACCCGCCCGACGACGCCCGAGCCCGGCTCCACGGGCCGGAGGTCGTCGTCGAGGACCACGGTGCCCTCGACCGGCCGCACGGTGGGGCCGCCCTGCATCGCCGTGCGGCCCTTCTCCACGATGACGATGCCGTTGGCGCCGCCCTCGGACGAGCCGATGGCGTCGGTCATCACCAGGTTCGGGAACCGCTCGAGGAACTGGTCCTTGACCGAGGGCGAGAACACCGCGGCGGTGGACGACAGCGAGATCAGCGACGACAGGTCGCGCGTCGAGCTGGGGGGCTCGTCGAGCGCCTCGACCAGCGGCCGGCCCATGGCGTCGCCGGTGATCATGAGCGAGTTGACCTTCTCGGCCTCGACCAGGCGCCACACCTCGTGGGGGTCGAACTTGGCCATGAGGACG
>Ga0079224_100012490_pt1 | contig 11763 bp, 11 predicted proteins | sample Stecom2015_FD_80414 | JGI IMG/M metagenome (GOLD analysis project Ga0079224, IMG submission 80414) | Agricultural soil microbial communities from Utah to study Nitrogen management - Steer compost 2015 | ecosystem: Environmental > Terrestrial > Soil > Agricultural land | place: USA: Utah...
CTGACGTTGCAGGAGCGACGTCATTCTGGAATGCGCTCTTGCCCGACCTAACTTCCAGTGAAGCACCTTCACTACCACTGTTCAAGGGGGATATTTGAGATCACCGCTGAGGTCCCGGCTTTGCAGTGGCCACGGCTACTGCTTAATGATCGGACTTGGGTGAGGAACTCCAGCTCAACTCGAAATACGGACTATTGAACGGGTGGCGCTGAATCCGCGCGAGACTCGCTGTCAGAAGCATCCGGACGGAGACGCTTCTTGCTTTGACTGCGATCGCGCTTACTTTTTCTCGACTGCGACCCGTCGCAGTGACCGCTCAGTCAAGTGGGTACTCCCAGTCGTGGGAGTATCCAGGCTTGTAGTAGAACCCAAAAAAGGATGATGGCGACAAAAATCAATAAGTCCATGGATAAAAAAGGAAAAAACCTGTTCTCTTCGATGATCATGTTAGCATGTAGGAACATGATTCAGTCTTGTGGAGGGTACAAGGATGCGGTTTCTTCTCAGCTTGCTGGTTGTCGGTTGTTTCAGCTGGAGTCTTCTGGGAGCCGAACTGTCGGTGGGTGACCCGGCGCCAGACTTTCAACTTCAGGGAAGTGACGGCAAAGTGTATTCACTGGCGCAGTTCAAAGGTCAAAAGCCGGTGGTAATTGCCTGGTTTCCAAAGGCGTTTACCGGCGGTTGAACGGCGGAGTGCATGTCGCTGCGTGACAGCGGCGTTAAGTTGCAGGGGTTTAACGTAGCCTATTTTGCGGCCAGTGTCGATGATCCTGAAACCAATCAGAAGTTTGCCGAGTCGATGGATCTGAACTACCCGATTCTGAGTGATCCGAATCGCGAAACCGCCAGAGCCTTCGGAGTCTTGAACGATTCTAATAACCTGGCTCACCGTTGGACGTACTACATCGACAAGCAGGGCATCATCCGCTACATCGATCAGGAAGTTGACCCGAAGACAGCCGGCCCAGAACTGGTCGAGCGCCTTCAGGAACTCGACTGGACTGATTGATTATTCTCGAACTTGACCGGCCCCCAGGATGATCCACTTGTAGGTGGTCAGTTCCTGGAGTCCCATCGGGCCGCGAGCATGTAACCGCTGCGTACTGACGGCTACCTCGGCTCCCAGGCCGAACTGTCCGCCATCTGTGAAGCGGGTGCTGGCATTGACGTAGACAGTGGCGGAATCGACCTCCTGTACGAAGCGCATCGAGTTGGTATAGTCCTCGGTCACAATAGCGTCTGAATGCTGGGTACCATGTTGCTGAATATGCGAGAGAGCCTCGTCGATACCATCAACAATTTTGACCGCCAGAATCAGGGCCAGGAACTCGGTGTCGAAGTCCTTCTCACCGGCCGGGCGAACAGAAGGATCACGCCCCAGGATCGACAGCGCTCTGGAATCGCATCGGAATTCCACCCCGGCCCCCTTCAGCCTCTCATGGATTGTGGGTAGAAAGTCGACCGCTACGTCTCGGTGCACGAGAAGGGTATCCAGGGCATTGCAAACCGTCGGCCGCTGAACCTTTGCATTGAAAACTATTTCCGTCGCCTTCTTCAGATTGGCCGTTTTATCAATGTATGTGTGACAAATTCCGATACCTCCAGTAATGACGGGAATGGTGGCATTGTCACGAGCGAACTGGTGCAGCGCGGCACCTCCGCGCGGAATGATCATGTCGATGTACTGGTGTGCTTTCAGCATTTCTCCGACTAAACTTCGGTCGGTAGATTCTATGATCTGGACAGCACCAGCAGGCACTCCAGTGCCTTCCAGTGATTCGCGCAGGACCCTGGTCAGCGCCTGATTACTCTCGCGTGCTTCTTTGCCTCCCCGAAGGATCACCGCGTTCCCCGATTTAAGACAGAGAGTTGAAACGTCGATGGTGACATTCGGACGTGCCTCATAGATGACGCCAATGACACCGATCGGGATCCGACACTTACTGATCTGAAGGCCATTTTCGAGTATCCGAGAGTCGAAACGTTGACCGACTGGATCCGGTAGTGCGATCACAGAGTCGATGTCACGAGCGATGGCTTCCATCCGTTCCCGTGTAAGGAGAAGTCGATCCAGCAAGGCGTCACTTAACCCTGCGGCTCGACCGGCGTCGATGTCCTTCTTGTTGGCTTCCAGAATCTGGTCACCGTTCCTCAGCAGTCCTAGCGCAATCGACTTTAGCGCCCGATTCTTGGTTCGCGTATCCAGAATAGCAAGCTGCCGAGCCGCTTTTCGCGCGCATTCACCTTTCAAGGTCAGCTCACTTTGCATTTTCAGTCCTTTCCCGTGAAAGCTTTGAAGGTGCCTTCCCCGTAATTACCAGATCGTCGCGATGAACGACACTTGGTCCAAACTGATAACCGAGAACAGCCGCTATCTGGTCCGACCGGCGTCCCTGAATCCGGACCAGGTCATGAGACGCATAGGCTGTTATGCCCCTGGCAATTTCCGTCCCTGTTTCTGATAGCAGTCTGACCGTGTGCCCTCTCTCGAAATTACCCTGCACTTCCACGATTCCGGCTGCCAGCAAGCTTCGGCCGTGTTCGAGCAAGGCTTTGACGGCCCCGTCGTCAATAACTAAGGCGCCTCGGGGCTTTTCTGCTAGTATCCATCTTTTGCGGCTCTCCACCCGGCTGACGACCGCTGGGAAATAGGTTCCAAGCTTCTCGCCGCCAGCAATCCTTAAGAGAATATCCTTCTCCCAGCCAGAAGCGATAACCACATCAGTCCCAGAACAGGTCGCCAGTTCGGCAGCCTCGATCTTGGTTACCATGCCCCCTGTCCCAGATTCCGATTTGCCGCCCCCAGCGACCGCCTTCCGAATACTGGCATCAATCACCCGGACTTCCTCGACTAGAGTGGCCGAAGGATTAGACCTCGGGTCGGCCGTGTACAGGCCCTGTTGATCGGTCAAGAGAAGTAGCACGTCGGCATCCACCAGGTTTGCCACCAGCGCCGAGAGATTATCATTGTCCCCAATTTTGATCTCGTCGACCATCACCACGTCATTTTCATTGACAACCGGCACCACGCCGAGTTCGAGGAGTGATAGAAGGGTGTTGCGAGCATTGAGATACCGCTCGCGATCGGCTAGATCGGCCCGTGTCAACAGCGCTTGCGCAACGTTCACTCCGTAGAAAGAAAAGAATTCGGAATAGAGGGCCATTAAGCGGACCTGGCCGCTCGCCGCCAGAACCTGCTTGAAAGGCAGATCCTTTCTACGCGGAGGAGGGCCGAGGATCTCTCGGCCTGCAAATACCGCACCGGAGGAGACCAGAACCACCTGGTGGCCTTCCTGCACCAGCGCGGAGATTTGGCGTACCAATTCGAGCATACGGGGGCGGCTGAGGGTTTCCCCTCCATCAGCCAGAACGTGGGTCCCCAGTTTAACGACAATCCGCAAAATCTTACCTTCTCATCTGCGCAATACGGCAGGATTTTCAGGCTGTGGTCCAATCCCTGCAGCTATGGTTCCTGCTAAATGCCGTTTGTTAAGTTATCACGGATAAGTCCATCGGCCCAATTCGTGTACTTGTTGAGATCAGAAAGGACGGGACCCGGATGCTGATTAGAAATCATTTTCTTCGTGAGTCACACCCAGATCTCACCCTTCCACTTGAAAGGCACCGTTACCACCCGAGAGGCTCTCGCACATAAGCGCTAAGGGTTTCCCTCAGAGCGAGCCTCTTCCCTCGCTCGACCAGCTAAATAAATCTCTGACCGGAGTTTACTTGAGACAGATGAGCAGTGTCTGCTTTCAATTCGAGAGACCAGGAGGCTTTTTCACGATTGAGCCTCACCAGGCTACAGCAGGGGATACTGAGGAGAAGGTCCCCCTTCTCCCGCAAATCCACCTCCAGCAGACGAGCCACGCTACCCTGCACAGATGCACCGTGACCGACCAGTAGGATGTTTCCATGCTCCAGGTTGACCAAGCGGTCTACGGCCCTTCCGACACGTTCGAGCATCTGACTTCGAGTTTCGGGAAAGGTAGCGCGCACGGCTGATTCATAGCCTGTATCGAGGCGGGAATATCGCCTCTGCAACCATTCGGGATCTCTGGTATCGGGTCGGTAGGAGAACCACTCGGGATTGAGCCACTCTGATAATCCTTCCTCCAGTTTAAAGCTTCCATTCATTTCGTCCGCAATTAACTGTGCCGTTTCCACACACCGAAGAAAGGGCGATGACCAGATATGGGTGATATTCTCCCGAACTAACCTTCGCCCGGTTTCCCGAGCCTGTCTCCTGCCCTCTTCAGACAGGGGAGGATCATAGGGACGAACTGCAGTGCGGTGCCACTCCGGATCCTCGAAGTCCTTCCGGTTTCCATGCCTGACAATCCATACGGTAGAGGCCCTTGGCTGGGGTCGATTCAGCACTTGACTTACTCCCTCCGGTATCATCCAAATTGGCTGCAATATCGAATTATATTCGAAAAATTCGGGCGCCCCTGCCGCCCCTTTCACTTGTGATTTTGGTTTTGCCGGGATGGCCCGTCTGGTAGACTGGAGAAATCTTCTCACCAAAGGCGAGGAAAAAGCCATGAAGCTACAGGCAGCAATTCTAGTGTTTGTCTTGGCGTTTCTTTTTCAACCTCTGTTAGCTCAGCAGCAGGAGGACAAGTCACCCCAGCAGCCGCCACCGGGTCAGGATCGGGGTTCTGACCGGGACAGGGGACGGCAGGAGCCGGGTTGGAGGCAGCAACAGCCGCAGCAGGAGGAGCTTTATAACCGTCCCATCTTTCTCACCGGATCTGTCGAACTTTCCGACGGCAGTCCTGTGCCGGAATCGGTTCGTGTCTCTCTGATCTGCAACAATAACGTAGTCGACCAGGCTTTCACCCATCTTGATGGCCAGTTTTCGTTTCAGCTCGGCGACCATCGCCCGACTACCGTCATGGATGCCAGCGCTTCCGGAGCCGGATTCGGCGGACTCGGTGGAGTCGGGGGTGGACCTTCCTTCGGCCAGATGGGCTCGATCGGCGCCGGACGCTCGGCTGGACTGGGCCGTGTCGACTTGAGCCACTGTGAGATTCAAGCCTCCCTGCCCGGGTTCCTTTCCGATACATTGCGACTAGGAGTTCGCAGTGTTCTCGACAATCCCAACGTCGGCACCATCGTCCTTCATCGTTCACAACAGGCTCCAGGCACGACCGTCAGCCTGACAACCCTGGCTGCTCCGAAGGACGCGAGCAAGGCTTACGAAAAAGCGCGTAAGGAACTAGGTAAGAAAAAGCCGAATCTCAAGAATGCCACCAAAGAGCTGGAGAAGGCGGTCGGCATTTACCCTGAATTCTCGGCGGCCTGGTACCTGCTGGGTAACCTCCGCAAAGAAGCCTCTGATATGGGAGGGGCGCGCGATGCATATCAGAAGGCAGTAGCCGGCGACCACCAGTATGTCCCTCCCTACCTGGGACTGGCCGAGATAAGCTTGCAGGAAAACAACTTGGAGGCAGTTGAACAGTACTCCCAGGAGGTTCTGAAACTAAATCCGTCCATTACCGTAGCCCACTACTTTAATGCTGTGGCCAACTATTTTACAGGTGAGATGGAGCCGGCTGAAGAATCTCTCAAGATGATCAAGGCAACCCCTGGAGAAGCGGATCGATTCCCCATGACCTATTACATGATGGGCATTATCGAGGCCAATCGGGGGAACTACAGTGAGGCCGCCGCAGATCTCGAGCGACTGCTGGAGATTCAACCTGAGTTTCCGGTCGCTGCCGATGTGGAAAAGCAGCTGCAAGAATGGGAAAGCGCAGGGCTGATCGTAAGAGAAAGCAACCGGAACCAAGAAGTCCAGCAAGAAAAGGAAGAAAACAAAGAAGAAAAGTAACAGGATTAGACCGCAGGACACCTCCCTTATCCTGGTGTCAGCGCCCAGACGATCGGTTGGCCGAAGCTGTTCGGCCGTGCGGCGTCTACTCGCTGAGGCACGTCTTTTCCCGATCGGAATCGCCCTCGCAAAGAATGAGATGTCTTGAAAGGTCGTCTACTCCCCCATTGTCACTTCCCTCCCCCTCTTAGCCCGGCGTTCGATTTTTCCATTCAGAGCCTGGCTGCAGACCAGGCCCCTCGCCTTCACGAAATCGTTACGAGAGCGGCGCTGCACGTAGCCGGCAATTGACATGCCTGGCTAATCGTTGAAAGATTGCCAGAAACCACGAATCCGCTGGAGGAGCTATATGAAGGTTACAACGATGGAGGTACTGGGAGTTCAGAATCAACTCGGCGAGGGCCCAGTCTGGATATCCGCCGAACAAGCGCTCTACTGGACCGATATCCGGAAGATGCAAATTTACCGCTTTTATCCGGACACCATGAAGACGGAGTATTTTCAACTCCATGACCTGGTCACGTTTATTGCACCCCGCTCTCGTGGCGGGTGGATTATTGCTCTGCGCGATAGCCTTGCCTTCTGGGAACCCGATCAGGATCCAGAGATCATCATCAGTCCGCTTGCCAATCAAGAGGGCATTCGTTTTAACGATGGCGCCGTCGACTCGCAAGGACGGCTCTGGATCGGTTCTATGAATGAGAAAAATCCGGAAAATCGAGACGGAATTCTGTTCCGGATGAACACTGACCTCACTCTCGAAGTCGTCGACAGCGGATTTACGATATCCAACGGGATCGGCTGGAGTCCCGACAATCGCTGGATGTACTTCACCGATACGTTGAGTCGAACGATCTTTCGCTATGAGTTTGATCAAGGAACCGGAGCTGTAACAAACCGGAGTGCGTTTATAAGAGTCCCCGATCATGAAGGATTTCCAGACGGACTTTGCGTAGACTCGGAGGGCTTCTTATGGAGTGCGCAATGGGCAGGATCAAAAGTCGTTCGATATACCCCCGACGGAGAACCGGCTGACCAGATTAATCTGCCTGCGGCTCACATTACGAGCTGTGCGTTTGGTGGTAAGAACCTCGATGACCTTTACGTCACGTCCGCCTGGGACGAGTTAGACGAGAACAGCCGAAAACAGCAACCTCGAGCCGGCGATCTCTTCGAGATTGCGCAGTCGGTCATCGGACGCGAGACGTATCCATTTGGTGGCTGATTACCACATCTTTTCAGGGCTTGATTTCGTGTAAATCCATAAGCCCAACTGGAAATAAAGGCGACAGACTCTCGACAATCAGGTATGGCAATGGAGCTTCATGGAAAGAACATCATCGGACGACATCTCTCTGGGTTAGGATCCCCCGCCCTGGCGGCGGTGAATCCCCGAACCGGAAAAAAGCTAAAACCATTCTTTTATGAAGCTACGATGGAGGAGGTCGACCAAGCGCTAGAGTTGGCCGAACGCGCCGTTCCAGAGTTGCGTGACATTGACGACGGGCGTCGAGCCGACTTTCTTGAGCTGATTGTCGAGGAAATTCTCCATCTGGGAAACCACCTGATTCAACGAGCCACAGAGGAAACTGCACTTCCTGAGGCTCGCCTGACTAGCGAGCGTGGTCGGACAATTAATCAGCTTCGCATGTTCGCTTCCCTGATCCGAGAAGGGAGCTGGGTAGATGCCCGAATCGATCGAGCCGTTCCTCAGCGTCATCCCATTCCGAAACCGGATATCCGGAGGATGCTGATTCCGATTGGGCCGGTCGTCATTTTTGGGGCCAGTAATTTCCCGCTTGCATTCTCCGTCGCAGGAGGGGATACGGCTTCGGCCCTGGCGGCGGGAAATCCTGTCGTGGTGAAAGCACACCCGGCCCACCCGGGAACGTCGGCACTGGTCGCAGACGCAATACTGAAAGCCTGCGAGAGGGCCGGAATGCCGGAAGGCTGCTTTTCGCATCTCCATGGACTCAGTCATGACGTCGGCCTCCGGTTGGTCCGGCATCCGGCCACCCGTGCGGTGGGCTTTACCGGTTCCTTTAAAGGTGGAAAGGCGCTCTTCGATGCAGCCGTGACCCGCCCCGACCCTATTCCGGTTTATGCAGAAATGGAGTCTATCAACCCGGTCTTTATTCTTCCAGGAGCTCTCAGCAGGGCATCTGAACTGGCCGCGGGGTTGGCCCGATCCGTCACTCTCGGGGTCGGCCAGTTCTGCACCAATCCGGGATTGATTGTCGGTCTGACGGGCCCCGGACTTGCGAAGTTGGAAGAGGAGCTGGCCCAGGCGCTTTCAGGAATAAGTCCTGAAACGATGCTCTATGCCGACGTGCGCAAGAACTTCCTCGACCAGCTGCGACAACTGCAGCAGGTGCCAGGTGTACGAGTGGTGTTCCAATCCTCGGCCGCTCTGTCGGAGAGCCGAAACGAGGTTCTGCCGGTAGTACTCGCGACAGACTATCAAACGTTTCGGTCGAATCCTGAGTTATCGAAAGAAGCCTTTGGTCCTTCTACTCTTGTGACCGTCTGTTCTTCACCGGATGAGATGGAGGCACTGGCAGAAGGACTGGAGGGCCATCTCACCGCGACGTTGCATGGCACTGACGAAGACCTCAGAAATAACCGGAGACTGGTTGCTATTCTCGAAAGAAAGGTGGGACGTTTAATCTTCAACGGCTTCCCGACCGGGGTGGAAGTTTGCCCTTCGATGCACCACGGCGGCCCTTTCCCTGCGACGACTGACGTTCACTTTACCTCCGTCGGCACCGCCGCAATCCACCGTTTTGTCCGACCCATCTGCTATCAGGATTTTCCTCAAGAAATACTGCCGATTCAGCTGCGAGACAAGAATGTTCGGCACATCTGGCGCCTTGTGGATGGTGAACTGACACGAGACGACTGTTGATCCTCTGTCAATTTCGCCTGTTGGCAGCCAGGATCTTCTTCCGTAAACGGAGAGAACGAGGGGTCACTTCGATCAGTTCGTCGTCTCGGATGAACTCGAGCGCCTGTTCGAGGGAAAGCTTTCGGGGTGGAATCAGCCGAATCAACTCGTCACCGGTGGATGATCGAATATTGGTCAGCTTCTTTTCACGAGTGATATTGACGTCGAGATCATGAGGCCGCGAATTTTCTCCCACAATCATTCCTTCATAGACGACTTCGCCAGGCTCGACGAAAAGTTCCCCTCGCGGTTGTAGATGTTCAATGGCATAAGCAGTGGCTTTACCCGGGCGGTCGGAGACGAGGACTCCAGAAGTGCGGTGAGGAATTTCTCCTTGCCACACATCGTATCCGTCGAAGAGGTGATTGAGGATTCCCTCCCCTCGCGTATCGGTCAGAAATTCGGTCCGGAATCCGATCAATCCTCGCGACGGCAGGCGGAACTCCATTCTGACCCGGCCTCCACCGTGATTGACCATCTGCATCATTCGTCCTTTCCTCATCCCCATCTTTTCATTAACGACTCCGATATAGGCTTCAGGAACATCGACAAGTAGAAGTTCCATCGGTTCCTCCAGACCTTGACCACCCATGCGAGTGAGTACCTCCGGGCGGCCGACCAAAAATTCAAAGCCTTCTCGACGCATCATCTCCAGCAGCACGGCGAGTTGGAGTTCGCCGCGTCCGGAGACTTTCACGCTCTCGGGCGAACCGGTTTCCTCGATCCGGATCGAAACATTGGTGAGCGTTTCTCTCTCCAGGCGCTCGCGAAGTTTCCTTCCCGTCACATGAATACCTTCGCGACCTGCCAGAGGAGAATCATTGACCGACAAAAGCACGGCAATTGTCGGCTCTTCTACTTTGATGGGAGGAAGTGGCATCGGGTTATTCGGGTCGGAGATTGTCTCTCCAATCTTCAGATCTGCAATGCCGGCGATGGCAATGATATCCCCGGCCTCAGCCTCTTCAATTCGAACGCGCTTGAGTCCTTGGTAACCAAAGATAGCATTGACCTCAACCGGAATGATGTCACCCTGCAGTCGACAAAGGGCGGCCCTCTGCTTGTCTCTGATTCTTCCCTGAAAAACTCGGCCGATTGCCAATCGCCCCAGGTAGTCGTCGTAGTCGAGACTGGTGACTAGAAACTGCAGAGGGGCATCTGGAAGGTAGGGGGGTGCGGAAACCGTCCTCACGATCTCTTGAAAAAGTAGCCCCAGGTTCTGGTCCGGTCCTTCGGGATCGATACGGCAAATTCCCTTACGTGCGTCCGTATAGAGAACGGGAAACTCGAGTTGTTCCTCGCTGGCGTCCAGATCGATGAAAAGATCGTAGATCTCGTCCAGAACTTCGCGGGGCCTTGCATCGGCGCGATCAATCTTGTTGATCACGACAATTGGGGGAAGTCCTGCCTCGAGCGCCTTGCGAAGCACAAATCGCGTCTGCGGCATGGGTCCCTCCGAGGCATCGACCAGCAACATGACACCGTCCACCATTTTAAGGGTGCGCTCCACTTCGCCTCCAAAATCAGCATGGCCCGGGGTATCGACAATGTTGATGTGGACCGAACCGAAGGTGACAGCGGTGTTCTTAGCCATGATGGTAATGCCCTTCTCGCGCTCCAGGTCGATGGAGTCCATGACTCTTTCCGCGATCTGCTGGTTCTCGCGAAAAATTCCGCTCTGCCACAGCATGGCATCGACAAGGGTGGTCTTGCCGTGATCGACGTGTGCGATGATGGCTATATTACGGATGTTTTCTCGCTTATTATCCATAGATTTTCTCGACTATTAGAAAGCGGAATATTAACAGCGACTCACATATTGCCTTCCGCGACCGCCTTCACACGGTGGTTGGTAGCAAGTGAGGAAAGGGGCTATTATACGCCCAGTTCATATCTTGCAGGGTTCAATGCTCGGGAGATAGCGGTCATGAATATCCAGTGTCGAATCGTGGACGGAGTGGTTATTCTCGATTTACTTGGTAAGATCAGGATAGGCGGTGAGACGGAGGCCATTCGGACGCAGGTTAATGCACTGTCCAACAGCGGGGTAAAATATATCCTTCTCAACCTTGAGGGGATTACCGACATCGACAGTTCCGGATTGGGTGAACTGGTCAGTGCCTATACCAGTGCAAACCGGCGTGGAACGCAGTTGAAGCTGCTCAACCTGACCCGTCGGGTGCGACAGCTGATGGTCCTGACAAAGCTGCTCACAGTCTTCGAAGCCTTTGATGACGAGCAGATGGCAGTTGCCAGTTTTTACAACTGATGCCCTGACAAGCCAATCGACAGCCACGACATCACCAAGGATGCACCAGAACTGATACAGACTTGCTAGCATAAGACCCTGGCGAGTGTTGACTTGAGGAAGGAGGAGAAGTCTTGGCCAACAATGAAGAATACATCCTGTTCAGTGGAGGCGCGCCCGGAGCGGAAGCGGAATTCGGTCGCAATGCAGAGAAGTACGGACTGGAAGAAGTCAATTTCAGTTTCGAGGGCCACAAGATCGAACGCGCTCGAGGCGTTCGATCCCTAACTCAAGAAGAGTTACAACAGGGTGACGTAAGTCTGGTTTATGTTTCTCGTCTCATGAACCGGCGTTACACTGATAGCCCTACTTTTAGAAAGATCCTTCAGACGATCTGGCACCAGATCAACAATGGTCAGCAAATCTTCGTAGTGGGACGCATCCTCGAGGACCAGACTGTCCGTGGAGGAACGGGCTGGGGTGCGGAGTTCGCCAAGCTCTGCAATAAGCCACTTCATGTTTTCGATCAGGAGCGAAACCAGTGGTTCACCTGGAATGAACGCCGGTGGGTACCTCATACCCAGGACAATCTGCCGAAAATTGAAGCCCATCATTTCACCGGGACTGGAACTCGTTCTTTGACCGATGAGGGAAGGAAAGCCATTCAAGAACTCTTTGCTCGGAGTTTTGGAGAGTAGGATCGATCACTGCTGTCCAAATTAGGTGAGATTGGAC
>Ga0079224_100012492_pt1 | contig 11762 bp, 2 predicted proteins | sample Stecom2015_FD_80414 | JGI IMG/M metagenome (GOLD analysis project Ga0079224, IMG submission 80414) | Agricultural soil microbial communities from Utah to study Nitrogen management - Steer compost 2015 | ecosystem: Environmental > Terrestrial > Soil > Agricultural land | place: USA: Utah...
GAGCAAAGCGAGTTTTGGTGCTCTATGTGCTGATTCGCATATTTGGTTATTTGATGATTTGCTCCTGCATGCAGCAGGCCATACCTTCGGCAGGCAGGCCATCCCTCCGGAGGCCGTCCCTTCGGGAGGCAGGCAGGGATCCGTAGATACTCACATCACATTTTTCATCCCCCTCCCGAGCTCATGGCTACCGCTCCCCCCTTCGCCGACCCACGAGACTTCCGCACAAGGGGGACACGTAGGGCGCACTACCTACCGTTTCGCCACCACCCACCAACCAGTTACTCGATCCAATAGTTACACGCTTGCCCGATTCAACACATACCCGATTCAACATCCTTCGCAGATAAGCACACCGACTCGAACTGAGCGAGATCCCGACTCGTCGGGACAGCGAGGTCCCCTAAGTGAAACGGTCGGGATCTGCATATTTACAATCTAAAGCGAACCATGCCCCACCTCCCCAACGACAATCGCAGCCCCGTCCTTCCCGACACTGGACGCAGATAGGACGATCGAAATACCGTGATTTCATGCCTTCTGTTCGCTTACGGACAGAAACCCATGCCCCGATCATTACCAAGCAGCAACGTATTCGCACCCACCCGGGGAACGCGAATATGGACAAAGGAAAACATCAAAAACTGCGCGTCGATTCGTCTTTTTTTGATACCTTTATCCCACCTCTACCCATTAATGAGCGAAAAACACCATTTACCAGGAAGCCGCCGCCTGTTTAGGTATATGCTTGTTTGCCTCGTAGGCCTGTTTTGCAGCGAGGAGCCTGCGTATGGGCAAGCCTACACCATTACCAAATTAAAGCTTTTCCCGGACCGCGACGAGGTACTCGTTAAGGATGTGAGCGTGGATAGCCTCGGTTTTATCTGGTTCTTGACGAATGGCGAGGTCTACCGCTACGACGGATACCGATCGCTGGATATCCTGAAAACCATTGCAGGGCAACGGCTCACCGACGACATGCCCCAACGTATCCTGATCGACCAGAACCATCGGCTCTGGATGGCGGGCAACGCGAATTTGACCTACCTCGATCTTAAGACCTGGACCGTCTATCCCATCGACTCCGCCCTTCTCCCGCCCTTGCCGCACCGTACCGTCGCATGGATGAAACAGCTGCCAGACTCCGCGGTCATGGTCGCCTATGAAAATGGCCACCTCTTATTGATCGACGGCCACGATATCACCCGAATTGACGACCTGCACGAACGCGGAGCCGTTACAAACAATAAAATATCGCCTCGGAGCGCGGTGTATTGGCAAGGGCGTTATTACGTGGGCACCAGTGCGGGGAGCCTACTGTCCGTATCGGCGGACGACCTCAGCCGACGGCAATATACGTCCCTTCCCGGCCTTGACCGGGTCATCACCCACATCATTAAGCAGCCAAGCTCCCTCCTCCTGGACGTTTTTGACAAGGGTACCTACCAGGTATCCAGCGACGGGATCCCGACTCCGTTCATCATCGACGGGCTCCCGATATCGAGCAATAAGATGTACGTGCTCGCCGACGGCGATGCGCTGTCCGCCTACGCGGACGACCAATGGGTGTACCTGCTTGACTCTGCCCTCACCGTAACGCAGCGACTGGGCATTCCGTCGGCCAATCGCTTTAATACGACGATAGCCAAAGTCGTGGGAGACGAGGTCCTGCTGGGTACCGAAGAAGGGGTTTTTGTGGTCTACCCGCAGACCGCCGGCCTTTCGCATTTGCTGCCCTCCAATCCGGGACCCAACAAAAGCACGCGCGGCATTTATGCCTACCCCGACGGCGCGGTGTTTTACTGCACCTACAACGGCGCTGGCTTCATCGAGCCCAACGGCGGCGACACCTTGCTCCTCCCCCAGCTCAAGCACGCCTATGCCCTACTGCCTATGGACGACCACCGACTCCTGGTCGGCACGGACGGCGGTTCGCTTAAATTATTCGACCGCAGACGACTTACCGTGACGGATTTCCCCTACTCGCTTGCCGAAACTGCCGCTGGGCAGCACGTCGATAACCTCCCCGCACATGTAATGAGCCTAGGCGAGACCGACCATGACTACCTCGTGGGAAGCATGAGCGGGCTTTGGCTCTTGGACAAAACGACCCACGAACTGCGAAAATACCAGCTGCCAAGCGGCGAGCCCCACGCACTCGACCTTCACATCCGGCATATCGCGCAAGCGGGCGACGGCCGGATTTTGCTCAGCACCAATATTGGCCTCCTCGAACTAAACCAAGGCTTCCTGACCAAACGTTATCCACTGGCGGGCAACCTCGGCATATTCAAGGCCATCCCCAGCGGTGATACCACATGGGTGGCTACGCAAGGCAACGGCTTGGTCGCCATCGATTCGGCGGGCACTGTTTTGCGTGCGTTTAGCACTACAGAAGGGCTGAGCAACAACCTCGTGTATAGCGTGGAGCGCGTGGGCGATGTGCTGGTGGCGGGAACGGCCAACGGGCTCAACCTATTGCAGGGCAGCCAAGTTCGCCGCATCGGCATGGCCGAAGGCCTTCGCCAATCCGAATTTAACTCGGGCGCCTCCTTCTGGGACGCGCCCCGCAACCGCCTGTACGTCGGCGGTCTATCGGGATATACGGTGCTGGACATGCGACAGCGATGGTTTGAGGGCGGCAAGCCCTTGGACAGTTACATTACCGAAATACACCTCTCTACGGGAAAGGCCGGCGATCGGTTATCCGATTATGGAAGCCCGTACCGCGAGGCCCATACCGTCACCCTCAACCCTGACCAAAGCCTAACAGGCCTTTATCTCGGGACGCCCCGAAACTATCGGGTGAATACCGAAATCCGCTACAGCTTCCATCAGGGTCAATGGGAAACACTGGAACAAGGGCAATTCATTTCCCTCATTGCGCCTGCACCGGGCACGTATGCCTTGACCATCGAAACGGTCAATACCGCCCCGGCCGGGCTACGCAAATCCGTTTCGATTACCAAGAAGCCCGCGTACTACGAAACGGCGTGGTTCAAAGCGCTGGTCGTGGCGTCCATCGTCTTGCTCATGTATGGATGGAACAGGAGCAGGCTGCGCAAAATACAGCAGGAACAGCAACTGCGCACCCGCATAGCCGCGGACCTGCACGACGAGGTGGGGAGCTCGCTGACGCGGATATACTACCAAGCCGGCGCGCTAGCGGCCAACGATGGAACCGGCGGACAAGGCCTCAAACGGATCTCCACGACCAGCCGGCAGGCCCTCCTATCGATGAGTGACATGGTATGGTCGATTGATTCGCAGTTTGACACCATGAAAGAACTCATCATCCGGATGAAAGACTACGCCTACAAACTACGGAACGAACTGCAGGTAACCTGTCGATTTGAGGTGCATGGCGACTACGAGACGGGGGCAATCCGACAGCTCGTCCGCCAAAACCTGTTCCTCATTTTCAAAGAGGCACTCAGCAATGCGATTCAGTATGGCGACGGTTCGCCCATCGGCATCAACCTCTATCTGGACAAAACCATACGGCTGGAAATAAGCAATCGGCACCGAGCCCGACCCGCTCCACGCGCTCCGATCGAAAAGCAAGGCGGACGGGGAATCGGAAACATGCGGCAGCGGGCCATAAAGATGGGGGGCGAATTGCACATTGACAACAGGGACGGGATATTTACGCTAACGGTACGTGTCCCCTAACGCGCCCTACCCCAAAAGGGGGTGCCTAACCCGCCCCAATATTGCTACTTTTACGCCATGATACGTGTAGGCATCATCGAAGACGACGAACAGATCAGGGAAATGCTGGTCTCCTACTTTGAAAACGAGCCGGGTTTTAATTGCCTCCTTTCTGCGTATTCGATCGAATCGTTTATCGACCAGTGGCCCAGCGATGTCTATCTGGACGTTATCCTATCAGACATTGGCCTCCCCGGCGAATCGGGTATTAAAGGAATCCGGCGCATCAAAAAACGGGCGCCTGCATGCCAGGTCGTGATGCTGACGGTCTACGACGACTCGAATCACGTATTCCAAGCGCTGAGCAATGGCGCTTCGGGCTACCTCCTCAAGCAGACGCCCTTGCCCAAGATCAAGGAGGCCGTCCTATCCCTACATGAGGGAGGCGCACCGATGTCGCCGGGAATCGCGCGTCTGGTAGTCGAGTATTTCAATCCCAAACCCTCCGTTGAACTACGAGAAAACCTGACGCCACGCGAAGCGCAAATCGTGGCAGCCATCGAGGAAGGACTCACGAATAAAGAAGTCGCCATCCGTTTCGACATCTCGCTCGAAACCGTCAAATACCACATCAAAAACATCTACGAAAAACTGCAGGTGAATAACCGGCACGCGCTGATCAGCCGAAAATATAAATAGCATGCCGCGCTATCGCAAAAAGGCGCACGTGAGCAAACGCATCGACTCAATGCTCGGCCGACACTCCATCCGATCGGTAGCCTTTTCATACACATCGCTCCAATAGCAGATAAAGGACAACCAGGATGCCGCTTTCCACGTTGCCGCGTCCCCCCCAAAAGAGGGATACCATTTCCCCCCAATAAATGGTCAATTTGTAGCACTATGAGAAGACATCTACCTCGCCTGCCTATGCAGCTGCTTCGGCTATGGATAAGTTCGATGAGTGTGTTAATCAGTATTGCGGCAGCGGCTCAGCAACCGTTCATTACCACGTGGAAGACGGACAATCCAGGGGAAGGCATCATCATACCCGTGAACCCGAATATCGCCGGATATAATTATACCGTGGACTGGGGGGATGGGGTGATAACCCAGCACACCGAGGAAGCCACGCATACGTATGCGACATCAGGTACGCACACCGTATCCATTACCGGTGACTTCCCGGCGCTGTACCGGCCCGGCTCTAAGCTGCTGTCCGTTGACCAATGGGGCGACATCCAATGGAAAAGCATGGAGCGCGCCTTTCAAGACGCTTCCAATATCGTACTTAATGCAACCGATGCGCCCAACCTAAGCGCCGTATCGTCCATGGCCGAGATGTTTAGCCGTGCAAGTTCCTTCAATGGTGATCTCGCTGGTTGGGATGTATCGCATATTACGGATATGAGCAAGATGTTTCAGAGCGCGACTGCATTTAATGGCAGCCTAAGCGGTTGGAATACCGGCGCGGTGACGGATATGTCCTTGATGTTCATGGGTGCCTCTTCATTTAATCAGGATTTAAGTAGCTGGGACGTATCTGGTGTCCAAACCATGCTGGCCATGTTTCAGGACGCAGTGGCCTTTAACGGCAGTTTGAACGGCTGGGATACTGGACAGGTAACCGATATGACCAATATGTTCTATCACGCTTCCTCGTTTAATCAGGATATCGGCAGCTGGGACGTATCGAGGGTGCAGCATATGAACGGGATGTTTCAGCAAGCAAGCATGTTTAACGGCAATTTAAGCGGCTGGGATACCGGAAACGTAATCGACATGACGCACATGTTCACGGATGCCGGCTCATTTAACCAAGATCTTAAGGACTGGAATGTATCTAACGTTGAATATTTCTCGGCAATGTTTCAAAACGCATCCGCCTTTGATCAGAATTTGGGCCTCTGGGATATTTCGGGACTGAGCGAAAACTGGAGCATGAGCACCATGCTTAGCTATTCCGGCCTCTCCGGTGCAAACTATGACGCCACGTTGATCGGTTGGGCAGCACAGAACAACCTCCTTCGTGATCTGGAATTAGGCGCCGAGGGACTGATTTACTGTGCAGGGTCGGAAGCGCGGCAGACCCTGATTGACCAATACGGGTGGACCATCGTCGGGGATAGCCCCAATTGTGAATCGATGCAAGTCTTCGTCGACACGGAAAATGGAAATACGCTGGCTATCCCCGCTGAGAGGAGCGACGCGATCCAGCAATTGAAACAGAAGATAGCGGATGAGACGAATATTCCTCCGCACCTCCAGCAGCTCTTCTATGCCGGAGTCGAGTTAGAAGATGGCCGGACGCTGGAGGACTACGGCATTGAAAATGGGGACACCCTACACTTAACGGAACTTCAGGAATCGGACCGACGACCCTTTGCCACGGTATGGAAGACGGACAACGAAGGCGGCACCGCAAACGACCAAATTCGGATACCTGCCATCGGCGAGTTCACCTATACTTGGGTGGACCTCAACGATCCGGCAGTTACGGGTTGGGGGAATGGAAGCGGTGAGACCGTCGTGACGTTTCCGCAACCTGGAAGCTATGAGGTACGTATGGCGCCGACGGGGAGCCCCCCTTTTCATTCGATCCAATTGAATCATTTAGTTGCTGGAAATGATGTAGCCAAGCTGTTGGAAGTGAAAAACTGGGGCACCGTACATTGGAGCAGATTCATGTTCTATGGTTGCAAGAACCTGAAAATCACCGCGACGGATATCCCTGACCTGAGGGGCGTGACGGACTTAAGCTCTACGTTCGCGCTAAGCGGAATAGATGTAATACCCAATATCAATGATTGGGATGTCAGCACGGTAACGAACCTGAGTAACTTGTTTGAGAACCTGACGGACTTCAATCAATCCTTGGACAACTGGGACGTCAGCAATGTAATCAGGATGAGTTTTATGTTTGACGGAGCAACCAAGTTCAACCAGCCGCTGGATAGTTGGGATGTACGCAAGCTACAGTCCATCAGCTATATGTTCCGCGACGCTTCCAGCTTTAACCAATCTTTGGCCGCATGGCAAATGGAAAGTTTCGTTGGAGGTGTCGGCTTGTTTCAGCGGAGTGGCATGAGCTGCGAAAACTTCAGTTATTCCCTTTATAGCTGGGCAACGAATCCCAACACGAATGATGGCGCTATACTGGACGGGTCAGGCGTGACATATAGTCCTGACATTGCTCCCTACGTGGACAAACTCCGGGAGGAGCGGAATTGGACCTTTCAGTTACTAGAGGAAGGGACCTGTAGTGTTATACTGCCGGATCCTCCCATTGGACCCGACGACGGCAACATCCTCTATGTAGATGCCAACGTGAACACCGCTGCCAGTGGTTACACCGGAAGCGGCAATAGTTGGGCGAATGCCATCCCCCAGCTGGCCGATGCGCTGAACTGGGCGCGGGAGCAGTACGACGGTGGCAGCCCGGGCTGGAGTGAAACCGAGCCCCTACAGATTTGGGTGGCCTCCGGTACATACTCGCCGGCAAGCGGCGAATCTTTTGAGATGGTAGCAAACGTGAAAATATACGGCGGCTTCAACGGTTCGGAAGAGGGGTTATCATCGCGGGATTGGCATACGAATGCCACCGTGCTGCAGGGCAACGGCGCATCTGTGGTTCGGAATCCCAGTTCGGCAGCCCTGTCACGCGCTGCACGATTGGACGGCTTTACCATTACAGGCGGTCAAAGTATGGAAGGTGGTGGGATTTATAATGCTACTGACGCCACCTTTGCGAACTTGATCGTGCGGGGGAATATTGGCATCGGCTCGGGTGGCGGGATCCGCAATTTCGCGTCTGGTCTCTACTATAATATTTTGATTACGGATAACGATTCGCCCATGGGCGCTGGTTTTTTCACCACGGTATCCGACAGTGAGCCCGTATTGGTCAATATCACGAGTTCGATGAACCGGGGTGATCATGGCCCTGAATTTTATCATGAAGCGGGTATGCCCACGGTAATAAATTCAATCTTCCATGGAAATGGGGTTTATATGGTCGGCGATGGCCAGTCGTTGACCGCGCGTCATAGTTTAATACAAGATAGACGTGTTACAGATGAAGGCAATGTGGATGGCCGGGTGATTCCCATGTTTGTAAACGCGGGAGATGGCGATTTCTCGCTACTGTCGAGTAGTCCTGCTATCAATGCCGGAGACAATACCGCTTATATTGGGGTGGGAGGCGCTGTGGACAATGACCTTGACCTGGCGGGCAATCCGCGAGTGGTAGACCATACGATCGACATGGGTGCCTATGAGTATCAAGGTAATGGGGTGTCTTTCGTGACACCTGACGAAAACAACATCGTATACGTGGATAGCAGCGTCGATACCACCGCGCCTGGATATACCGGAACGGGCGACAGCTGGATGAATGCCCTCAGGTTTTTGTCCGATGCGACCGAAGCCGCACAAACGAATTCGGCTATTCAGGAAATCCATGTGGCACAGGGAACATACTATCCCACCGGATCGCAAAACCACACCAACCGTGATCGTTCATTTACCATCGTACGCGGTGGATTGAAGCTGCTGGGCGGTTTTCCCAGTGGTGGGGGTGCGCGCTCCCAGAGCCTCATTGAGCAAACCATATTGAGCGGTGACATCAATGTAGCCGGTGATCATGCGGACAATACGTACAACGTGCTCATCATCGCGGGAGTCGATGCCGCCGCCGACAGCGTAATCGTCGACGGATTCACGATCACGGGAGGCAATGCCGACACCTATATCTTGAAGGAATATAACGGACAGCAAGTAAATACCTTGAACGGAGGAGGTCTATATGCCACGGGGCTTTCCCCGAATACCGTGGTGCGCAATTCCGTATTCACGGATAACCATACTACAGGCAAAGGGGCGGCTATATTCGTGCAGTATGCCTCCTTAACGTTAAGTCAACTGCTAATCGAAAACAATACCGGAGGAAGTGGAGCAGGCATCTGTGTGGATAGTGGTTCTACGCCCCTTTTGGAACATTTGCAAATCCTTAATAATGAAGCCAAGGCCTATTGGGGAGGCGGCGGTCTGTACGTCAATGGCATGACTGCATCCCCTGTCGTGCGCAACGTGGTAATTAGCGGCAATATGGCCACTAAAAACGGAAATGCTACCGCCAGCCACGGCGGAGGCATGACCATCAGCGGCGGGAGTCCCGATATAGCGAGCACCATCATCACCGGGAATCAATCCGATCTGGGAGGAGGCGTGTATATATCTTCCGGTTCTACCCCGGCGCCCCTCCTCACCAATGTGACCATCAGCGGCAACACCGCCCTTTCGTCAGGCGGCGGTATCTACGCCTTTTTCTCGAATGGCCGGATAGTGAACTCCATCATTTGGGGGAATTCGGCTCCCGAAGCCAACGCCATTTTGATTAGAGGGCAGGGAAGTGAGGATTTTGAAATAAGTTACACCCTGTACAGCAATGGTCCTGGGGATACGCATTTGCAAGGCGGCTTCTCCGGCTACAACAACCTCACCGGGGATCCCCTGTTTGTCGATGCTCCGGCCGCCACGACAGCACCCTTTGCAAACGGCGACTACCGCCTACTGGAAAACAGCCCAGCTATCAATGCCGGCTCCAACGAAGCGGTTCCTTCCAACCACGCGGTCGACCTAGACGGAAACCCGCGCATACACGATCTTGAACTTGGCGGTTTGGTTGATTTAGGCGCCTATGAATCCATTTATGGCAACCTTGTCCGACCGGATGCCCACGGGATAGTCTATGTGGACAGCGCCATCACCGATGCCGGCGACGGAAGCAGTTGGCAGGAAGCACTTAAACACCTCTCCACCGCAACCGAAGCAACGAAGAATCAGCGGGACATCCACGAGATACACGTTGCCAAAGGCACGTATTATCCTACGGGCGATCAAGCCGGGACGGATCGCTTCCGCTATTTTGGAATTGCCCGTCCCGGGATTAAGCTCTACGGAGGATATCCTAACGGCGGTGGTATACGGGATCACCAAGCCTACGTAACTACATTAAGTGGCGATATTGGCATCCCAAAAAACAACACCGACAACAGCTACCATGTGATCATATTAACCGGAGAAGCGACAGCAACCGATAGCCTCGTCATAGATGGATTTACCATTACGGGGGGTAATGCCAATGATAGCGAAACCGTTCCTCCACTTGCAGCTTCGAATTTGGGTATAGCCAATAACGTCGGCGGTGGGATGATTACCGTCGGGTTATCCGAAAGCGCAGCTATTCGAAACAGCATCTTTACTGACAATCATGCAGTTGGCGGAGCAGGAATGGCAAACTTCCTCTCCTCTCCTACGATTAGCCATGTCCTATTCAAGGATAACCACTTGGCCGATTCAATTGAAAACAATAACGTGGAATTGCTTTCTGCGGGAGGCGGTATGCTCAATGCGCAATCCTCGCCACTGGTTCAACACAGTTCATTTATCAATAACTCTTCGTTTATCGCTGGCGGGATGGCGAATATCTTCCAATCGTCTGTACGCGTCTATAACAGCACATTTGTGGGGAATCGTGCCCATACAATCAGCGCCCTCGCCAACGTATTGAGTGCCGAAGCTATCGTGGTTAATAGCCTCTTTCATGACAATATCGTGATCCATGATGCTGGCGAATCCACCCCATTGGCGACCATCGGCAACCTGTTGGGATGCAACTTGGAGCTGGTCAACAGTACCGTTACGGATAACGGTACCACAGATCCTTTTTTGGCAACCAGCTTCAATGCACTGATAAACCTGCAAAGTTCCAGCGTACAGGTGCGGAATAGTATTATCCAAGGCAATGAGGGTACGGATGGATTATTTAATTCGGACGATAGCAATAGTGAGTTGGGCTACAGTTTGGTTCAGGGAATGGAAGCGGATGAATCAATCGGCCTTTTGGATGGAAATACAAATCCCAATTTTGCCGATCCCGAGAAGGGAAATTATCAGCTTGTGGATGACAGCCCACTAATTGACGCGGGTTCAAACTCATTTTACACCTTGGATATCCCGCATGACCTCGCAGGCAATCCTCGGATGGATAACGAGATCGGCATGATTGATATCGGTGCATATGAGCACCATAAGGATTCCACCGCCAACATCGTACAAGTCGGTGCACTGGATATCGTCGAGACCCCATACGGCACGGCACTGGGTGCTGTCCAAGGCTTACCCACTGCGGTGATGGCCACGCTGAGTGATGATACGGAAACACCCGTGCCGCTGGACGGCAATACCGACAACTGGATCCTACTACAGCCCGTAGATGGCCGTTATGACGGTACTAAAGCAGGCACGTATGTGTTTGCAGTACCGCTGGTGTTACCTGATGAAAATGATGAACCGTATTTCACCAATCCGAATAACTTGCAAGCGGAAGTAACGATCGTTGTGGCGAAGGGCGTCCCGGAATTGACGGCATCCTGGAATGGCGCAACCATCGACGTGGAAGCGGGGCTTTCGCTCACGTATGGCGATGTCGGGGAACTGACAGCCAGCACAACGGATCCGGACGGCGTTATTCTTTATGCGTTGGGAGATGACGATCTGTCCGTGGTCGACCTGGCCGATCCGACTGCCTTGGCCGCACAGCAAGCGGGAACAGCAGTGCTGACCCTAGCACAGGAAGAAACGCCCAACTATGAAGCGGCATCTATTGGTATCGTCGTCACCGTTGCACCGAAAGCAATACACATCGTACCAACCGCGGACCAAGGTAAGGTATACGGTACGGAAGAACCGGCCGCGTATGGCTATATGCTGACGGAAGGAGACGTACTGGCTTTCGACGACGAACTGACGGATATCGTGTCGACGGCGTCGCGCGCCACAGGAGAAAATGTCGGCTCCTACAACATTGAACTGGCATTTGAAGGCACAAAAGCCGACAATTACGCGGTCACATTTGACCTTGACAACCAAGGCTTTACTATTACACCTCTGGAAGTCACTGTAGTCGCCGCGGAGAAATCGAAAATATACGGCACGGACGACCCGGAACTGGCCTATTCCTTTGCGCCCGAACTGATAGGTGACGATACGTTTAGTGGCCAACTCGAGCGTGAGAAAGGCGAAAACACGGGGGAATACGTGATTACACA
>Ga0079224_100012493_pt1 | contig 11762 bp, 4 predicted proteins | sample Stecom2015_FD_80414 | JGI IMG/M metagenome (GOLD analysis project Ga0079224, IMG submission 80414) | Agricultural soil microbial communities from Utah to study Nitrogen management - Steer compost 2015 | ecosystem: Environmental > Terrestrial > Soil > Agricultural land | place: USA: Utah...
ATGCCGAGCGCCCCCACCGTGTCCCAGACGCCGATACACCGGATCGGGATCGACTCGGACCCGCAGCACGAGTAGTCCGCGCGGAAGCTGGTCGGACCGTCGTCGTCCGGGTGACTACCGGGATCCTGGTACAGTCCGAGAGCGTCGGCGTACAGGCCGACGTGTCGCCGCTCGAGGACCCCGCACTTCCGGATCATCCCGCCCAGGCTGCGAGCGGTGTATGCGCCCCTGCTGAATCCGAAGAGGTAGATCTCGTCGCCAGGCTCGTAGTTCGCGATCAGGAAGCGATAAGCGTCGAAGATGTTGTCGATCAGCCCCCCGCCCAACGCGCCGCCGGTGAAGCGGTCGAGGACGTTGCCGGTGCCCACGCCCTGATCGTAGAAGACGATCTGCGACACCCCGTCCGGGTCACGCTTGGCGACGCGGTACGCCAGCTTGACCACGTTCGTCGGGCATAGCGTCCCGTTCCGCTGTTGGTCCGCCCGGTTCCAGGTTCCGTCGCAGCAGATGACGAGGCGCTTCACGTCGCGCTCGCCTCGCCACGCGGTACCCGACGATCGCTTCGGCCTCCCGCCCACGGGCCCGCTGGATCGGGTCCACCCGGCGCATGGGTTCGGGCGTCCTCATTCCTCATCAGCATGGGAGTCCTCCTCGAGTCGACGGTGATGCTGCTGCCGAAGCTCAATGTGGTGCCGCCCGACGTCGTCCGCATCGGGCATCCCGGGAGGCGTAGCGCGCGAACCGCCAGAACCCGGGCCCGGAGCACGCACGTCGTGGGAACCGTCCTCAGAGCGGCCAGAACGCGGGGATCAACAGGAGGAGCACCGCGAGCAGGATGCAGGTCAGCGGACCGCCCACCCGGATGAAGTCGATGAAGCGGTACCGCCCGGGCCCGTAAACGATCAGGCACGACGGCTCGAGGGGGGTCGCGAGCGATACCATCGCGGTGCCGAAGGCGGTCATCCCGCCGATCAGGATCAGCAGGCGCCAGCCGATCACCCGGTAGGCCTCCTCGGTGGTAATCGCTTGCGTACCCCGCTCACGGGACGATTCCCTACGCAAAGATGTCCCGTGCGCCCGGCCGCGCCGACGCCGCCTTCGAGCCTCGTGCTCATCCCGATGTACTACTGGCTTCAACGGACGGAGCCTGCCGGTGCGTCACGCGTTGGGCCCCATCCTTCACGGATGGGGACCCCGCCCCCCCTCATCCTCCGGACGGATCCGCCTCCGGGGCGACCGGCCGCGCGATATCGAAGACCAGTCCGGACGAGCCTTCTCCGCCCCCCACCCTGGCGCGGTTGCTGCGCCACAGGTGCGTCGTCCCGTCGGGGCCGCGGGTCAGCTGCCAGTGCCTCGAGGTGAGTAAGCCGTCACGACCGACCTCCTCCTCGGCCACGACCAGAGGATCCGCGGCGTTGAGGAACGCCCCGCGCGGCCGCTCGGTCGTCGCGACCCCGTCCGCGCCGATCCGGGTGAGGAGCTGGAGCCGGAGCTCCAGCGCTCCGGGCGTGGCCCCGGCCGGGCGCACGGGGACCAGGGGGAACCAGTGCCGTGGGACGGGCGAAGCGAGACGATACACCAGGGTCGCGTCTCCGACGTCCTCCCCGTCGAGAGCCTGACGCGTCCGCGGTTGCTCATCGCCGCGGTAACGGTGCTCGCGGTGAAGACCGTCGGCGGTCTCCGTGCGACGCTCCACCGCCCACACCAGGTTCGCCATCTCGTCACGGAACCACGCGACCTCCTCCACCGGGTCGCCTTCGACCGACCCGCCCAGCACCGCCGGCAGCACCACCAGGCCCCGCGCTCGTGCCGCGGCGTTGGGTCGACCGGACAGCTCGAACAAGCGCCATCCGTCTCCGGCCGCCGACGTCCTGCCGACCAGGGTCTCCAGGCCGAACGTGTCCCGCACCCTCAGCTCGCGCACCGCGACCACGGATCCGACGGGCAACGTGAGCGGAACGACGTACCAGTCGTTGCCGTAGGTGAGCGCGAACTCGTCGAGCAACAGATGCGCCAGGTCCGTGCGGCCGTGTCCGACCGTGCCGAACCGGACGGATCCGTCCTCGAGCTCCCAGAAGCGCTCGGCAGGCATGCCCGCGTACGCCGCCCGCGAGGGAAGCGTGCGGCGGATGAGCCGTCGGACGGCTTTCGGCGTCCCGCCGAGGTCGGCGCGGGTATCGGCCGTGAACGCCCACCAGTCGAGGTGACCGCCCCGGTAGTCCTCGGCGTGCAGCACCACGCGGCCGTCGCTCATCGTGGCGGCGACCGCGAAGGCGTACTCGAGCCGGGACGGGTCCCAGGCATCCCCTCCCTCGACGGGCTCGGGCACCGAGGCATCCCACCACGCCAGCCACTGCCGGGCCGCGGCCAGGGCCGTGTCCCTGACCGCCGTCGGCAGCGCAGGCTCGTCGGGGAGCGCCTCGAGAAGCCCGTCGGCGCCCCGATGTGCCTCGAGGTCGGCCGCGACGGCGCGGCCGTCGGGCACCACACCGTCGTGGCGGGCGAGCCAGCCGGCGGCGTGCCCCGTCGCCTCCCGCCGCGCGTCCGTGAGGTCCAGCCGACGCGCGTCGACCCAGGGTCCCACCGCCGCCGCGGCTCCATGCGCGCGCAGGAGTCGGACGAGGTGCGCGCCGCCGTCGACGGCAAGCCGGATGGCAGCCGGCGACCCGGCGATCGCTCGGCGCTCCACGAGCGTCTCCAGCGGAACGGCTGCGTTGTCGAGGTCGACGGCACGGTCCGCGGCGCCGCTGCCTACCCGGCCGGCATGGTACCGGGCGAGCGGGGCCACCTCGACGGCGGCGACCGCCTCGATCGGCGAGCCGGCATCCTCCCCCGTGAGCTCACCGACCTGCCGCTGGCGGGTCAGCAGCCAGAGCGCGTCGGCCACCTCGGCCCGAAGGCCGGCCGTGAGGCGGGTCGACCGCGGGACAGGCTCGATCCGGTTCCAGGTCGTGATCGACCTCATGGGATTTTCCACTCCAGGTTCCACGCGATGCGGGCGCGCTCGATGAGCTTGGACAGGTCCAGGGACGGGACCCTTTTCTCGAGATCGAAGGCGAGGTAGACCGCGGGCAGGAATCGGCCGACCGCCGGAAGGTCGTCGAGGTCGAGCGCCCGGATCCGGGTGAGCTCGACCGCTTCCCTGACGCTGTCGAGCAGCACGTCGGTGGTCCACGTCTCGGCATCGGCCACCGGCGGGGCCACCAGGAGAGCCGCCTGCGGGGCACGCGCGCCGGGGCCATCGTGATGGAACGCCAGGCCCGTGGTCTCCTCGACCGCCGGCACCTGCTCCTGCCACTGGTCGACCACGAGGGCCGCGATCACGGCACCGAACCGGTCCGGGTTCGGAATTCCTGTCCGGTGCACCACCAGGGAGGTCGTCGCGCCGGCCGCCGTGGGGTCGGTGCCCCGTAACCCGATCCATCCCTCCCCGGGATGGTGCGGCAGCTGAGCGACCGTGAGCTGGGTGGGGTCGACCCCGTTGCCTCGGAGCTCGGCGGCGGCCAACACCTCCCACAGTCGCGCGACGGCGGGTCGAACCCGGGACCGCGCCAGCAGCCACTCCGTGGGCGCCAGCACGGTTCCCCGGAGCAGTGCCTCGTCGCCGGCGCTCGCCGACAAGGCCGTCTGGATCCGGCCCGGCAAGGTCATGCGGGGCACCACGGGCTGGCTCTCGCCGAGCACGGCCCGGATGCGCGCGGTCTGCCTGGCCACCTCGGCATGGGCCGAGGCGGCCGGACGCGCCTCGATCTCGTCGAGGGCCGCGAGCAGTCCCTCGGCCGCGGCCACGGCGCGCGCCATCCGCGCCTCGAGCTCCTCGCGTTCGGCGGTGTCGGGTAGCATCCCCGGAAGGCCGAGCGCGGCGGCGGCTCGAAGTCCCCGCAGCAACCGGTCCGGCGTCGCGCCGCTCGTCTCGGTCGCGGCCAACGAGGCGACCGCGGCGCGGACGGCGTCGGCGCGGGCGGTCAGCTCCTCGACGTCCGGAGCGGGCTCGGGCCGGTCGGTGTCGGGGCCGAAGTCGGCGAGCTCGGCCGCGCGAGCGGCACCGAGGAGATCGCCCACGCGCGCCGCCACGTCCAGGAACGCGGACAGCCCGACGCTCCCCATCGGCGCATCGTCGGGCGGCTCGGGGAGCGCCCGAAGCGTTGCCGCGGCCGGGTGCGAAGCCATCTCGTTGAACGCCAGCGCGAGCCGCTGCTCGAGCTCGCTCCCTTCGCCGGCGCCCCGCAGGGCCGCGAGCGCCAGCGAGAGCGGCGACATCCCCAGATCCGCGACGCCGACCGAGACGACGTCCACGGCGGTCCCCTGCTCGTCCAGCACCTCGGCGGCGAAGCGGTATCCGGCGGGGTCGCCGAGGACTCGCGCCACCCAGCCGTCGACCCTCGGCGCGGCCGCCGACCGCACGTCGCCGGTCCCGCCCCACGAGGCCGGGGCGTCCTCATGGTCCAGTGTGATCAGCACGCGGTGACCCTGCCCGGAGCCGCGACGTGGCGTCCTCAGCACGCCCAACTCCGGGATCGGCCCCTGACGGTCGAGGACGTCGAGGGCCGCGGCGGCCCGCTCGGTATTGCCGAGAACCGCCTGGAAGACCGATTCCGCGGTGAGCGCGTCGCCCACCGCGTCCAACGCCTCGGTCAGCGCCACGAGCTCGTTCGTGACCCCGGCGCGACGCTCGGCGGGCACACCGACCCGCTCCAGAAGCGCGGCCCGGTCGCCGGCGTCCAGCCGGGCCAGCGCGAGCCCGTCCACGACGTTGCGCGCCGCTACCTCCTCGACGGGTCCGGACGGATCGGGGCCCGCGTCCTCGGGCAGTGGATGCTGGAGCCGGATCGCGCGGACATGGGCGGCGAAGCGCGGGCCGAGGTCGCGCAACGCCCGCTCGAACCGGTACCCGAGCAACGCCTCGAGGGACTGTCCCTGGCGCAGCCCGTCGAGCAACCGTTGTGCGGTCGCCGCCCGGGACGAAGACAGGTCGATCGCCAACGGCTCCCGCTCCTCTCCCCGCCGGGCGAGGTGGCCCGAACGGAGAATGGCGGCAGTGGTCGCGTGTGCGATGGACGGCGCGTGCACGTAGCCGGCGCTCGAGCGATGGCCGGCCGGACGCAGGTCCTCGACCCACCCGAAGGCGCCGACGTGCACGCCTTTCACGCCACGATCGCGTTGCTGCGCGATGCGCCGGGTGGCGAGCGAGGTCGCCCACGCATCGTAGCGATGGCTGAGGGCGTCCAGCGCCTCGGCGAGGGTGCGGTCCAGCTCGTCGGTTCGGGCGCCGACGAGCCCCGACAGCGCCTCCCGGAACTCGCCGAGCTGGCGCGTGCGCAGATCGGCGAGCAGCTCGCGGATCGACCGCTTCGCGAGGTGATCGGCGACGGTGATCCTGGGCCCCAGGGCCGCCACCTCGCTGACGACGAGATCGGCCGGCTTGATCGACAGCTTCGCGCTCACCGTGCCTGCCGCCTCCACCCGAAGCGGTTGGGGTCCCCGATCCACCGGCCCCTCGACCACCACGCGCTCTTCGAGATGGAGCTCTTCGTCGCGCAGCGCGACCTCCAGCGGCACGTCGAGCTGGAGATGGTCGAGCACCAGCCATGTTCCGGCACGCACGACCTCCTGACGGGCGGCCTGTACGAGCAGCGCCTCGAGGAGGGTCGCGGCATCCTCGGGATCCGCCGCCAGCCGCCCGAACCCGGCAGCGCGCCGCACCTCCGCCAGGATCCGTTGGACGTAGTCGGGCGAAAGTGGCGCCGACGAGGGTCGACCGGTCACGAGCGGGACCGGTAGCACCTCCTCCTCGGCGAGCAGCGTCATGTCCACGATCGCCGCCCTCTCGGTCGCTCCGAGCAGGGCGAGCACGAAGGCCGCGACGGCCTCCTGCATACGGGTCATCGGTTCCGCGCCCACGCTGTTCGCGGTGACCCCGGGACCCAGGGCTTCCCGCACGCGAACGGCGCGCGACCGGTCGGTGCGGCCGAGCAGCTCGACGAGATCGGCGGCGGGGTCCCCGGAGTCGCCGACACGGCCCACGTCGCGGGCGCTCCAGAACCGCCGGAGGCGGCGCAGGACGTCCCCCAGCACGCGCTCGGCGTCGTCGGCGCCTTCGTGCCGGTCCAGGGCGACCACCGGAAGGAGGCCGAGCGGCTGTCGCCCGACGCGCAGCGTCGGCAGCGGGCCCCTCGGGCGGACCCATTTGCGGAAGTGGGTGCGGAAGTGGCCGACCACATCCGCATCCGCCAACGGCGTGAGCATCTGGCGGAGGAAGTAGCCGAGCGTCGGCTCCCAGATGGCCGTGTGGAGGTGCTCCGCCAGCGGGTTCACGCGCTCCTCCGCACCGCCGATGCCGAGCAGGGCGGCAGAAGGGATTCCGAGCGCGAGGGCGGCGACCTCGGCCGCCGTCCCTCGAGCGGCCTCCTCGGCGCGGGTCGTGGGGTCGCCGGCCACGGGCCGCGCCGGCACGTCTGCGTCGTCGGTCGCGTTGGTGGGAGTCCCGGTCGCCACGAAGCCGAGGCCGGTCGTGGCGCGATGAGCCGCCAGGAGCGTGGCGACGTCCGACGCCTTCGTCCCGGCATCCTCACCGATGTCGACGCCCAGCACGACGAGCAGGTCGAGGCCTCCCGCGAGCCCGCCCTTCACGCTGGAGCCCGGCACCGTGACGGCCATCCCTGCAGCCACCGCCTCGTCGTAGTCGGCGATCCACCGGGACTCCTCGTCCAGGGCCAGCGCCGCCTGCTCGTCCGGACGCTCCTCGGGAGCGTCGCCGCCGTCCTCCGGCGCCGGCCCGACCGGGAGGTGCTCCCGGACCGGACGGGTGACGGCTCGCAGGACCTCGTCATCGCCCCGGTAGCCGACGACGACCCAGCGGGACGGGAGGAGCGCGGCCGTCGGTGCTCTGCTCGGGCCGGGGGGGCGCACCTCGATCTCCGGAAACACCGGCTCGCCGGTTCCGAGCCGGTCCCGGTTCGTCGGCGCGGTCAGCTCGACGAGATGCGCGAACCGATTGACGGGCCGTCCGGCGGTATGCCGCGCCCATAGGTCCTGCGCCCGGTCGACGGACGTGGCGCTCCAGCGCTCTCGCCAGAACGCCTGCGCAGCCTCGACTTCCTCGGCCGTGGGGACACGCTCGAGCTGGTCGACGTGAGCGGTGTCGGGAAACACTCGGACGCGTAGCTCGTTCTCGACGAAGCGTGTCTCCAACCGCGCCGGCAGCAGCAGCACCGGGACGTCCCCGGCAAGGGTCGTCGCGGGGTCCCGCAGCGCGTCGAGCGCGTCGGCGAGCCGCTCGCGGTGGCGCTCCAGCTCCCTCATCACTTCGTTGCGTAGATCGACGGTCACCCGGAGCCGGGCTTCGGCCGCGGCCAACTCCTTCCGAACGGTGACGAGCTGTCCGCCACTGCCGCGCGCACCCACCGCGTCGAGGGCCGCGCGACGCGCGGCGACCTCACCCTTGACCGCCGCGAGCGACTCCTCCACCTCATGGCGGCGACGGCGGAGCGAAGCGGACCGGGTCGCGGCCTTCCGGGCCGCTTGGCGCGCCTTCGGGTCCTCTGGCATCGTCTACTCCAAGATCTCGTCGGCGTGCACGGCCACACGGAACGGCCGCTGGAACGTGATGGCGGCGAGGTGGGCCGCATCCCGTACGAACGTCGCCCGCACCAGCGGGCGATCGGCGGCGAGTGGCCGCTCGGGATCTCCCGTGATCAGCGCGAGCCGCATGTAGTTGCCCGGCTCCGCGCCGAGGTGCCCCCAGGACAGCCCGGACCAGGCCGCCGGGACGCTGCCGACCGCGTCGCCGGGGCCCGGGACGTCCAGGCCGAAGCGCGGCTCGGTCGGCTGCTCCTGGAGCACGAACAGCACGCCGTTCCCGCTGAGCGCTTCGGTCACGTCCAGATCGAAGCCCACGAACGCGATGTCCGGCTCCAGCAACCCGCTGAACACCGGTAGGTGCACGGGTCCGCCGGCGTCGATACGACGATCCGTGGTCGCCCCGACGGCGTAGACGACCGTGTTGGGGTAGCGCCGCAGTAACTGGCCGCGCAGTAACAGCACCAGCGAGCCGCTCGCGTCCCCCTCGGCAAGGCTGCCCAATCGCGACCGGCCCGGCCAGGTGTGGATCGGCGCGATGTCGTCGGAGCCGTCGAGGTGGTCCCAGAACCGCCGAAACACCGTCGCCCGACGGTCCCCGGGATAGCGGCGCCAATGCAGCTCCCGGTTGACCTCGTGGTTGGCGCCGAGCATGAACGCCTCGACGAACCGTGGGTTGGTCTCCAACAGCGTGATCGCGTCGTCCGGCACGAGCCCGCCTCCGGGCAGGAAGCGCCCCTGATCGAAGCGTGCCAGGTCGAGGTAGAGCGGCCGCTCGAGCACCGGTCCGACCATCACCGGAGCGGTGGGGTGTGCCTGCCCGAGGCCGACCCGCGCGGTGGACGCCTCGGCCAGGGCCACCGAACCTGCGCGGATCCGCTCGAGCGCGCGGCGCTCGACCACGAGTCGCGGCGCCGTCTGGGCGAGCACCTCCGCCCGCAGATCCCCGACGACGAGCGTCGGGCGCGGTGGGGGCGGCTGGAGCATCCCCAACGGCGTGGCCGCACGCACCATCTTGAAGGCCCGCGCGAACGCGCCGATGACCTTCGCGTCGCGGAGCGGCGTATCGATCGTGATCCCCGGCGGAGCGTCGAACGGTGTGCGCGGACCTTCGATGGGCTCGGACGGGCCGACGCCCGGCTGCTCCGGGCCCATACCCGGCTTCTGCGGGCCCAGGCCCGGCTTCTGCGGGCCGAGCCCACCACCGATCCCGCCGGCCCGTCGGATCCGGTCGCCGAGGTCCTCACGGACCTTCGGCACGACCCGGAACTCGCTGCGGACAGGACCGAGTCGGGCGCCCAGGTCCGGCAAGTGGCGGATCCTGGCGCGGACTTCGGTCAGCAGCCGGGCATCGAGGAGCCCGGTGCCGATGTGATCCACGACGGCGCCGGTGCTCTCCACGACGACGGCTCCCTCCCGGCTCACCGTGAGCGGCAGCACCTCGTCCACCGTCAGGTGAAGTCCCACGACGTCGGAGCTGTCCTTTCGTCGACCGAGCGTCCCACTGAATTCACGCACCAGGGCGAGTCGCTCGTCCAGGACGGTCGACAGACCGGCGGCGCGACGCACTGCCTCGATCTGGTGGTCGTCGAGCAGTCCGGTCGCCGCGAGGTCGGGCCGGATGTCGACGACGACGTCCGGCGATCCCTCGATACCCTTCAAGGCCCGGGCGAGATGGTTGCGTAGCGTCCGCAACTCGCCCCTGGCCGGTCCGAGCGTACCGAGGCGGCCTTCATCGGCCAGCCGGAGCGCCTCGGTCGAGATCAGCCCGTCGGGCGTCGACGCGAGCTTCGCGGTCAGCTCACCGGCGTGGGCACGGTCGAGCGCGCTCCGGGGAAACCCCACCATCGGTCCCGGATCGATCCCCGCGCGTCGGGCGCCGGCGCGGAGCACGGGACTGCGTGGCGAACCCATCCGGCGAAATGCGCGGGCTTCGAGCCCTTCCGGGGTCGCGGCCTCGGCGATGACGTGCCCGAGCGGCCGCCCCACCACCGGGAGGCGCGCCGCGGCGCCCGCCACCAGATCGAGCAGGGCCTGGTCGTCCAGCGTCTGGACATGGCGCAGGTGGAGCCGCTCGGCAACAGCCGCCGCGGCACGGGCCAGGGAAAGCAGCCGGTTCGCAGCGAGCACGTCGCCGACCTGCTGCCAGGCCGCGTCCACGTACTCCTCCTGGTTGGCACGAACGACTTCGGCACCCAGCCCCGCCGCCACACGCCAGCGGGGGTCCGCGTTGACGTCCCGCATCCACCGGGGCGCATGATTTGAGGCGGGCACCCGATGGACGTCCGCGTGCCACTGGCCGTACAGGGGCGGGGCCACGGCCTCCGGGACGCGAGTGCCTGCGCCACGGGGAGCCTCGGTCGCGGCCGACTCGTCGACGAGCTCGACGAGCCGCTCCAACCACACCGTGTGGCGGGCATCCAACGTCGCTCCCTCTCCGGCCTCCGGAGCCCGGAGGGCACCTTCCATGCGCACCACCCCACCGTCCCGAGGATCGAGCGGCGGCAAGGCCGGGTGAGCCCGGGTGAGCGCCATCGGCGTGCTGCCCACTCCTTCCGGCAGCGGCATGGGCCGCAGCCGACGTGCGAGAGACTCGAAGTCGCCCGCGGGCCCGGTCCGGAAGGTCCAGTGGAAATAGGTGGGCAGGACGACCGTTTCGCCCAACGCTGCATGATCCCAGGCCGGCCGGGCGACGTCTCCGGCCGGCTCGCCGCCGAGCCCGGCCGCCACGCCGACATCGAACGCCGGGACGAGCGCGGCGATGTGGTCGGTGTCCGGGCGGAGACGCCGCGGGCACAGCAGGCGTGCGACCGCACGGTGCGGCGCGTCGGCGAGCACCGAGCGCGTCGATTCGCCGTCCGTCCCGATCACCTGCACGTGCGCCCAGGCCCACGAGTCGGCGAGGTCCGGTAGCTGCTCCGCCGGCACGGCGGGCGCTTCGATGGTGAGCACCGGGAGGGGCGCCGCCCGCGACGTCCGGATCGAGACCCCCTCCACGTCCTCGAGCACCACCAACACCAGCCACGGACGCAAACGATCGTCGTCGCCCGCCACCGCGGGCGTGAACATCCACGGCAGGTCCTCGTCGCCGAACTCGACGGCGGCGAACTCGTCGGGCGCCACGTTGATCGCGTGGCGTCGCGGAACGGTGCGCACGATCGCCGCGGGGTCCAGACCGGTCACGTCGCCGGGGCCGAACGCGGTGATGTCCCGCCTGGCGTCGATGCCGTTCACGGTGACGACGACGGGGAAGCTCGCCCGCGAGGCGAGGTCGCCGCCGTCGTCGACCGCGTCGAGGACGGCCGCGAGGCCCCTGCGGGCCCACGGCAGGAAGCGCATGCTCACGTCTTCACCTCCGCGACCTCGACCACGAGCAGGGGGCCGGCCTGGCTGCGCGCCTGCTGCGCGAGCTCCGTGTAGGTGGACATGGCGGCCCCGACCGGCTGGAGCGTATCGGCGTCGACCACCACGCGTGGCGTCGCGCCCACGCCGACGCCGAGCCGCTCGCTCCCGACGAGCGACGCGACGCGGGTCGCATCCGCGCGCGCCACCGCACCGAGAAGGCTCATCCGGTTGAGCATCTCGGGAGACAGCCGCACCAGCACCGTTTCCTCGGGCCCGTCGAGGTAGGCCGTCTCGTACTCCGCCTCGAATGCGACCTCGCTGGCGCCGACGACGTGCTCCCTCGTACCGAACGCGATCCCGGCCTCGAAGCGCTCGAAGCTCGGCGTCGTGAGCTTCTCGTCCTCCCCGAGGTCGAGGAACTCCCCGCGGGCGAAGTGCTCCCTCACTCGGTCGACCGGGACGGACGCGCCGGCCACGCGCACGCCGTCGATCGTGAAGCGATGGCCATCCGACGGCCGCGTGCGACCGACGCGCTCGATGTCGACCCCGAGCGGCACGACCGACTGACGCCCCGTCAGCCGCCCCAGCGGGTGCGCCAGCACCCCGTCGAGCCCGGGATCACGCAGCGTGACGAGCGGGCGGCCGCCCGGAATGCTCGCCGACCAGGACTCCTCCGCCGTGAGCTCCTCGACGATCCTCGGCAGCACCGGCGCCTCGGGCAGGTCCTCGAGCGGGACCTCGCCCCAGCGCACGTCGAAGTCGACCTCGACGTCCCAGAACAGCACGGTGAAGGACGCCGCCCCCACGACCTCCCAGCGTCCGGGCCCGGTGATCTCGCC
>Ga0079224_100012495_pt1 | contig 11761 bp, 17 predicted proteins | sample Stecom2015_FD_80414 | JGI IMG/M metagenome (GOLD analysis project Ga0079224, IMG submission 80414) | Agricultural soil microbial communities from Utah to study Nitrogen management - Steer compost 2015 | ecosystem: Environmental > Terrestrial > Soil > Agricultural land | place: USA: Utah...
CCGGGCGGTGCACTTCGAGCACACGGTGCTGGTCACCGACGGCGAGGCCGAAATCTTGACACGACCAGCGTAGCGCGTGGAGGATGGTGGTCGTGAGCGCGCTGGTACCGCGGCCCGGCCAACTGGTCACGTCCCGGGCGGGCCGCGACAAGGGCAAGCCGTTCCTGGTGCTGAGGCTGATCGACGGGCGCTATGCCGAGATCGCCGACGGCGACGCCCGCAGCGTGACGAACCCCAAGCGCAAGAATGTCCGGCACCTCCAGCCCCACACGGTGGTGCATCAGGGACTGGCGGAGATGCTGGCGCAAGGCCGGCTCCCCAGCGACGAGGAACTCAGGGCCATGCTGGCGGAGGCGCTGGGGACGGCGGCCCGGTCCGGCGGGGCGTCGGAGGCCGGGGGTAGTTGAGGGAGGTAGGTCCCCGAGGTGCAGAAGAAGGACGTGATCGAGGTCCAGGGTACGGTGGCTGAGCCGCTGCCCAACGGCATGTTCCGGGTGGAACTGGACAACGGCCACACCATCCTGGCCCACGTCTCGGGCAAGATCCGCATGCACTTCATTCGGGTCACGCCCGGCGACCGCGTCACGGTGGAACTGTCGCCCTACGACCTGACGCGGGGCCGCATCACCTACCGTCACCGGGCGTAGCACCGGGGACCTGGTGTGAAGGTTTCGAGAGGCGAGGAGGCGCAGCGATGAAGGTGCGTCCTTCGGTCAAGCGCATGTGCGACAAGTGCAAAGTTATCCGCCGCAAGGGCCGGGTCCGCGTCATCTGCGTGAACCCGAAGCACAAGCAGCGGCAGGGTTAGTGAGGTGAAACCGGGTGGCTAGAATCGCCGGTGTCGACCTGCCCCGCGAGAAGCGGATCGAGGCGGCGCTTCCCTATATTTACGGCATCGGTTGGTCCCGGTCCCGGCAGATCCTGCAGGCCACGGGCGTCAACCCCGACACCCGCGTGCGGGATCTGACCGAGGACGAGGTCAACCGCCTGCGCGAGTACATCGACCGGCATTTCAAGGTCGAGGGCGACCTGCGCCAGGAAGTGCAGCTCAACATCAAGCGCCTGATCGAGATCGGCAGTTACCGAGGCCTGCGCCACCGCCGCGGCCTGCCGGTGCGGGGCCAGCGCACCAAGACCAACGCCCGCACCCGCAAGGGTCCCCGGCGGACCGTCGGCGTGCGCCGCAAGAAGAAGTAAAGCGATTCAACAAGGTCGTTTCTGGTAAGATTTCCTGACGGGTGGTCCCGGGCCGGGCCGCCCGGGCCGGAGGAGGGATTCGCACGTGTCCAGCCAGCAGCGCCGCCGACGCGGGCAGCGCCAGCGCAAGCGCGAGCGCCTGCAGGTGGTTAAGGGCGTGGCCCATATTCGTTCCACCTACAACAACACCATCGTGACCATCACCGATCCCGACGGCAACACCATCGCCTGGGGGTCGGCCGGCAGCCAGGGCTTCAAGGGTTCCAAGAAGGGTACGCCCTTCGCCGCCCAGATGGCCGCTGAGGCGGCCGCCCGCGAGGCAATGGACCTGGGCCTCAAGGAAGTGGAGGTCTGGGTGAAGGGTCCTGGATCGGGCCGGGAGGCCGCCATTCGCTCCCTGCAGGGGGCCGGCCTCGAGGTAACCTTGATCAAGGATGTGACGCCGATCCCGCACAACGGCTGCCGTCCGCCCAAGCGGCGCCGGGTCTGAACCTGAGGAGGGGAACGGCCTGTGATCGAGATCGAAAGGCCGAGGATCGAAGCCATCGAGCAGTCCGACGACGAGACGTACGGCTGCTTCGTCGTCGAGCCGCTGGAGCGCGGGTACGGCACCACGCTGGGCAACTCGCTGCGCCGGATCCTGCTGTCGTCGCTGCCCGGCGCCGCGGTGACGTCGGTGAAGATCGAAGGCGTCCTCCACGAGTTTTCGACGATTCCGGGCGTGCTGGAGGACACCACCGAGATCATTCTCAATCTCAAGGGACTGGCCCTGAAGGTCCACGCCGACGAGCCCCAGACCCTGCGCATCGAGATGGTCGGTCCCGGTGAGGTGCGGGCCGGCGACATCCAGACCAACGATCAGGTGGAGATCGTCAACCCCGATCTTTACATCTGCACCCTGGAAGACGACGCGCGGCTGGAGATGGAGCTCACCGTGCGGCGGGGCCGCGGCTATGTGCCCGCCGACCGCAACAAGCAGCCCAACCAGCCCATCGGCGTCATTCCGGTGGACTCCATCTTCACCCCGGTGCGCAAGGTCAACTTCCGGGTGGAGGACACCCGGGTCGGCCAGGTCACCGACTACGACAAGCTGACGCTGGAGGTCTGGACCAACGGCACCATCACGCCCCGCGAGGCGGTGAGCCTGGCGGCCAAGATCCTGGCCGAGCACCTGGCCCTGTTCATCGGCCTGACCGAAGACGTCCGCAACGTGGAGATCATGGTCGAGAAGGAAGACGACGAGCGCGACCGCCTGCTGGAGATGAGCATCGAGGAACTGGAGTTGTCGGTCCGCTCCTTCAACTGCCTGAAGCGCGCCGGGATCAACACCATCGGCGAGTTGATCGAGAAGACGCCGGAAGATATGCTGAAGGTCCGGAACCTGGGCAAGAAGTCGCTGGAGGAAGTCGAGGAGAAGCTGGCCCAGTTCGGGCTTTCGCTGAAGAAGTCCGACGAGTAGAAGTCCGGAGAGGGAAAGGCTTTTTGCGGCCGTCGTCCCGCGAACGGGGGTGAAGTGCATGCCGCAGTCCAGGCTGTCGCGGCCCAGCCATCAGCGCCGGGCCCTGCTGCGCAATCTGGTGACCACGCTGCTGGACCATGAGCGGATCACCACCACGGTGCCCCGCGCCAAGAACGCGGCGCGCATCGCCGAGAAGATGATCACCCTGGCGAAGCGGGGCGACCTCCACGCCCGCCGCCAGGCGGCCGCTTACCTGCTGGACGAGGACGTGGTCAAGAAGCTGTTCGACGTGCTGGGTCCCCGCTTTGCCGACCGCAACGGCGGGTACACCCGGGTGCTGAAGATGGGGCAGCGCCGCGGCGACGGCGCGCCCATGGCCGTCGTCGAGCTTGTGACGACGTCCAACTCGTGACCTGAAATGATCTGCCTGGAGAAGGTGTCGGTCACCTATCACCCCGGCTCGGAGGCCGAGGTCCGCGCCCTCGCCGACGTGGACCTGACCATCGACCGGGGTGAATTCGTGGCGGTGGTCGGGGCCAACGGCTCGGGCAAGAGCACCCTGGCCCAGCTGCTCAACGCGCTGCTCTTGCCCACGGCCGGCCGCGTGTGGGTGGACGGCATGCTCACGTCGGACCCCCGCTGGCTGTGGGAGATCCGGCGCCGCGTGGGCATGGTGTTCCAGAACCCCGACAACCAGCTGGTGGCCACCACCGTTGAGGAAGACGTGGCCTTCGGCCCCGAGAACCTGGGCGTCCCACCGGACGAGATCGCCCGCCGCGTCCAGGAGGCGCTGGCGGCGGTGGGCATGGAAGCGTACCGGCACCGGGCGCCCCATCACCTGTCGGGCGGGCAGAAGCAGCGGGTGGCCATCGCCGGCGTGCTGGCCATGCGCCCCGACGTCATCGTCCTGGACGAGCCCACGGCCATGCTGGACCCCCGGGGCCGGAAGGACGTGCTGGAGACGGTCCGCCGGCTGCACCGGGAAGCGGGCATCACGGTAGTCTACATCACCCATTTCATGGACGAGGCCGCCGCCGCCGACCGCGTGGTGGTGCTGGAGCGCGGGCGGGTGGCGCGGGACGCCGCGCCCCGGCAGGTGTTCGGCGACCGGGCCCTGCTGGAGCGGGCGGGACTGGAGGAGCCCCCGCTGGTGCGGCTGGCCGGCGCCCTGCGGCGACGCGGCGTGCCGGTGCCCGAGGACTTCAGCGGCCCCGACCTGGAAGCGCTGGTGGATCTCCTGTGCCGGTTGCGCTCGAGCGCGTGACCTACACCTACCAGGCCGGCGCCCCCTGGGCGGTGACGGCCCTGGAGGACGTCAGCCTGACCATCCAAGACGGCGAGGCCGTGGGGCTGATCGGCCCCACCGGCTCCGGCAAGTCGACGCTGGTCCAGCACCTGGCCGGCCTTCTCAAGCCCACCTCGGGCCGGGTGCTCATCGACGGCCGGGACCTCTGGGCCGCCGGCGCCGACCGCCGCGCCCTGCGGCAGCGCATCGGCCTGGTGTTCCAGTATCCGGAGCACCAGTTGTTCGAGGAAACGGTGCGGGCCGACATCGCCTACGGCCCCCGCAACCTGGGGCTTTCTTCCCAGGAGGTGGAGCGCCGGGTGCTGCGCGCCCTGCGCCGGGTGGGCCTGGACGACAGCATCCTGGACCGGTCGCCCTTCGAGTTGTCCGGCGGGCAGATGCGGCGGGTGGCCATCGCCGGCGTGCTGGCCATGGAGCCGCGGGTGCTGATCCTGGACGAGCCGACGGCGGGCCTGGACCCCCGGGGCCGCGACGAGATCCTGGGCTTCGTCGCCGACCTGCACCGCCGTGAGGGGCTGACGGTGGTCATCGTTTCCCACCACATGGACGAGGTGGCCCGCCTGGCCCGGCGGGTGGTGGTCATGGACGGCGGGCGCATCGTGCTGGACGGCCCCACGGCGGCGGTATACGCCCGCGTGGAAGAACTGGAGCGGCTGCACCTGGAAGCGCCGCTGGCCGCCCGCCTGGCGGCGCGCCTGGCCCAGCGGGGCTGGCCCATCGCCCGCGACCTGCTGGACATCGAGGCCGTGGCCGACGCCGTGGCCCGCTGCCTCGGGTCCGGCGGCCGGGACGCCGCGGTGGGGGATGCGCCCGGTGTTTAGGGACCTGCTCATCGGCCAGTACTACGCCGTTTCCTCGCCGGTGCACCGCCTGGACCCCCGCAGCAAGATCCTGATCAGCCTGCTGCTGATCACAGTGCTCTTCGTGATCACCGACTTCTACGGCTACGCGGCGGCGGCGGCGGCCGTGGCCGGCGCCGCGCTGCTGGGCCGGGTGCCGCTGCGGCTGCTGCTGCGGGGCCTCAGGCCGGTGCTGTTCCTGCTGGTGCTGACGGTGGTGCTGCACGCCCTGATGAGCGGCCGGGAGGGCCACGTGCTGGCGGCGCTGGGCCCGCTGGTGGTGACCGACGAGGGCCTGCTGCTGGGCCTGCGCATGGGCCTTCGCCTGGCGCTGCTGATCCTGGTGTCGTCGCTGCTGACGCTGACCACGTCGCCCATCGAGTTGACCGACGGCCTGGAGCGGCTGCTCGGGCCGGCCAACCGCATCGGCGTGCCGGTCCACGACCTGGCCATGATGATGACCATCGCCCTGCGCTTTATCCCGACGCTGATGGAAGAGGCCGACCGCATCATCAAGGCCCAGACCGCCCGCGGCGCCGATTTCCAGCAGGGTGGGCCGCTGCAGCGGGTGCGGTCCCTGGTGCCGGTGCTGGTTCCCCTGTTCGTCAGCGCCTTCCGGCGGGCCGACGACCTGGCGCTGGCCATGGAGGCCCGGGGCTACCGGGGCGGCGAGGGGCGCACCCGCTTCAAGCAGCTGCGCCTGGGCCCCCGCGACGCGGCGGCGGCGGTGGCGGCGCTGTCGGCGGCGGCCGTCATCATCTGGCTGGGGCGCTAGGCGGGAGGCGATGGCGTGGCACGGGCCCGGCGGCTCAAGCTGACGCTGGCGTACGACGGCACCGCCTTCCACGGGTTTCAGATCCAGGGCGACCGGCCCACGGTGCAGCTTTACCTCGAACAGGCGCTGAGCAGGGTGGCCGGCCACCCGGTGCGCGTCACCGCCGCCGGCCGCACCGACGCCGGGGTCCACGCGGCGGGGCAGGTGGTCCACGCCGACATCCGCGGCCGCATCCCCACCGAGCGCATCCCGGAGGCCGTCAACAGCCTGCTGCCCCCGGACATCGTGGTCTACCGCTGCGAGGAGGCGCCGCCGGATTTTCACGCCCGTTACAGCGCCACCGGCAAGGTGTACCGCTACTCGGTGCTGGAAGCGCCCCACGACTGGCCCTTCATCCGGCGGTACGTGCTGCACAGCCCCCTGCGCCGCGACTGGGACCTGATCGCCCTGTGCATCCCCTACCTGAAGGGCCGGCGGGACTTCGCCGCATTCCAGTCGTCAGGCCGGCGCGCCCGGTCCACGGTGCGCAACCTGCGGCGCATTGAGATCACCCGGCAGGAGATGGGTTGGGGCACCATCCATCACCTGACCTTTGAGGCCGACGGTTTCCTTTACAATATGGTCCGCAACATCGTCGGCACGCTGCTGGAGGTGGGCGCCGGGCGGCGGCCGCCGTCCTGGGTGGCCGAGGTGCTGGAGTCCCGCGACCGGCGCCGGGCGGGCCCCACGGCGCCGCCCCAAGGCCTGACGCTGGTGGAGGTTCGTTACGACGGTCCGGCGGCGCCCGGCGGCGAGCCGGGAAGCCGCGCTTGACAGGGTCCCGCTTTGTTGCCTACAATGCCGCTTGGCTCTTTGTTGCCTGTCAGGAGTGAAGACCGATGCGCACCACCTACATGGCCAGGCCCGGCGACGTGCAGCGCCGGTGGTACGTCATCGACGCCGAAGGGAAGACCCTCGGCCGTCTCGCCACCCGCGTGGCCAGCGTCCTGCGCGGCAAGCACAAGCCGGAGTACACGCCCCACGTCGACACCGGCGATTTCGTCATCGTGGTCAACGCCGGCAAGGTGGCGCTGACCGGGACCAAGCTCGACAAGAAGAAGTATTACCGGCACAGCGGGTATCCGGGCGGGCTCAAGGAGTTCACCGCCCGCCAGCTGCTCCAGCGCGACCCGACCCGCCTGATCAAGCGGGCCGTCTGGGGCATGCTGCCCAAGGGACCGCTGGGCCGCCGGCAGTTCCGGAAGCTGAAGGTGTATGCGGGTCCGGAACACCCGCACCAGGCCCAGAAGCCCGAGGAACTGTCCCTCTGAATCCCGTTTGACGGCAGGTGACGGTTTTGGCCATCTCGCTGCAGTACCAAGCCACGGGACGCCGCAAGGAAGCGGTGGCGCGGGTTCGCCTGGTCCCCGGCACCGGCCGCATCCTGGTCAACGGCCGGCCCTATGAGGAGTACTTCACGTCGGTGACCCAGCGCCATCAGGTCATCGAGCCCCTGCAGCTGGCCGGCGCCCTGGACAAGTACGACGTGCTGGCCAACGTCTCGGGCGGTGGGCTTTCGGGCCAGGCCGGCGCCATCCGGCACGCGGTGGCCCGGGCCCTCACCGAGGCCGACGGCGCGCTGCGGCGGCCCTTGAAGAAGGCGGGCATGCTCACCCGCGACCCGCGCATGAAGGAGCGCCGCAAGTACGGCCTGAAGAAGGCCCGCAAGGCGCCGCAGTTCAGCAAGCGCTGACGCCGGCGGCAGCCTGGCGCGGCGTGCGCCGGCGGAGCGGCCCCATCCCACGACTGTAACCCGGCAGCGCGGCATAGGTTGTCGCTGGGAGGCGACACCTTGGCGGGCTTTTTCGTCGTCGGGCCGGTGCGCCGCCGGCGGGCGGCGGCGCTGGCCCTGGTGCTGCTGCTGGCGCCGGCGGCGGCAGGCTGGCGCTGGCTGGAGGCGCGGGCGGCCGCGGACCAGCAGGCCCTGGCCTCGTTCCTGGCGGGACGGGTGGTGGTCATCGACCCCGGGCACGGTGGGCCGGATCCCGGCGCCTCGTCGGCGGACGGCCTCCTGGAGAAAGACGTGGTGCTGGCGGTGGCGCTGGAACTGCAGCGGCTGCTGGCGGCGGCCGGGGCGCAGGCCCACCTCACCCGGGATGCCGACATCGACCTCAGCGGCATGCCGGATGCCAGCCTGCGGGAGCGCTGGCGGGCCGCCCACCGGCGCAGGGTGGAGATCGCCCGGGAGCGCGGCGCCGAGATCGTGGTCAGCGTCCACGCCAATGCGGTGCCGTCGCCGCGATGGTACGGCGCCCAAGTGTTCCACCGCCCCGGGGCCGACGAGGCCACCCGCAGCCTGGCCGCCCACATCCAGCGGGAACTGCGCCACATCACCGCCGGCACCGACCGGCAGGTCAGCGACCATGTGGACCACTACCTGCTGAACAACGTCACGGTCCCCGCCGTCACCGTGGAGTTGGGGTTCCTGAGCAATCCCCGGGAGGCCCGGCTGCTGGCCCGGGAGGACTACCAGCGGAAACTGGCCTGGGCCATCTTCGTGGGCATCGCCCACTACTTCGCCGAGACCGGGCGGCCCGGGCTCAGGCCGTGACGCCCAGCACCTGATCTTCCAGCCAGCGGGTGTGGATGCGGCCTGCGATGAAGTCGGGATGCTCCAGCAGGCGGCGGTGCAGCCCGGCGGTGGTCTTGACGCCTTCGATGCGCAGCTCGCTCAGGGCCCGCAGCATCCGCCGCCGCGCCTCCTCGCGGTCGCGGCCCCAGGCCACCAGTTTGGCGATCAGCGAGTCGTAATAGGGCTGCACCGCCACGCCGGCCCGTACGCCCTCGTCCAGGCGGACGCCCGGGCCCGTGGGCGGTACGAAGGCCGTGATGGTGCCCGGCGACGGCATGAAGCGGTTGTCGGGGTCCTCGGCGTTGATGCGGCACTCGATGGCCCAGCCCTGGAAGGTGACGTCGTCCTGGTGGAAGGGCAGCGGCTCGCCGGCTGCCACGGCGATCTGGGCCTTCACCAGGTCGATGCCGGTGACCAGCTCGGTGACCGGGTGTTCCACCTGGATGCGGGTGTTCATCTCGATGAAGTAGAAGTTGCCGTGGCGGTCCACCAGGAACTCGACCGTGCCGGCGTTGACGTAGTTGACGGCCTGGGCGGCCCGGACGGCGGCCTCGGTGATGCGGCGGCGCAGGTCGGGGCTCACGGCCGGCGAGGGCGACTCCTCCAAAAGTTTCTGGCGGCGGCGCTGCACCGAACACTCCCGCTCGCCGAGATGGATGACGTTGCCCTCGGCGTCGGCCAGCACCTGCACCTCCACGTGGCGCGGCTCCTCCAGGAACTTCTCCAGGTACAGGTCGCCGCTGCCGAAGGCGGCGGCTGCCTCGCGTCCCGCCGCCGCCAGCGCCTCCCGCAGTTCCGCCTCGTCGTGGGCCACGCGGATGCCGCGCCCGCCGCCGCCCGCCGCCGCCTTGACCAGGACCGGGTAGCCGATCTCGGCCGCCGCCCGCAGGGCTTCGGCCTCGTCGCGGACCGCTTCCTCGGTGCCGGGGATCACCGGCACGCCCGCGGCCGCCATGCGGCGCCGGGCCAGGGATTTCAGCCCCATCTGCTCGATGGCCTCGGGCCCGGGCCCGATGAAAGTCAGGCCCCAGGAGCGGCACACCGCGGCGAAATGGGCGTTCTCGGCCAGGAAGCCGTAGCCGGGGTGCACGGCATCGACGCCTGCCTTCCCCGCCACCTCGATGATGGCGGCCACGTTAAGATAGCTCTGGCCGGCCGGCGCCGGTCCCACGCAGTAGGCTTCATCAGCCATGTGCACGTGGGGGGCGTCGCGGTCCGCTTCCGAGTAGATGGCCACGGTGGCGATGCCCAGTTCCCGGCAGGCGCGCAGGATGCGCACGGCGATCTCGCCGCGGTTGGCCACGAGAATCTTTCGGAACATGGCGGCCCTCCGAGCAGCGGCGTGATGATCTCGCGACGGACCAGGTCGCGACGGCACACTTTCTCACCGCCGCCGCCCGCTTCCTGCCGCGCCGCCCGCGCCGGAGGGCTTTGCGCGGCGGCGCTCCAGGGCGTATAATGACTGGTGCATCGCCGGATGCGCCCGTAGCTCAGCCAGGATAGAGCGGCGGCCTCCGGAGCCGCGTCATGCGGGGGTTCGAATCCCTCCGGGCGCACCATCACCGCCCAGCCGGAGTTTCGGCTGGGCGGCGTTTTTTCTGCCCGGCCCGCAGGCCGCTCCGGCCGCGCCGGGCCCGGGGCCGGACGCGGGCCGGCCCAGCGCGGCCGTTAGCACGGCCATATCCCTGAAGGCTACGGCATCATGCGCGGGTATCCGCTTGGGCTATAGGACAGGCGGGGGACGGTGGGAATCGAAACAACGGCGTTCCGGCCAGGGATCGGGAAAGGCGGTACCGGATGGACCTGGGCAAGCGCCTGCGGGAACTGCGTGAGCGCCGCGGGTTCAGCATCTACGAGGTCGAACGCCGCGCCCGCCTCCACTTCAGCACCATCAGCAAGTACGAGCGCAACGAGCGCCAGCCCAGCATCGACGTGCTGCAGGAACTGGCCGAGGTCTACGGCGTGCCGCTGGCCAGCATCTTCGCCGAGCGCGCCGACCTGCAGGAATTCCTCCCGGAGGAAGAGATCGAGTGGCTGTCGTGGCTGCGGGCCGACGGCCGCCTGGTGGAGCTGTTGGAACTGGCCAGGTCCCTGCCCGAGCAGCGGCTGGAAGCGCTGCTGGTATTCCTGCGCCCCGACGGGCCCAGCGGCCGCGACACCGGCTACGGCCGGCGGGGGGCCCGCGGCGGGCGCCGGCCGCCTCAGCCCGAACCCGGCACCTGACGCCCGCTTTCGGCCAGCAGGCGCCGGCGCATCCACCAGGCCAGCACCAGGATCACCGGCGTGATCAGGTGGGTCAGGGTGAAGAAGCCCACGCCCCAGGTTTCGTTGACGTAGCCCCAGGCGTAGAGCGGGTTGTCCCGGAACGTTTCCTCCACAAAGCCCCGGAAGAACTGGTACCAGAAGATGAAGGACCAGAAGAGATAACCGGGCGGCGCATCGGGCCGGCGCCGGGCCAGGCTGTTGTGGATCAGCAGCGTCACCAGGCCCACCAGGCTGCCGTAGATCTGGGCGGGGTGGCGGTCGAAGGGCAGCGCCTGGGCCACGTGGCCCAGCACCTCGCCGTTGAACAGGTTGCCGATGCGCACCAGCATGATGCCCACGCAGACGCCGGGCACGCCCAGGTCCAGCAGGCTCTGGAACGGCAGCCCGGCGCGGCGGGCATAGTACCACAGGGCCAGCATCCCGCCGCCCACGGCGCCGTGGAAGGACAGGCCGCCGTGGTCCACCCGGATGATCTCCACCGGGTTGCCCGCGTAATCGCCCCAGTTGGTGGCCACGTAGACCAGGCGGGCGCCGACGACGCCCAGCACGATGGCCACCAGCGCAGCGTTGTACAGAGCGTCCTCCGGCAGGCCGCGCCCCGTGCCGTGCTTGATGAAATAGTAGATGCCGATCGCCATCGACACCGCCATGAAAAACCCGTACCATCGAACCGTGAGCGGGCCCAGTTGGAACATCACGGGGTCGAGATCCAGCAGCATGGCCTCACCTCGAAACGCTCTACAGCGCATTCTACCACCGGCGCTCGTGACCGGCGAGGGTGAGGGCCGGGAGGGAGACTGGTGAGCGAAACGGGCAGCCGTCCCCAGTCGGCCCGCTGGTTCGAGCGGGCTCGCCGGGCCATGCCGGGCGGCGTCAACAGCCCCGTGCGCGCCTTCGGCGCCGTGGGGGGCGTCCCGCCCTTCATCCGCCGCGGCCGGGGACCCCGGATCGAGGACGAGGACGGCAATACCTACATCGACTACGTGCTCTCCTGGGGGCCGCTGATCCTGGGCCACGCGCCCGAGGTGGTGACGGCGGCCCTGGCCGAGGCGGCCGCCGAGGGAACCAGTTTCGGCGCGCCCACCCGCTGGGAAGCGCTGCTGGCCGAGGAACTGTGCGACGCGGTGCCGGGGCTGGAGATGGTGCGCCTGGTCAACTCGGGCACCGAGGCCGCCATGAGCGCCCTGCGCCTGGCCCGGGCCTACACCGGCCGCAGCCGCATCGTCAAATTCGCCGGGTGTTACCACGGCCACGCCGACAGCCTGCTGGTGGAAGCGGGCTCAGGCGTGGCCACCCTGGGCATCCCCGG
>Ga0079224_100012496_pt1 | contig 11760 bp, 10 predicted proteins | sample Stecom2015_FD_80414 | JGI IMG/M metagenome (GOLD analysis project Ga0079224, IMG submission 80414) | Agricultural soil microbial communities from Utah to study Nitrogen management - Steer compost 2015 | ecosystem: Environmental > Terrestrial > Soil > Agricultural land | place: USA: Utah...
CAGCGTATCCTTGGGTATCTCATTATCGTAGAGCAAACGCATGGGACGGCCTTTATCGCGGAGGACCAGGCTCTGCTCGAGCGCCTCTACAAAACGCTCGCTCATATGCAGGTCGACGTCCAGTTCGGCATCGCGCGTCAGCTGAATACTGTAGGCTTCGATACTGTCGTATTGGAAGATAAAAAACAGATCGTCGAGGCAGTAGCGGATGATGTCGTCGAGCAGTATGATGAATTTCAGCGATTTCTGTTCGGGCAAGACCAAAAAGCGCGAGATGATCTCCTTAGGTATCTTAACCAATGCGTATTTAACTTTCTTTCGAAAAGTCAACTTAACAATGAAATAGATTGCCCGATCGGTGAGTTCCGGAAACGGCTTCTTACTATCGATGTCGCTGAGCATTACCGGTACCAGCATGGGAAGCACCTGCCTGCGAAAATAGTCGCGGACATAATCGCCCCGCGACACGTTGAGCTGGGTCTCATTGATAATAAAGATCTTACGGGCTTCCAGCTCGGGGATAATCTCCTGCTCGTATAAATAGTCAAAACGCTTTTCGAGTCTAACCACGATGCTTTTGATCTCGTTCAGGATTTTGCTTGGATCAAAACCCAACATGGTCTTGGTTTTTGCATTAATGTCCATCAAGCGGTTGAGGGTGGCCACCCGGACCCGGTAAAACTCGTCTAAGTTGGAGGAAAAAATCGCAAGGAAGCGAAGTCGTTCTAACAACGGCACCGATTTATCAGCGGCTTCCTGGAGCACGCGCTCGTTGAAGTAAAGCCAGCTGATCTCCCGGTTTATCAGTGGTAATTTTCCCTTCTTGTTTTGCATCTACGATGATGAGACTGCCAATACTAACAATAAGAAGTGAAAATAAGTTTAAAATACAATTAAATCAAAAACATATGGGCGCCTGCAAAGTTTATGCACACCGGAGCCACAGTACCTAGGTATTCCAAGCTGTCTGCTCAAGAATCTCCATTTGCCAGAGCACTTGCTCCTCCGTCACGGGGAATGGTTCGTCGCGATGGATCTGCGCATATACCGCATTAAACAAGCCGTTATAATCTCCCTTTAACGGCTGCTTGTATTTAAGCTCGCCCGCTCCGTCCGTGCCCACTTGATACAGCTGGCCTTCTTTTCCGGCAGGCTCCATGCCGTAGCCGGGATCCCTGGGCGACATGCCCGCCAGCAACTGATTTTCCTGCACATCGGTACGGTCCTTTTGGAACGACCCCTTACTGCCGTGGAGCACATATGCCGGGGCAGGCTTGGCCACGAGCAAGTTGGCATGTATAAACACCACCGGTCCGTTGCTGTATTCCAGTACGAGGGTGGAAAAATCGTCAACCTCTGAATCCGGACGGTGTGTTTTGTTAATTTTCAATGTTTTGTCAGGCCTTCCAAAGAGACTAAGCGCTTGATCCAACAGGTGCGCTCCCAAATCGTACAGCACTCCGCTTCCAGCACGGTCCTTTGTTTCCTTAAATATCTTATGGCTACGCTCTGGCCGGTAGCGGTCGTATCTGGCGTGGTACTCAATCAAATCACCTAATACGCCACTCTCCAGCACCTGCTTGACGAGTTTGAAGTCGCTATCCCAACGCCGGTTGTGGAAAACCATCACGTGCCGGCCTACCTTGCGACCGAGATCGAAGATGGCTTTGGCTTCCGCGCTGTTTGTGGCAAAGGGCTTCTCAACCAAAATATGCTTGCCAGCCTCCAAGGCTTTGCAAGCATATTCGTAATGGGTGTCGTTAGGCGTGTTGACCACGACGAGCTCAATGTGTTCGTCGGCCAGCAGAGCGTCTACCGTGTCGTAGCTAATGATTTCCGGATAGCGCTCGTGCGCCAGCTTTTTGGTCCGTTCCACTACGGCTCGCAGTTCGAATCGTGCTTTTTGGTCCAAGAATGGTGCATGGAAGACCTGACCGGACATCCCATACGACAAAATACCTGTTACGATTCGTTTGTTAGCCATAGCTGTGTATTAGATTAATGATGGGTGCCAGGCGCTTCCTCGCCACCGGCATCCGCATAAAGTTGCTGGATGCGAGGCAACGTTTGCTGCGCATAAGCCCGCAACGGCTTATAGGTATTGCGCGATGCGCGCTTGAATTGGTCCACAAGCAGTTGCTGCTCCTTCACGAAGCGGGCTTGGTAATCGGAAACAACGAAAACTTGAGTGCTGTCGCCATATAGTTCATCCGCGGAGAATACGCCTTGCCCCGGATCCGGAACGATTACATGCGCGTCCGCCGCCAATTCTTCGATCTGGGGTAGGATTTCCGCATACAACGACTTGATATTGTTCGTCAACGAAGCCGGTGCACCGTTGGCCGCGGCATAATCCGCATACGCCAATTCATAGCTGGCTTTTTGGTAGACGGTCTTGAAAAATGTGTACCCTTCCGAGTCTACCTTCGTGGCGTTGTTATACAGTTGTTCCTTATTAGCCTCTCCTCCGGAATTACAGGATGCAAAAACTACACTGAATGCAAGAGCCGCGACGGCTAACAAATTTGATTTTCTCATCTGGATGGTTGTTCTACAATAATTATTTGTTGATCGCCCGCCTTCGCCGGTGCCCCTATGCGTCCGATGCCGGGTGGCAAAAGCGTTTTTTTTACCTATTAATTTCGAGCAACAAACTTAGATAAAATTGTTTTGATATCCCAATGAAAATGCAACGGGAACACACGAAACGCAGCTCGCTTGTTGCCCAAAGTCGCGATACGGACTACCAAATTCGGCTAGGCCGAGTTGCGCCCCGCGTTGACCACGCCGTAGACCGTACGCGTCACCAGCTTGCTGAATGTCGAGTACTCCTTACTGTCGGTAGGCAAACTCTTTAACTTCATCATGGCATAGCGCTGGATCATCAGCAACGGCAGTACGATTCGTTCCCTTAGGGCAATCGACCGTCGTTCCACAGGATACTTTTCCATCAGCTCCTCGGTATCGCTAAGCTTGAGCACGTATTGCAGGGTGCGGTCGTACTCTTCACGCATTCCCTTCCAAAACTCGCCAAATTCCTCGTCGTTCTCGATGTACGCGGTCACGTTGAAGTTCGATTTGGACATCGACATCATGCAGTTGTCAATGATGGTCTTGAACATGCCCGATGTGCGGTACAGTTCCTTCACCTCTGCCCAGTGTCCTTTCTCTTCCATCTGCTGCAACGCGGAACCCACACCGTAGAATCCGGGGATATTTTGCTTTAGCTGCGCCCAAGCCGTAACGAAGCTGATCGCGCGTAGATCTTCCAGCCGAAGCTCTCGGTCAGCATTCCGTTTCACCGGGCGGCTACTGATATTAATTTGAGATAAAAACCGGAGTGGACTATGCGTCTCCAGGTATTTCAAGAACAGCGGGTTGTGTCGTAGGTCTAGGAACTTCTGGTGGCTAACGGTCGCCATTTGATCGATTAACGTTTTCTTGGCAGCGCTGAGGGTATCCCCGCCGTTGCGATCGAAATGGGAAGCCAGCCCGGCGTGCAGGAGCTGTTCAATATTGTATTGGGCAGTATCTAACGACCCGTATTGGCTGCTGATCGTCTGGCCTTGGATCGTCAACTGGATATGGTTGTTAGCGATTTCCTCACCCATGGACGCGTAGAAACGATGCGTTTTGCCGCCGCCACGGGCCGGCGGCCCGCCCCTTCCGTCAAAGAACACCAAGTCCACGTCGTATTTGCGCGCCATGGCGGTCAATTCGATCTTGGCTTTGTAAATCGACCAGTTGGCCATCAGGTAGCCTCCGTCTTTCGTACTATCCGAGAAGCCGAGCATAATCGTCTGCTGGTTATTGCGCAGGCGCAGGTGCTCCATATAGCGGGGGTGCGCATAAAGGGTTTCCATGACGCTGGCCGCGCGCTCCAAGTCGTCGACCGTTTCGAACAGCGGAACGAAGTCGATGGTCAGCGCGTCTTTTTTCCATCCGCTCCAGAGAAAGAGTTCCTGAAGCTGGAGGATGTCTGACGCCTGCTGGCAATTGCTGATGATAAAGCGCTGCGCTGCGCGCTCTCCACTCGAATGCTGGATGGATTGCAACAGCCGGATAACGCCAAGGGTGTCCTTCACCAACGGATCAGCATCGCCGTCAAAATCCAAGTCATGTTCTTCGAGGTTAATGAGCGCGAGCTTGCCTTTTTCGTCCAAGGAGAAGTAGTCCGCTTGGCCATTGAGCACATTGGCATGCCGTTCCAGCAGATACCGGTATGTCTCCCGCAATACGCTGCTGTCCTGACGAATATCGAGCGTTGCAAAATGGGAGCCGAATGTCCTCACTTTCAGCAACAAATCATCGATTATCTCAACAAAAAGGCTATCATGATATTCGACCAAAACGCGCTTGATCTCCTGCAGGTTATGGACGATCTGGGGCGTTACGTTTTCGGGCGTCTCCTTGGGGTTGAAGCTATTTTCATAAAACAACTTCTGCAAGGCCTCCATATGCGCTTCTACACCGCGGAAGGTGATCCGCCGCTTGATAATACGGAAGTCGCGGTAGTAGCAGCGGAAAAGCACGGTGCGCAACAAATTGGAAACGTACTTCGTGCTTTCGACCGTTACGTTGGGGTTTCCATCACGGTCGCCACCGGGCCAAAAGCCCAGTTCTACCAACTGCGTGTAACTTGACGAAGGCATGTCGAAGGCGTGCTCAAATTTGCGTTCGATGCCCGAAACGACGGGATAAAACACGTTCTCCAAAAACCACGTTAAGCTGGCCGCTTCGTCCGTAGGCGTGGGTTTGGTTTTATTCAGGAACGGCGTCTTGCCCAGCTGCTGGAGCAGCAAATGCACGTTGTTGATATCGTTTTCTTTTAGCGCCTTGGTTAGGTCGGTGATGATGGAAAGCACCGGCCCTGGATAGAACTGCGTGGGGTGTGCAGTGAGTACAAGCCGGAGCGAAAAATCCCGCAGGCGCTCGAACACCTCGTGCCGCAGCTTCTTGTGGCTTTCCGATTTGCGCAAGATGGCTTCCATCGTGCCGGCCTCGTCTGCCCGACCAGTCTTATCGAACGTCGAATCTTCGATCGCATCGAACAAGACCACCTGCCGCTCTATGTATTGAATAATGCGGAATAGCAAGTCTACCTGGTCTTCTTCTTGTACGTATTGCTTATACTGCCTAAAAAAACCATCGATAATCTCAATCGGGTTTAGCCGATCAGCCACTCCCTGCTCACAGTGCGAGGTAAAAAACGGCAACAACGTGCCCGTATGCTTCACCCGATAAAAAGGTAGGGTTAGAAACAAACTGTTATATAGTTCAAAGCGGGTGACAACCTCGCTCTCGAACAACGCTTCCTTTTTGTTAAGCTGCATAGCGTGTCAAATTATTGCGTATAGATGTTAAATATAAAATAAAGGGTACGGATTGTAAACAAAAGCGCAAATATATAATAATTTCGCTGCAAACGGCATGCGCCGTTTGCGATAATCACAAGGGTTTGGCAAAAATATTAAAACTAATTCAACATTATTGGGATATTAATGAAAACAATACTGGAATTTAGCGCGCGACCCTGAATTTGTAATTGTTTTCCAAGTTACCTAAGTTTGCCCACGGGTCGTAGCGAATGCCCGCGACCCAGAACGCACAGACATGAACATCATTCCAGTAAACAATAAGCGCACGGAGCGTCTCTTCATCAGCATGGCCCGTCCGCTGTACGCCGGGGATCCCCATTACATCCGACCATTGGACAGTGACGTGGAAGACGTGTTCGACCCGACAAAAAACCCACTGTTCAAATCCGGGGAATGTGCCCGATGGATCGTGCAGGACACGGCTTTCCGTACCGTAGGACGTATCGCCGCCTTCTACGACAAGAGAACGTCCGAAAGGGAAAAACAACCCACCGGCGGTTGTGGTTTCTTTGAATGTATCGACGACCAAAACGTAGCCGACCTGCTTTTTGACACAGCGAAGCAATGGCTGGCCGAGCGCGGGCTCGAAGCCATGGACGGCCCGATCAACTTCGGAAGTCGCGAAAGATGGTGGGGGATGCTCGCCGAGGGCTTTCATGAACCTTGCTACTGTGCTAATTACAACCCGCCGTACTACCGCGCGCTGTTTGAAAATTACGGGTTTCAGGTATACTTTAAGCAGTTTACCTATCGTCGGGTAATCGACGAGGCTTTAGCCGAGTCCTTACGAAAGAAAGCGAGCTCCGTCTTGGCCGACAAGGACTATACCTTTGGGCACGTCGTGGGCCAGGACCGCGATAAGGTGGCCCTCGATTTCATGAAGGTATATAACGGTGCCTGGGGAAACCACATTGGCGTGCGCGCCTTGACTGAAAGCGGTGCCAAAAAGTTGATGCGTGGCCTGAAGCCCATACTTGACGAACGCATCATTTGGTTTGCCTATCATCGGGGCGAACCCGTCGGCTTTTTCGTCAACATCCCCGACGTCAACCAGCTAATCGTGAAACACGTCAACGGATCGCTCAATTGGTGGGGAAAGTTGGTGTTCGTGTGGAACAAATGGCGTGGCAACTGCAAAACGATGTTTGGCATTGTTTTCGGCATCGTCTCTGCCCATCAGAGAAAAGGTGTTGAAGCGGCGCTGATCGTGGAGTCGGCCAAATACCTGCAGTATAACAAACGAATCAAATATCAGGACCTGCAAATGAACTGGGTGGGAGATTTTAATCCGAAAATGATCAATGTCGTCAAGCAACTCGATGCGGAAGTCTATAAGGTGCATCATACGTACCGGTACCTGTTTGACAGAAACAAGCCCTTTGAACGGCATCCCGAGATTTAAAAAAAAGGAAAACATATGGACCTCCGACCTGTTATAATCGTTACCAAAACCTTGACAGCGTTGTGTGGCTTCGCTGGCAAGGATCCATGACTGCAGTAGTACCAGGCTCCGGCGAATGTATGTAATTCGCCGACACACCGCGGCGGAGTTCCCAAAAGTTTTGGTATGAGGTTCCGCGTTGTCCGGCACAATTTTATTAAATTTGCATCACTATTACATTTAACATAGATTAACACAATGAAAAAGTCGTTTTTTGTTCCTGCAGTAGCAGGCGTATTTCTTTTGGCTTCCTGCGGTGGAGGCGATGGCCAGTCTTCGGACACGTCGGCAACTTCCGATACGAGCGCTCCTGCGGCGCAAACGGTGAATGTCGATATCCCAGGCTTGGACGAAGTTGAAATCTCCAACGACCTCACGCTGGAAGGCAATGACTTGATGCAGTTTGACAAAAACCTCTTCCGCGTGAAGGCCGGTGAGCCTGTTAAACTGACGTTTAATAACGTAGGCGAGCTCCCTAAGGAGTCAATGGGCCACAACGTCGTCGTGCTGAAGCCAGGTACGGATGCCGCTGCTTTCGGTGGTGAGGCAATCAAAGCTGTCGACAACGACTACATCCCGATTACATTCGCTTCGGCAATCATTGCACACACGAAGTTGCTCGGCCCAGGCGAAACGGATGTAATCGAATTCACGTTTGATGAGGCAGGAGTCTACCCATTCCTGTGTAGCTTCCCTGGACACTACGGCGTCATGAAAGGACAAATCGTAGCCGAATAATTCGCGCTACTCTTCCCATTACGGCCATCCTGCTATGCGCGGGATGGCTTTTTTATTCCAATAATCCAACTGGCAAGCGATTCCCCGGCCCCGAACTTTCCAGCCTTTCCTTTGTTTCTCCTTTAATTATATCGAAGGCAAGCATTAAAAATCGAAAAAGGAATGAACAAGCTTTTCAGGGCGTTGATCGCGGGATGGGGAGCCCGAAAATTAGGCTTCGGATGCGTGGGCACCATCGTTGTGTTTATTATCTTATATTATCTGCTCGGGTACGTCTTTTAGGTTTTCCGCACGACACGGACGAATATTCTTGTCAGACGCCGCTAACAGCCGGCTAACTAAGCTGACGCGGACGCCGCGAGGAGACGACGCACCAGCGAAGCTTCGATATGGGTAAAATCGCTGATGTAGTGGACGCAGCCCGGCAATTCGTCAGCGCCGTGCGATGACAGGACACCTACCACCTGCGCTCCTGCGGCTATTCCCGCACGTACGCCCGCCAGCGAATCTTCAAACACGATACTATTTTCCGCAGACGCCCCGAGGCAGTCCATTGACTTAACGTATACCTCCGGGTCGGGTTTGTGTGCGGACGTCTTCGCTCGCTAAAATAGATTCCATCATGGGGCGGATTCCCAGTCCGTCCAAGATCAGGTCTAGGTTGCGACGCGGCGCGGACGTCGCTACTCCGACCCGGAACCCGTCAGTTTTTAGCGCCGTGGCAAAATCAAGAAATCCAGGCATGGCTTCGATGTGTGCCGCATAAATCTCGCGAAATAATCCCTCCTTTTCCTCCTCGAGCGCCCTTAGTTCGTCGCCTTCGATCAGGCGTTTAAAGAAGTAGCCCATGATGTAGCTATTGTGCTTGCCATACATGTGGGTTTCAAACTCAGCCGTCTTGTAAGGCACGCCATGCCGATCAAAAAACACTTTGAACGCTTCAGTATGGTAGGGATTGGTATGGGCGATGACCCCATCCATGTCAAATATAGCAGCTACTGCTTCCATGCTTAATCAATAAAAAAGGATACGACGCGACGACCCGGTAGTACCTATCGTTCTTGCCATGAGTATAGGAGTGGTTGCCCGTACTATCAACGAAGTTCCATAATGCGTTTTACGTACTTGCCGATAACGTCAAACTCCAGGTTCACCTGATCGCCGGGCTTCACCGCGTGCAGATTGGTGTGTTCGTATGTATAGGGTATAATCGCAACGGAAAAGCGATCGGCTTGTGAGTCGACGACTGTTAAGCTAATTCCGTTTACGGTAATCGAGCCTTTCTCTACCGTCATATTACCGATGGTGGGATCGTAGGTAAATGTAAACAGCCAGCTGCCGTCCTTCCGCTCGACGCTTAGGCAGCTTCCCACTTGATCGACATGTCCCTGTACGATGTGGCCATCCAGCCTGTCCCCTACTTTGGTACACCGCTCTAGATTGACGCGCTCACCGGGCACGAGCCGCCCCAGGTTTGTCTTCAATAACGTTTCTTGGATGGCCGTAACGGTGTGTTGACCCGGCGCAAGGCCGACGACCGTGAGGCAGACACCGTCATGCGACACGCTTTGGTCGACCTTTAATTCGTCCGACACTGCAGAGGCGACGGTGAGGTGGAGATTGCCTCCCTCCCGCACGGCTTCCCGCACTTCGCCGAGCGTTTCGATAATTCCGGTAAACATGTCACAAAGATAACACTTCGAAACCGGAAAGCAGTATATCGCAAGCGCCGTTGCGTCCTACGCTTCAATCTAGCCGAAGCTCGATGTAACATCCGGTCCGAAAGAGAGTCAAATCTTTCGGAAAACAATAGCTCTATACTAACGCTTATGTTGCAAATAAGGAACATTGTTAAACAATACGCCAACCACCGCGCGCTCGACAAGGTGTCGATGGACGTGGAGCGGGGAAGCATTTTCGGGTTGCTAGGACCCAACGGTGCGGGCAAGACGTCACTCATCCGCATTATCACCCAGATCACCGCGCCCGATAGTGGTGAGGTATATATCAATGGCGAGAGTCTTAATCCTTCGCACGTCGGGCGGATCGGCTATTTGCCCGAAGAACGCGGCTTGTATAAAAAAATGCAAATCGGTGAGCAGATGCTTTACCTCGCCCAGCTGAAAGGGCTGTCCAAACAAGATGCCACCCAACGAATCAGACATTGGTTCGAAAAGATGGACATGCAGACCTGGTGGAACAAAAAGGTCGAAGACCTCAACAAGGGCATGCAGCAAAAAGTCCAGTTCGTGGCCACGGTGCTCCATCAGCCCGACTTGATCATCCTCGACGAGCCATTCTCTGGCTTTGACCCAGTCAACGTCGACATCATTAAGGAGGAAATCCTAGCGCTGAATCGCGCGGGTGCCACCATCATCTTTTCCACGCACCGAATGGAATCCGTAGAAGAGCTGTGTGACAGCATCGTCCTCATCAATAAATCAAAGAAGATACTGGACGGTAGCGTCAAGGATATCAAGCAGGCTTTCCGCACACGCACCTATCAGCTTACTTACCTGAAAACGGATTATTTGCCTACGTCGGTGGAAAGCTTGTTCGAGGTGCGGGGACACTCCCTGTCTGACGACACAACGTCGCTGACAATCACCATCGATGAGAAGCGAAGCCTAAACGACGTACTCCAATATTTGATCCCGCATGTGCAAATACACGAACTGCACGAAGTCGTGCCCAGTATCCACGATATTTTCGTCAAGCAAGTGACTGCAAGCTATTCGACCAAAGACACCCCATCGACAGCAAATCATGAATAAGACCCTTTTGATCATACAACGCGAGTATTTGAGCCGCGTCAAGAAAAAATCGTTTCTCTTAGTCACGTTTCTTGTACCGTTACTCATTATTGGCATATACGGCTTAACCATCTTCCTCACGGCGAAAAGTTTTGAGAGCTCGCAAAGCACGGTACACGTCATCGACCAGAGCGGCTTCGTGGCAAGTGGCCTCACCGACGCCAAACAAACTACATTTATTCCCGTAAGCGGCGATATCGACGCCGAAAAGAAAAAAATACTGGATAGCGGCGAAAAAGTCTTTCTTCTCGTCATCCCTGAAAACGTGGAGGAAACACAGCGTATTGAGCTGTTTTCGGCCGAAAACGCGGGCTTTACGCTTCAGGGCACCATTAGCAACCAGGTGGAAGCTATCATCCGCAATAAACAATTGGAAGAATCGGGAATAGACGTCGCGCTATTGGAAGGGATCAAACCGCGTGTGAGCGTCGCCACTAAAGAACTGACCGAGTCTGGCGAACGGGAAAGCAGCGCCGGCCTATCCATGGGCATCGCTATCGCCCTTTCCATACTGATCTACCTGGCGCTGTTCCTGTATGGTGCGCAGGTAATGCGAGGAATCATCGAAGAGAAGAATAACCGGATTGTGGAGGTCATCATTTCATCGGTCAAGCCCTTCCAGCTTATGATGGGAAAAATCCTAGGCATTGGCTTAGTGGGCCTCACCCAATTCATTTTGTGGATCGTGCTTTCGGCCACTCTAATGGCCGCCGCCTCCATTATGTTTTCCGGTGGCGCATCTCCCGAAGCAATCGCTGCCGCTCAGCAAGTGGGCGGCGCATCGCAGGCCTACGACCCCGGCCTGATAGGCGATGTGCAGAAAGCCGTAGACTCGCTGAACCTCAACCGACTGCTGATTTGCTTCTTTATCTTCTTTATCGGCGGATACATGCTGTACAGTGCGTTGTTTGCGGCCGTGGGTTCCGCCGTGGACAACGAAACCGAATCGCAACAGTTTATGATGCCCATCACCTTACCGTTGCTGTTTACCTACATACTTTCGTTTGGCGTACTGGTTAACGATCCGCACGGGCCGCTCTCCGTATGGCTTTCGATGATACCCCTCACCTCGCCCATCGCGATGCTGGTACGCGTACCCTTTGGCGTGCCCGACTGGCAGATTATCGTCTCCGCTACCCTGTTGATTGGCGGCTTTATGCTCACGACATGGATTGCTGCGCGCATCTATCGCGTGGGAATCCTGATGTACGGCAAGAAACCGAGTTACAAGGAGATAGTCAAATGGTTCAGATATAAAGCCTAATACGTCGATTTGTAACGCTAGGAAGACCCGTTTTCCTTCTTACAAAAGCCGGCTTTTTGCTCATCTCCCCCCTCTGTAATAATCACTTTACACTCACGTCTGTTCACGCGAATATTTCCAATCTTA
>Ga0079224_100012497_pt1 | contig 11759 bp, 12 predicted proteins | sample Stecom2015_FD_80414 | JGI IMG/M metagenome (GOLD analysis project Ga0079224, IMG submission 80414) | Agricultural soil microbial communities from Utah to study Nitrogen management - Steer compost 2015 | ecosystem: Environmental > Terrestrial > Soil > Agricultural land | place: USA: Utah...
AAGAAAAGCGAAAGGCGCTTGTCTATAAGGAACATCGACTAACGCCCGCCACGAACTGTGGCAAACGTCGATGCCAGCACATCCTGTGCAAGTAACCACAAGACAGACACTGACAGAAGGCGTTTTGTGCCTTCCGAAGTGAATGGCTTGTGACCTCGAGCCGCTAGCGCCTGCAGCTAGAAACAAAAAGAACAGGAAGGATCATCATAATTCCTTCCAACGAAATGAGAGTTAGGGGTAATTACAGCTAATAATCAACACAAAAAAGGATTGGAAGGAGCTGATTTGCGTAACTTACCCAAACCTATAAAAACCGTAACCATTTTTCTAAGGATAGACTTTAGACCTTCATCAAGAAATGCCTCAAACTTATAATCTCAGGTTAATAGTAAAAGCACTACTTTTGTAGTGTGATTTTCACCCTAAAAAAATGAACCATACTAGGTGTATTTGATTGTTTTTTGAAAAAATTATAAAATGATATATGATTTTTAGTTTTTCGTGTAAACTAATAAGGAATGCTTGTACAATTATGTAGGTTAAATGTGTTAAAATATACCATTAATAAGTGAAGTGCCGTTACAAATATGTGACGTAAATAAGGGAAAAGGACTGCCATACGTTTGTTTTCATCCTGAAAGTGTTGGACTTGTTATATCCGTAGCATCCAGGGTTTCCCTTACAAAACCGTCATCTTCGCTAGAAGGGAGCCACATATGGAAAAACTAAAAATAGCAGGCGGTTATCCATTAAAAGGAACTGTAAAAATTAGTGGGGCAAAGAATAGTGCAGTTGCCCTCATCCCAGCAACGATCCTAGCTGAAACGCCAGTTACAATTGAGGGTCTACCAGATATTTCAGATGTGCAAATTTTAGGTGATTTGCTTGAAGAAATTGGTGGCCATGTTTCGATAAATAAAGAAGAAGTGTACGTTGACCCATCAAATATCGTGTCAATGCCATTACCGAATGGAAAAGTGAAAAAGCTTCGTGCATCCTACTATTTAATGGGAGCGATGCTTGGTCGGTTTAAAAAAGCGGTTATTGGTTTGCCAGGTGGATGTCACCTAGGACCAAGACCAATTGACCAACATATTAAAGGGTTTGAAGCTCTTGGAGCAAAAGTGACAAACGAGCAAGGTGCGATTTACCTTCGTGCGGATGAATTAAGAGGTGCACGTATTTACCTTGACGTTGTCAGTGTAGGTGCAACGATTAATATCATGCTGGCAGCAGTACGTGCAAAAGGCCAAACGGTGATTGAAAATGCTGCGAAGGAACCTGAAATTATCGATGTTGCCACATTATTAACAAGCATGGGGGCAAAAATTAAAGGTGCGGGAACTGATGTCATCCGAATCGATGGTGTTGAATCCCTACAAGGTTGCCGCCACACGATCATTCCTGACCGTATTGAAGCTGGTACATATATGATTGTTGGTGCCGCAATGGGCGAAGGAGTATTAATTGATAATGTGATCCCACTCCACTTGGAATCCTTAATTGCGAAGTTCCGTGAAATGGGTGTAACCGTAGAAACAAGTGATGACCAAATATGGATAGCTGGAAATAAAGATTTAAAAGCAGTAGATATTAAAACACTTGTGTATCCTGGGTTTCCAACGGACTTACAACAACCTTTTACATCTTTGCTCACAAAAGCAAGTGGAACAGGCGTTGTAACAGATACTATTTATAGTGCAAGATTTAAGCATATTGATGAGCTTCGCCGTATGAACGCACAAATCAAAGTCGAAGGCCGTTCAGCTATAGTGACGGGACCTGTTCAATTACAGGGAGCAAAAGTAAAAGCAAGTGATTTGCGCGCAGGTGCATCACTTGTTGTTGCAGGCTTAATGGCTGAAGGTGTAACAGAAATTACTGGTCTAGAACATATAGACCGTGGTTACAGCCATTTAGAAGAAAAACTAACAGGACTTGGTGCAACGATTTGGCGAGAAAAGTTAACAGAAGAAGAAATCGAGCAAGTACAAAATTCATAGAAAAACATCAGCAACTTGCCTAAAAACGAGTTACGTCTTGTGGCGTAGTCGGTGTTAGCACTACCTATGCTTCAGACCTTAGCCGAAAGAGACGTTGCTTTTTCAATATCCTAGTCGCTGGGTTTTGACAGAATTGAATAAAAATTTATCACTCCCACTACAAAAAGTGGGAGTTTTCATGTATCCTTAAAAGTAAAGTGAAAGCGAGTGCATAGTGACGTATCAATGGGATTGAATCCTTAGGAGAAAGTAAAACTTGGGAAGCATAGCGATTCGATGTTAAGCTGATTTTCCAAAGGGTGTTAGATATCTCATAAGTCAACTACGAGCTGGAACTAGATAGTCAAAACGAAAGCGCTTAACACTGGCGTTAGGTAGCACAAATTTTTATCAAAACGAAGAACTGTTATCGCAAGGGGGAAAAAGTCATGGAAAGAAGCTTATCGATGGAGCTAGTACGTGTAACAGAAGCAGCAGCATTGGCATCAGCCCGTTGGATGGGACGCGGTAAAAAAGATGAAGCAGATGGAGCAGCAACCTCTGCGATGAGAGATGTATTCGATACGATACCAATGAAGGGACAAGTTGTTATTGGTGAGGGAGAAATGGACGAAGCCCCAATGCTGTACATTGGTGAAAAACTTGGAAACGGTTACGGTCCGAGAGTGGATGTTGCTGTTGACCCACTAGAGGGAACCAATATAGTTGCATCGGGTGGGTGGAATGCATTATCGGTGCTGGCGGTTGCCGATCACGGAAATTTACTGCATGCCCCAGATATGTATATGGACAAAATTGCTGTTGGCCCTGAAGCGGTGGGTTCAATTGATATTAATGCACCGATTATTGACAATCTAAAAGCGGTGGCAAAAGCGAAAAACAAGGATGTTGAAGATGTAGTAGCGACTGTACTAAACCGTCCTAGACATGAGCATATCATTTCACAACTTCGTGAAGCGGGTGCTCGTATTAAGCTAATTAATGATGGTGATGTAGCAGGCGCAATCAATACTGCATTTGATCATACTGGTGTCGACATTCTGTTTGGTTCTGGTGGTGCTCCAGAAGGAGTGCTATCAGCGGTTGCTTTAAAATGCTTAGGTGGAGAAATACAAGGTAGACTTGTACCGCAAAATGATGAAGAACTAGCTCGTTGTCATAAAATGGGACTTGATGTTTCAAAAGTACTCCGCATGGAAGACTTAGTTACGGGTGATGACGCTATTTTTGCAGCGACAGGTGTTACTGATGGAGAGCTTTTACGTGGGGTTCAATTTAAAGGTTCGATTGGCACAACACATTCTCTTGTCATGCGTGCAAAGTCAGGAACAGTGAGATTCATAGATGGTAGACATAGCCTTAAGAAAAAACCAAATCTAGTAATTAAATAGAGTTGAAGCGAGTCTTGTGCTCGCTTCTCTTGATTTGAATATAGACAACGTCAAAATTCTATCAAAATAATGGTATTGATTAAAAATACGAGAATAGGGTAAAATAGGTTAAGACTATCGATAATCGTTTTCTTCTACCTATTTCACAATTAGGGTCTCGTCATGCATCCAAAAAAACGAGCCCCGTGGTAAAACTTCTCAATCCTCAAAATGCTTCTACTTCATTCCATCCATTTCGCAACATATGAAATGTTTCATAGTGTCTCTATTTTTTGGGAGAGAAAAATCTTAAAACGCTTTTATATGATGGACGAATGAATTAATCATACAAATCAATCAATTGGAGAGCATTTACGAGCTGTAGAAATGATATCTTTTAAAGTAAATTATATAAAACAAAGAGTGGTGTACGAATGAGTATTACAATTTCAAGTTTGGAAAACATGAAGCTTAAAGAATTATATGAATTAGCGCGGGAGTATAAGGTTTCGTACTATAGCAAATTAACGAAGAAAGAATTGATTTTTGCTATCTTAAAAGCGCGCGCTGAACAGGATGGCCTTTTATTTATGGAGGGCGTTCTCGAAATTATTCAATCAGAAGGATTTGGATTCTTACGCCCAATCAACTATTCTCCTTCTTCAGAGGATATTTATATTTCTGCATCTCAAATCCGCCGTTTTGACTTAAGGAACGGGGATAAAGTATCAGGTAAAGTGCGTCCTCCGAAGGAAAACGAACGCTATTACGGACTTCTTCACGTTGAAGCTGTAAACGGTGAGGACCCAGAAACAGCAAAAGAACGTGTTCACTTCCCTGGTCTAACACCTCTATATCCAGATCGCCAAGTAGTGTTAGAAACAAAGCCAAACCATATTTCCACACGCATAATGGATATTTTGGCACCAGTTGGTTTTGGTCAACGTGGGCTTATTGTAGCTCCACCAAAAGCTGGTAAAACCATGCTTATTAAAGAAATCGCAAACAGCATTACAACAAATCATCCAGAGGCTGAATTGATTGTATTGTTAATTGACGAACGACCAGAAGAAGTAACAGATATTGAACGTTCCGTTGCAGGGGACGTTGTCAGCTCAACATTTGATGAGGTTCCAGAAAACCATATAAAAGTTGCTGAATTAGTCCTTGAAAGAGCGATGCGTCTTGTTGAACATAAACGTGACGTCATCATTCTTATGGATAGTATCACACGTCTTGCAAGAGCCTATAACCTTGTAATTCCACCAAGTGGTCGTACGCTCTCAGGGGGGATTGACCCAGCTGCATTCCACCGCCCAAAGCGATTCTTTGGTGCTGCGAGAAACATTGAAGAAGGTGGTAGCTTAACCATTTTAGCAACTGCCCTTGTTGACACAGGATCTCGAATGGATGATGTTATCTATGAAGAGTTCAAAGGTACGGGTAACATGGAACTTCACCTTGATCGTTCTCTAGCGGAACGTCGGATTTTCCCTGCACTCGATATCCGCCGCTCTGGGACAAGGAAAGAAGAGCTTCTTATTGAAAAAGACAAACTGGATAAAATTTGGGCAATTCGTAAAGCAATGTCAGATCAACCTGATTTTGCAGAGAAGTTCTTACGCAGACTTAAGCAAACTAAGACAAATGCAGAGTTCTTTGAAATGCTTGAAGCAGAAAAGAAAGCGGCAGCTGCAAGAAGAAGCAGTAAATCAGAAAGTTAAGTGTGGATGAGAATGTGACTAGAATCTGTTTGGAAAAAATAATGCGATTTAGCGATTTTTAACAGCAGGATTAAGTTGCAATTCATGGAATCACTTGTTATAATTTCAACATGTGCGTTTTAGGTATTAGATGATTTCAAAATGAAAATGAAATCGATGTGTCGTTTTCATTGAATGTTTTGGCATCATTTCAAGATTGTCCAAGCAATTTTGCTAAAACGTAACTCTGTTTCGATTAATGATTCAGGGCGGAAGGAGATGAGACGAATGAAAGCAGGAATTCATCCAAACTATAAAAAAGTTATGGTGAAATGTGCTTGTGGAAACGAATTTGAATCTGGTTCTGTAAAAGAAGAGTTACGCGTTGAGGTTTGCTCAGAGTGTCACCCATTCTATACTGGCCGTCAAAAATTCGCTGATGCAGGTGGACGTGTAGATAAATTCAACAAAAAATACGGTATTAAATAATATCGTTTTGAAAAGCCAAAAACAGGCAAGTTTTTTCTTCTTGCCTGTTTTTTGTGTGTTAGAACCATTTTTTCGCAATCATTTTTATACCCTCGTATAAATAAATCCTCTAACTTACAGTCAATCTATTGACTCAGGTAATTCAACCGAGGAAAGGAAGGACTCAGGTTCCATGTATATTATGAAGCAAAGTGGCTGGCTTGAAGTAATTTGTGGAAGCATGTTTTCAGGAAAGTCCGAAGAGTTGATTCGACGTGTACGTCGTACTGAATTTGCAAGACAATCCGTTCAGGTGTTTAAGCCCCAAATTGATAATCGATATAGTGATAACTCAGTTGTCTCTCATAATGGGACATCCTTTATCGCCAAACCAGTAGCAACCTCCGCTGAGATCTTGAAGGAGGTATCAGCAGATACAGATGTAGTTGCAATTGATGAAGTACAATTCTTTGATGATGAGATTGTGGAAGTTGTACAAGTTCTCGCAAACCGTGGTCATCGTGTTATTGTAGCGGGCTTGGATCAAGACTTCCGTGGCGAGCCATTTGGAAAGGTACCAGAGTTGCTTTCACTAGCAGAGCTTGTGACAAAGCTCCAAGCAGTATGCTCTGTATGTGGTTCACGATCAAGCAGAACACAACGTTTAATCAATGGAAAACCAGCTTCCTATGATGATCCAGTTATTTTAGTAGGTGCGTCTGAATCGTACGAGCCACGTTGCCGTCACCACCATGAAGTACCAGGAAAACCAATCCAAACTTCCGTGATAAATCAGGATTCCGTTGATTTATCACGTAAATAAATGAATGTTTGATACATGATGTATTTTGAGGAGCGCTCCGTTCGGGGTGCTTTTTAATTTTGAACACAAAAAAGATCAGGCTGTTTTTCCTGATCCTTAAAATAAAAAACCAAATACCCTTTTTCGTTTTCTGGTTCCTTCTACTTTTTCGAGAGTGATCGCAGTTTGTTTTTGGAGTTCTTCTTTTTCCATTTCAAGTTGTTCGATGTATGCTTCCATTTTTTGCACGCGTTTTTGCAGTTCATCAATCTCTTTTCGATGCTGTAGAAGCTGGTATGATACGACATCACTTGCCTTTTTCTCAATCTCTTTTTCGTTTTCCTTAATCCGTTCCATAATCATATTTAATTTTTGCGAAAGTGTTTTATCTGAAGCTTGTACCATCTTACGTGCGGTCCCCTTCCTAGGCTCTGGTGTTGATAGTTCGATTTTATCAGATGGAACCCCAGATTTCACTTGATTCCATATTTGTTCGAATAGTGGAAGGTCTGATTCTTCAAACACGTAGTGGCCGTATTCATTTTTTTTACACGGTAGTTGATAGGTTTTAATCCATTTTCGAACCGTTCTACTTGAAACCCCTAATCTTCTTGCAAATTCTGCAGTATTCATTCCCACCATTCCCCCTAATACTTAACATCTCTCTATTTTTCCGATTGTTTTATATAGTTCTATGTTTCTCCCTCTACATGCGAAAATCCTTCTATGTAGACAAAACTAGTCTCTTTTCGTCAAAGAAAGAAACAATCTTACATAAATTTCACGAAATTTTGTGGAGATAAAGAAACCGTAATTTGCTTTGACCTATCTGGGTACCCTATACTATAATTATAATGTTATGGACTAAATTTTGAGGTGAAGACCGTGTTCGATCGTTTAGCTGCTGTAGAAGCTCGTTATGAAAAACTAAATGAACTATTAAGTGATCCAGATATCGTAAGTGACACAACCAAACTACGTGAATATTCAAAAGAACAATCAGATATACAAGAAACTGTTGAAACGTATAGAGAGTACAAAGAAGTGAAGGAACAGTTAACCGACGCAAAAGCTATGCTTGAAGAAAAGCTAGATGCTGAAATGCGTGAAATGGTAAAGGAAGAAATTAATGAACTTGAGGATCAAATGGAGAGTCTTGAGGAGCGTCTCCATGTGTTACTGTTGCCGAAGGATCCGAATGACGACAAAAACGTTATTATGGAAATCCGCGGTGCAGCTGGTGGAGACGAGGCTGCGTTATTTGCGGGTGACCTTTACCGCATGTACAGCCGTTATGCGGAGCACCAGGGCTGGAAGACGGAAGTAATGGATGCAAACTCTACTGGTGTTGGTGGGTATAAAGAGATTATCTTTATGATTACTGGAAAAGGTGCCTATTCGAAATTGAAGTTTGAAAACGGGGCACACCGTGTACAACGTGTTCCTGAAACGGAATCAGGCGGACGTATCCACACCTCAACTGCGACTGTTGCTGTATTGCCTGAAGCGGAAGAGGTTGAAGTTGAAATTCATGAAAAAGACATTCGTGTTGATACATTTGCTTCTAGTGGACCAGGAGGACAAAGTGTTAACACCACCATGTCAGCGGTTCGTTTAACGCATATACCGACTGGAACAGTGGTTTCTTGTCAGGATGAGAAATCTCAAATCAAAAACAAGGAAAAAGCGATGAAGGTATTGCGTGCCCGTGTGTATGATAAGTTCCAACAGGAAGCACAAGCGGAATATGATCAAAACCGTAAGCAAGCAGTTGGTACTGGTGATCGTTCAGAACGTATCCGTACGTACAATTTCCCACAAAACCGTGTAACCGACCATCGTATTGGATTAACCATTCAAAAGCTTGATCAAATTTTAACTGGAAAGCTTGATGAAGTGATCGATGCGCTTATCATGGAAGACCAAGCAAGAAAAATGGAGCAAGCTGAATAATGGCAGAGTTTCAAAAAATATATGAAGCCCTCAAATGGGCTTCTTCTTTTTTACAGGAAAATGGTCGGGATGAAAATATAGGGGAATTGTTATTATGTCATTATCTTGGCTTAAATCGGGCACAACTGCTAGCAGAAGTAAGGGAAGAGCTTGATGAAGATGTAAAGCAGAAATTTGTACATGCAATGAATGAGGTTGCACGTGGAATACCTGTTCAACACATCATTGGGTATGAAGAGTTTTATGGTCGAAGATTTTTGGTAAATGAGGAAGTCTTAATACCGAGGCCCGAGACAGAAGAGCTTGTTCAAGGTGTGCTTGAAAGGATAAAACGATTATACGCTGTGGAAGACCGTGTGAAGGTCGTGGATGTCGGAACAGGAAGTGGTGCAATATCGATTTCCCTTGCGCTTGAGAATCAGCAGCTTGAGGTGATGACGGTAGATATTGCGAAGGCCTCAATCGATGTAGCAAAAGCCAACGCTGCTCGATTAGGAGCTAATGTGAGCTTCTTTGAAGGTGATTTGTTAGGACCTCTAATTGAAGCTGACATGAAGGTGGATGTGGTCGTTTCAAATCCACCGTATATCCCAGAAGAAGACATTGAAACGTTATCGACTGTTGTAAAAGATCACGAACCGATTCGGGCACTTGTTGGTGGGAAAGATGGTTTGGATTTTTATCGGCGATTTATGAAAGAGATTCCTCGTGTTTTGAATGAAAAAGGACTCGTTGCTTTTGAAGTAGGCATAGGGCAAGGGGAAGTAGTAGCAGAAATGCTACGACTCACTTTCTTAGGAGCCAAAGTTGATGTGGTCAATGATATTAATGGTAAAGACCGAATGGTTTTTGCTGAGATCGGGTTTTAAAAACAAGCTTGGGACATCAATCATCCCAAGCTTGTTTTTGTTGTTGGGGGCAAAGTGGAAAAAATTCGTGCTATATGTTAGCCAGAGTCTCCTTCAAAGATTGTATGAAGAGGAAAACCCCGAGAATAGAAAAGCCTAACCCTCTTCATAGGTCGTATGAAGGGTAAAACCCCGAGAATAGAAAAGTCTAACCCTCTTCATAGGTCATATGAAGGGTAAAACTCTGAGAATAGAAAAGCCTAACCCTCTTCATAGGCTGTATGAAGAGGAAACCCGCGAGAATAGGAAAGCCAAATCCTCATCATAGCCTTTTAGTAATTTTTCTTCCATGTAATAAAATAAACAACAATTTGGGTCAATGGGCAAAGGAGTAATAAGATGATTGGGTAGTAAGGTACCTTATCTGAGATGAATGGATAGAGTAAGAAAAGACTTGCGATGATTGGGAATGTGTACCACATGCTGATGTAAGATGCTCGGCAAGCTTTACCAGTTAGTTCTTTTTCTCGTTCGTCTCCTTCCTCAAATTCTTGAGGTAACAAGAATACATTCTTCCATGACTTTCGTTTCTTTTTTAATTGTGGATATGTGATGGCTGTAAATATGATGCCGACAACAACAGCGATATAAACGGGTAACAGATTAATTTCAACGCTCCAAGGTGGTTCTTTGTCGGTTAGAACAATTTCGGCAAAGTCCATTTGGGTATAATACATGGATGATAAAAACCAACCCCATATCACAATTGAAATAATTGAATACAAAATATTACGTACGATACTCATTTTTCCTCATCCTCCAAATAAAAAATGTCCTCAATTGGCAAGTTAAATGTCCGTGCAATATTCATCGCTAGCAATAGGGAAGGGATGTAGCTTCCTTTTTCCAGAGCAACAATCGTTTGGCGTGTTACATGGACTTTTTCAGCAAGTGCCCCTTGGGTAAGACTGTGTCTTGCACGAAGTTCCTTCACGCGGTTTTTGATCTCCATTTTACATTATCCTCCAGTTGTTTCTACTTACATTGTAAAGTTAACCATACATTTTGTAAAGTCAACTATACATATTTTTTAAAAAATAATGAATTCGTCTATAAAAAAATAGTTTAATAGAATTTTTTAAATTAGTAGTTTAGGATTTTATTTTTTTGGCGAGAATGAGTTGTGAAGGGATGGTGCTAGAGAATGAGCAAACAAATTGCAATTATATCATTTATCTTTTTACTGTTAATTGGGGCGAATAGCCATTTATTAATAAAAGAAACAAGTGCGCAGGAATTTCAAGTGATTCCAGACGAGGCGATTCGACTTCGCATTTTAGCGAATAGTGATTCTGATGAAGATCAGGGGCTAAAGCGTAAAGTTAGAGACGAAGTGAACGCTGAAATTACCGAGTGGGTTGAAGAGTTAACTTCAATTGAAGCTGCAAGAGAGTTGATTCAAGAGAGACTTCCAGAAATCGAGAAAATCGTTGCTAGAGTATTAGACGAAGAAAATAGCAATCAGTTTTACACGGTTGATTATGGACGTGATGTTCAATTTCCGACAAAGCTTTATGGTCAGTTTCTATATCCAGCAGGAGAGTATGAAGCGATTTTGATTACATTAGGTGAAGCAGAGGGTTCAAACTGGTGGTGCGTGTTGTTTCCTCCGTTATGTTTCTTAGATTTCTCAACAGGAGACGCAATTGAGGCTTCCAATGAAGAACCAAAAGATGTGGCTGATCTGGATGAGGAAGAAAAAGAAGTAAAAGTAGAAATAGACGATAAAGAAGAAGACAATGAGGATAAGAAAGACAATAAAGATACAGAAGAGGGAGAAGTTGAAGTGAAGTTCTTCTTAGTAGAATTTTTTACATCATTATTCAGTTAAAATCTATCATTTTGGTTCTAGGCGTGTACACCACCTCATAGAGTAGTTACTAGATAAGGAAAATGGGGTGGAGACAATGAAACGAATTAGAACGGCAAATGTAAACGATATTGAACAAGTAAGAGTGTTTCTGGGACAAGCAGAGGTCAGTGCAGAAGGAATTGAATCGATTATTGATCATTTCATTTTAATGGAGGATCACGAGCAAAATATCCTAGCAACATTAGGAATTGAGAGAATTGAGGAAGATGGGTTACTTCGTTCACTCGTTATTTCCCCAGGCGTGGATCAAACCAATTTATTAACCTTATTTAAAAGTGCAATCTCCCTGGCGAAGCATAAGGAAATAAGTGGTTTATTTTTAGCCACTAATAAACAAGCATCGATTCAATTTTTCGCAATGCTTGGCTTCTCGCAAGTGGAAGAAGATTTGTTGCCGAATCATATTAAAAACTCAAATCATATAGCTCAGCTTCTTGAAAATGCGGATCCGATGTTTATGGTTTCGCAAATTGAAAAATAATAATCAATCAACATAACATTTGCATATGGTAAATAAAAAGTTAAGCCCTTGTTTGTGGACAGAATGTGCGCAAGTGAGGGTTTTTATTTTAAAATTTTGTGGATAATGTGGATAAATTCCATTGTTAAAATGCGGAGAAATGTGATAGTGTATGGAACGTGAAGAAAAATATGGGCTGTGGATGTATTTTTTCCTCTT
>Ga0079224_100012499_pt1 | contig 11759 bp, 10 predicted proteins | sample Stecom2015_FD_80414 | JGI IMG/M metagenome (GOLD analysis project Ga0079224, IMG submission 80414) | Agricultural soil microbial communities from Utah to study Nitrogen management - Steer compost 2015 | ecosystem: Environmental > Terrestrial > Soil > Agricultural land | place: USA: Utah...
TGTCCCCTCGACTTGATGGTGGTCTTGTTTTTTTAGAAAGGCAATGTTTCTTTGCAGTCCAGTGTATTTGGCTCTTTTAACGGCTGACTTACGAAAAATCTCATTGAAAGTTTCCCGAGTTATTTCATTCCAGTCTTGTTTGCTCATTTGCAGTAAACTGGGGTGGGGATTAAACTTAGGTTCCTGATGTTGAACCGAGAAGCGGTTCCATGGGCACACATCCTGACAGATATCACAACCAAACATCCAGTTTTCCATTTTTCCTGAGAACTCATTGGGTATTTCATCTTTTAGCTCGATCGTTAAGTAAGAAATACAGCGACTGGCATCCACTACTTTATTGTCTTGAAGCGCATCTGTAGGACATGCATCTATGCAGCGTGTACAAGTTCCGCAGTGATCTGTAGCCATCTGGTGATCATATTCTAGTTTTAAGTCGACTACCAATTCCGCTAAGAAAAAGAAGGATCCACGGCTCTTGGAGAGGAGGAGGCTATGTTTTCCAACCCAGCCGAGCCCCGCTTTTTCTGCCCAGGCTTTATCAAGAATAGGTGCTGAATCAACAAATGCCCGTCCTGCAACTTCGCCAATGTTTTCATGAATGAAAGATAAAAGCTCGTTGATTTTTTCTTTGATCACAAAATGATAATCGACTCCATATGCATATTTAGATATCTTGGGGGCATCAGGGTCGCGTTGGCGCTCATTAGTATAGTAATTATAAGATAGAGAAATAACAGATTTTGCCCCGTCTACTAATAGTCGCGGATCCAGCCGTTTATCAAAGTGATTCTCCATATAGGATAGTCTACCTTGGTAACCCTTCTTAAGCCAGCTTTCGAGGTAAGGTGCTTCCTTTTCCAGAAAATCAGCCTTTGATATCCCACAGGAAAGAAAGCCTAGACGCTGAGCCTCGTCTTTGATTAACTTCGTATACCGTTCTGTTGTAGAAGACATTCTACAAAGGTAGGGACTTAGTTACAAGTAACCATACCTTCGGGATAAATTAACGGACTCAGGAAGGGGATGTCAAGGTTTGAGCCACGGAGGATAAACCAGCTTCCCATAATAAGAAAGAGAAAAGGAAGCCAACCCGACAAATTAAAAGGAATGTATTTTTTAATGTATGATCCAGCAATACCTGTTAAAAGCATAAGTGGCAGAGTTCCAATTCCGAATAACAGCATGAACTTTCCACCGGCAAGTGTACTCCCTGTACTGAGCGCAGTAGCGAGTGCCATATAAACCATACCGCAAGGAAGGAAGCCGTTTAACATACCGGCAATGAAGTTGCCTCCTGGTCGGTACAGCCAATAGCCCATCTTTTTATAAAGAGGAGCGAATAATCGCTGTTGGGCTGCAATGAAGCGATTTGAACGATGTCCCAAAAGGGTAAATAGTCCCATAGCGATCAGGATCGTGCCGGTTAGCAGACTTAGTCCCTGCTGCCAACCCCGATACTCCGCGCCAACCGAAACGGTTCCGATGATTAAACCGAAAAAAGCATACATAAGGATCCTGCCTAGTTGATAAATGACACGATTGGTCAATAACCTAACATGGGTCTTCCCACCTGTCGGGAGGGCAAGAAGGAGGGGTCCGCACATAGCAACACAATGGAGGCTACCCAACAAACCCATAAAGAAAGCTAAATAATCCGCATTCATGGAATATATACACTTTTTTCAAATAACAGAGGGATCCCTTTTTGGCTTTTCCAATTGATCTGCACATTCCAGCGACCCGCACTAAGATTGCTGACGGGCAATCTATATGCTTTAGCATCAGTCGAGAAAGGCAGGTCGAGATCCTGCGATGAATCAGATTCACGTCTTAAGATGATCTTTCCTTTATTATTCAATTCTTTAAATTGAATCACTAAATACCCGCTGTCAACTTTTAGATCAGGTTCTAAGTTTAACTCAGCTACATTGGTCTTGTGATTATAAGTTGAATCGTATTCGAGTCCCTTTTCGTAATAGTCCTCCTCAATAAGTGAATCATGATCATTGCTGACCATGTAAATCCCGGTTCCGACGGCGATGATTACAAACAATAATAGTGTTAAAAAGATTTTGACGCCCCAATTCATGCTTTAATTTCCCGGTGGTGAGATAAATGTCGTTTTTAATGTTTCAAGCGTACGATCGCCGGAAATTACCTTGATTCGTACATCTGTTTTGTAAGTTGATATATCCTTGGACTCACCGATTAGGAAGAAGCTGAATTGCGCAGTTTCGCTGGGTTTCAATACTTCTCTTGGATTGACCAACTTGATGGTAAAGTTAGGATCTTCTGCCTCTAATACAAATGGTAATTCGGTATTTGACTTATTGATCAGTTCCAGGTTGTAGAGATTACTGACCGTTCCTTCTGTCTGGTTAATTTGGTAACTCGTACCTTTGGCTCGTAACAGCGTTCCCCCCACCTCTGATCTGGATAAGATAAGCCAACCAAAAATGGCAAGAAGTACTACTAAAACAATTGAATAAGCAATAATACGTGTTGTGTTTTTTTCGGTCGTATTCTCTTCAATTTGTTTGGAAGAATAAAATCCAATTAAGCGCTTTGGTCGATTGATTTTTTCCATGACGCTATCACACGCATCAATACATGCCGTACAGTTTACACATTCTAATTGTAGTCCGTCACGTATATCTATACCTGTAGGGCATACCTGAACACAAAGCGTACAGTCGATACAGTCACCGAGTTCTTGCTGCTGTTCAGCTCCCTTTTTGATCTTGCCTCTTGGTTCTCCTCGTTGATAGTTATAAGCCACGACCAGGCTTTGGTCGTCAAGTAACACGCCTTGCAATCTTCCGTAAGGACAAATATGCGTGCAGACAATTTCTCGGACGAATGCAAATACACCGTAAAACAAAAATGTAAATACGATCATTGACACCAGCCCGCCGATATGTTGTCCTACGGGTTCCGTAATAATTTGATAAAGGGCATCAACACCAATGACATATGCTAAAAATAGATTAGAGATGAGGAATGAAATAAGAAAGTAGATTACATGTTTTAATGTCTTTTTAAATATCTTCTCCGAAGTATTCGGACCTTTGTCACGTTTTCTTTGTTGGTTTGCATCGCCTTCAATCCAATATTCGATTTTTCGGAAGATAAGTTCCAAAAAGATTGTCTGCGGACATGCCCATCCGCACCAGACACGACCATAAACAACGGTAAATAGCACGATAAATACAAGACCGATCAGCATTCCAAATACGAATATATGTAGGTCCTGTGGCCAAAATACGGTACCGAAGATTACGAATTTTCGCTCAATAATATTGAACAAAAGGAAGGGCTCGCCATTAATTTTAATAAATGGCATGATTAAGAATACAACAACTAAAAAGTAACCGAACCATTGCCGGTAGTTCAAAAGTTTTCCACTTGGCTTTTTGACATAGAGTGGACGTGAACTCTTTTCACTTATCGTTGGTTGATATTCTGGACTTGCCATTTTCTCTCTTCCCCTTCCTTTTCAATTAAATGTTTTGTATTCTATATTGATGTTTCTGTTGCCGTAGTTGTTTCTTCCGTGTCGGTCGTTGCTTCGCCTTCCGTTTCTGCTTCGCCCGCTGCATCGCTCGCGCGTCCCTCCATTTTTTCACCTTCAGCTGCTTTCGGGTTAGGAGGGTTGGTGCCTACGATGGAGACGATGTAATTGGCTACTTGGGCGATCTGTACCGGTGTCAAGTTTGCTTCCCAGGGAACCATCCCTTTGTCAGGAACACCGTATTTAATTGTCCTGAAAATATCGCCTACTTCGCCACCGTGAAGCCAAAAGTCATCGGTGAGATTGGGCCCTATCAGGCCTTCTCCCTGATTTCCGTGACACATACCGCAGTTTAATAAATAGATCTCTTGTCCAGCGGCAACAAATTCCGGAGAGAGGTCGACAGTAACCGAATTCTCATCAATATTGCTGCCTGAGGCTTCTAAAAATGCTAAGCGATCGGTTTCAGCTTGTTCCATTTGTGCCAGATATTCTTCTTCTTGGTTCATTCCCCAACCGAACACATCATAAACCAACAGGTAGCCAACGGCAAAAACAATTGTTGAATAAAATAAAGCATTAAACCAGAGTGGTGTAGGGTTATCCAATTCCCTGATGCCGTCGTATTCATGATCGATCATGATCTCTTCTTCGGTCTCCAGAGGGTTCAGTCCGGCTACTTTATTCCACCACGCTTTTCTCCTTTTCTTTCTTTCAGCTTTCGGAACGACTAATGCAGATTCTTCCGCTTCAAGTTCCGGCATCGTGACCCGCACCAGTGTCTTTAAAGATTTTAAAACTGCCAGTGCTCCTATAAGTAGAATAACAAAAAGAATTAATGTTATGATGATTAAAATATTTACCGGACTCAGCTCGAATATAGGTTCCAATGCCGCCTCCGTTGCTGCTGCTGTTGAATCTAGAATAATTGATTTCATAGTTTATTATTCTTTCGGGTTAATAGTTTCATTTTCGCCTTCTTCCAATGGCATTTCACTCATATGTTTGGAGTAATCCTTCTTCATTCTAATAAGCATAATGCCTACCACTATAAAGAATATCAGGAAGACCAATAGTGAAAATATTAAATATCTTTCGTCGCCGTTTAAGTTTGTTATTTGTTTAAACATGATCGTTTGTTTTTTTAATTATTTCTCTCCTTGGTTTTCATTCAGTTCATTATTCGGGTTCACTTTGATATCTGTACCCAAGCGTTGCAGATAAGCGATCAATGCAATGATTTCCTTGTCACTACTGGTTTCGACCTGATTAGCTTTTAAATCTGCCGTTATCTGATCAGCTTGTTTTCGCGCTTCATCAATAGAAATGTCAGAATAGCCGTGAGGATAAGGAACCCCTAACTTTTGCATTGCTCTGATTTTTGCTGGCGTGGAGCCATAATCGAGATCCTGCTCCAGAAGCCAAGGGTAGGCAGGCATAACGCTACCTGGCGACGTAATTGTCGGATCAAGCATATGGTCAAAATGCCATTTATTCGGATATTTATTTCCGAGTCGATGTAAATCAGGCCCTGTTCTTTTAGATCCCCACAGGTACGGATAGTCATAAACATATTCTCCCGCCTTGCTGTATTCACCGTATCGTACAGTTTCTGACCGGAACGGTCGCACCATTTGCGTGTGACAGCCCATGCATCCTTCGCGTATATAGATATCCCTTCCTTGCAGTTCCAGCGGAGTGTATGGTTTCACACTAGATATCGTCGGAACATTAGAAGAGATCATAAAAGTTGGCATCATCTCAACCATTCCTCCAATCAAGATAGCAATAAGCGCTAATACCATGAACAGAGCAGGTTTTCTTTCCAAACGTCTGTGTAAACCACGCTCTTTCTTCACTACAGGCTGCAGCGGCATGGCTTCAGCAGGCTCATTTGCTAATAATTTTCCAGACTTAACAGTTTTAACAATATTGTAGGTCATTAAAAGAACCCCACTTAAATACAGAGCTCCGCCGATCGCTCTTAGCATGTACATCGGTAATATTTGTAATACCGTCGTAAGGAAGTTTCCGTATTGCAAGGTTCCTTCTGGTGTAAACTCTTTCCACATCAGACCTTGAACAACAGCGGCCCAGTAAAGAGGGATCGCATAGAACAGAATACCCAATGTACCTAACCAGAAGTGAACTGATGCTAGTTTTACAGAATACAATTGTGTTTTATAAAGCTTTGGAATCAACCAGTACAGAATTGCAAAAACCATAAACCCATTGAAACCTAAAGCTCCTACGTGTACGTGAGCTACGATCCAATCGGTAAAGTGAGCAATTGCATTCACACTCTTAAGTGAAAGCATCGGGCCCTCGAAAGTAGCCATACCGTAACAGGTTAGGGACACCACGAAGAATTTAAGCTTCGGATCTTTTCGAACTTTATCCCAGGCACCGCGAAGCGTAAGAAGCCCGTTGATCATACCTCCCCAACTTGGAGCGATTAGCATGACCGAAAATACAACCCCCAGGTTTTGAACCCATTCAGGTAGTGCGGTATAAAGTAGGTGGTGAGGACCAGCCCATATATAAATAAAGATCAGTGACCAGAAGTGAAGAATACTCAATTTGTACGAGTATACCGGTCTGTTAGCCATTTTAGGAAGGAAATAGTACATCATTCCCAGGAAAGGAGTGGTCAGGAAGAAGGCCACTGCATTATGACCATACCACCATTGGACCAATGCGTCCTGAATCCCTGCATAAATATAGTAGCTCTTCCAGCCACTAACTGGTATTTGAAACGAGTTAACAATATAAAGTACGGCGATCGTGACGAAGGTTGCGATATAGAACCAAATCGCTACATACATATGCTGTTCTCGGCGTTTAAGGATCGTACCAAACATATTAACACCGAACACCACCCAAACGACAACTACTGCAATATCGATAGGCCACTCCATTTCGGCATATTCGTGCGAAGTAGTGAAACCCAGAGCCAGAGTGATAATGGAAGCCACGATAATGGATTGCCAACCCCAAAAATGGATCTTACTTAAGACATCGCTGAACATCCTTGTCTTCAATAGTCGTTGCATGGAGTAGTAAACGCTCATGAAAATAGCGTTACCCACAAAGGCGAAAATGACGCCGTTGGTATGGATCGGACGAATCCTGCCAAAGGTAGTGTACTGGGTTTCAAAATTCATGAAAGGCCAAAAAAGTTGAATAGCAGCGAGTAAACCAACTGTCATACCCGTAATACCCCAAACGATGGTTGCCACCGCAAAATTTCGGACAATCTTATTGTCGTAGGAGAACTTTTCTAGTTGCATAAGTCTGTGTTTTGTGTTTTTTCTGTAAAAGTATTGTCAAATTCTATTTATGGTCGTGATAAATATCGGTTGATAGTGTGACATTAATCATTCTTTTTTTTGTCATCTTTTATCGCTGACTCTGGTTCAGTCTCATCATCAAAGAGGATACGTATCGCAGGTGTGTGAGTGTCATCATGTTGCCCGGTTTTGTTGGCCCAAAAGAAAGCCCCCAGAAAAATCAAAGCAATGAGGATGCTACAGCCTATTAAAAAATAAATTATTGCCATGTTATACGTTTTTTAATTTGTTTTTCTTAGCAAACAGGTGTGTCGCGATGCTGGTGAAACTAATAATTGTGACTGTGCTCAACGGCATTAAAATCGCAGCAAAAAGCGGAGACATCGTTCCTTGCACGGCAAAGGACAGGCCCACAACATTGTAGAGTAACGAAATAGCAAAGCTTAAGTAAATTACTTTCATTGCATCTTTTGCAAAAGACAAAAACTGATAGAGCTTATTTAATGCACTGCCTTCTAAAATAGCGTCACAACCCGGCGAAAAACTGTTGATATCATCGCTGATAGCAATACCAAAATCTGCTGCTTTGAGTGCTCCGGCGTCGTTCAGCCCATCACCGACCATGCTAACCACCCGTTTTTTTTGCTGTAATTGTGATATATAGCTCAATTTATCTTCCGGTAGTTGATTGAAAAGCATTTTGTCCGGTTGAAAGATATCCTTTAATACGATTTTGTCCTTATCCTGATCTCCTGAAATGAGATGTAATTCGTAGTCTTTATCAAGTGTGTTTATAAGTGTTGAAAGACCTTCACGCCAAGGTTGGAGCAGGGTGAAATAACCCTTCGGCTGATTTTCAATGGAAACATAAACCCGGCTACCTGTATTTTCTATTGCAGGACTGCCTGTAAACGTAGCGCTACCTACCTGAATATTTTGTCCATCGATAGTGCCTTGAATACCCTTTCCGGGGATTTCCTGAAAATTCACTATGTTTTTCGCAAAACTGTCAACCTGTAGCCAATTCACGATTTGGAAGCTGAGGGGGTGGCTTGAATTTCGGCAAATGGAGGCTACTTTCTTTTGTTCGCTTTCATCTAAGTCACCAATAAATTGGATATGTTGTGAATTAGGAGATGTGATTGTACCGGTTTTATCGAAAACCAATGCATTTACTTTAGCCATTTGTTCGATAGCAGCCGTGTTTTTAATAAAAAGTTTGTTCTTATCGAAAATACTGAGTGCTGCCGAAAGCGTAAACGGAGAACTGAGCGCAAGTGCACATGGGCAAGCGATAATTAATACGGCCGTAAAAGCTGCCCAAGCCTTGGATGAATCATTGTTGGCCAACCAGAAAACCGCAGCAAGGGTTGCAATTAATAACAGTACGGTTGTAAAATATTTGCTGATCGAATTGCTGAATGTTTGAAACTGACGATCATAATGTTTGTTGTTCTCCTGGTTCCATAGGTTTGTTAAATGGCTTTGAGATACCCGTTTTACGATTTCTAGCTCAATTGCTTCTCCAATCTGCCGCCCACCTGCATAAGCGATTTCCCCTAATACCTTCTTTACAGGAGTACTTTCGCCCGTAACAAAACTAAAGTCGACCGCTGCATTTCCCTTCAAGACGATGGCATCTGCCGGAATGATCTCATTATTCCTGATCAAAATTCTATCGCCGATTTCCAACTCAGAAATTTCTTTTGGTTTTTCTTGGTTATCGTCTATTACCGTCACGGCAACAGGAAAGTAGGAGCGATAATCACGCTCAAAAGAGAGGTGATAAAAGGTTCTGTTTTGTACCCATTTGCCAATGAGAATAAAGAAAACAAGTCCACACAAGGTATCAGAAAAGCCCGGGCCGCTGTTGCTGATGATTTCAATTGCGGATCGAATAAACAAAACTAAAATCCCAAGCGCTAAAGGGACATCGAGGTTCACTTGTTTCATCTTCAGGCTATGATAAGCCGACGTGAAATAGTCTCGAGCGCTGTAAAGCAAAACAGGTAAAGCCAATGCTAAATTCAGCCAGTTGAATAGAAGGCTGTATTGTTGATCTGTTCTTCCGAAACCAAAATATTCAGGCAGGCTGAACAACATGACATTCCCAAAACAAAATCCAGCCACAGCTATCTTTCTTACTAAAGAATTCTGGTTTACTGTCCTTTTTTCCTTAACGACGTCTTGCAGGGTTATAACGGGTTCATAACCAATGTCAATCAATAATTGTATTAAGTTCTTAAGACTTATTTTTTGATGTTTAAATTTGATATTGGCTTGTTTCTTTGTAAAATCGATTCTCGAATAGATGATATTGGGATTCAATTTGTACAGATTCTCAAGTAACCAAATGCAGGAACTACAATGGATTGCCGGAATATAAAATGTTACGATCATGTGTTCTTGATCTTCAAAATCGATCAATTTTTGAATGATCTTAGGTTCATTCAGATAGTCAAGGTTTTCTGTCTTTTTCTTTTGGGTTTTACCAGGATGCTGATTGTATTTGTAATAACTTCTGAGATTGTTTGAGCTTAAGATAGAATATACCGTTTGACATCCTAAACAGCAAAAGCTATGCTCGTCAGCTTGATAAAGCTTCGTGCGAACTGGATCTCCGCAATGAAAACAACTTATTTTCTCTGAGAGTACTTTTCTTTCCATTTGTTAGTAGATCAAATAGCTCTGCTAAAAAGTTTTTTTGTAGGAGTATTGCTATGCAGACGTTCGTCAAATGCCATACAGATATTCCGTAAAAATGCATGCCCCATTTCCGTAACCTTAATATTCCTTTCACTTACATTGATTAATCCATCCTTCTTTAAAGGTAACAATTCTGTCTCTATTTTTTTCCCGATATAATCAAAGTTTCGAAATATAGAACGATTCCAATTTGTTTGACTCTTACACATGATGTCCAAAATATGTTTGCGTAAAATCAAATCAAGCTTTGTATGAATATGTCCTTTCATCAAAGGCAGCTTTCCTTCTGCTAAAATCGCATGATATTCTTCGTTTTTCTTTACGTTTTGGGCAAAAGCATGCCACGAATCACTGATCGAAGAAACTCCCAGTCCAATCATCAACTGAGAATATCGGTCTGTATAACCCATGAAATTGCGGTGTAATGTTCCCTCTTTCGATGCCTTATATAGGGAGTCGGTAGGCAATGCGAAGTGGTCCATCCCTATGTCGCTATAGCCACTTTGGCTGATGATTTTCTTTCCTAATTGATAGAGCTGAAGTTTTTCTTCGTCTTTAGGCAAATCGTCTTCGTTATAATGTCTTTGTCCGGGTCGCAGCCACGGTACGTGGGCGTAACTATAGAACGATATTCTGTCGGGTCTTAGTTTAGTGACTTTTTCGACTGTATCACGAATGGTCGTTGATGTTTGTTTTGGCAAGCCATAGATCAAGTCGAAATTGATAGAAGTATAACCGATTTTTCTGGCCTGTTTTACTACGTAATTAACTTCTTCTTCAGTTTGTTTCCGATTGATTAGAAATTGTATCAGCGGGTCAAAGTCTTGAATTCCCAAGCTCAGTCTTCTAAAACCTAGATTGTACAGCGTTTGCAGGTGCTCTACAGTTGTATTTGCCGGATGTGCTTCAAATGAAAATTCTGACTCTGAGCTAACGCGGCAATCTTGAAGCAGACCTTCAACCAATAATTTCAAGTTCTCTGGACTAAAAAAGGTAGGCGTTCCGCCACCGAGGTGGATATCGGATACAAGAATGTCATCTCCTAAATGTTTTTTATATAATTGCCACTCCTTCAGAACGTCATTTAAGTAAGGTATCTCAACACCATGGTTTTTGGTAATCCGTGTATTACAGCCACAATAAGTACACAAGCTTTCGCAAAAGGGTAGGTGGATGTATAAACTAATCCCTTCATCAGACGACTGCTCGTAAGCCATTTTTATCCGCTCGATCCATTTCTCTTCAGTCCAGGTTTCACTATCCCAGAAAGGAACCGTTGGATAGCTCGTATAACGCGGTGCTGGAACGTTATATTTGCTTATCAGGTCTTGCTTTTGTGATAGGCTGTGTGGAGAGGTCGTTGCTTTCTTGTAATCCTTTTGCTGCATAATCGAGTATATTAATAATTTGATGAGCCTTTTTCTCGTCAGTCAAACTACATTGTACATGGATAATAGGTATCCCAACTTGTGTGGCGAGTTGCAATACCTCTAACGATGGCTTATGATCCCGGCTGATTATAAGTTTAATTCCTATTTCCTTACTTCGCTTTAGCAGGCCAAGTGTCAGTGTGTCTAATTTGTATAATATAAGCACATCTTTACCTATGGCAAAAACTAAGTTTGCTTCATTTAAGGCATTGGAAATAAATAAAAAATCATGTTTCTTCGAGTTGGCCTTTGCCAAAGATACCTTCTCATTATTTCGGATACTATAAGCAATGGCTTTCATCTCACCAAAGTTAGGTTCACTTGGATGTCTTTCCTATGGATCTAGTCACAGGAATAGATGATATTAATCACAATTTATCAGGTTACTCTTTTTAGTCCCTGAATATCCAGAACATGGATTGAGTTTCCCTCTTTTGTTATTAGGTTTTCGTCCTTGAAGTCCGCTAAGATTCTACTGACAGTTTCATTGGCGGTGCCCGCCATGGAAGCTAAGTCATCTCTTAAAACTCTGATTTTATATGTATTCTGACTGTTTCCACTACTGAGCTTTTCAGTATAAAAAACAAGAGCTTCCGCAATTCTCTTCCGGACGGTGCCGTATGCTAAACTTAGAAGTCGTTCACTTTTAAACTGACTGTTGCCGGCAAGCAAGTGAATGAATTTTGCGTTGAGGGCAGGTCGTTTCGCTACCAGGTTTTGCAGGTCGGCTTTGTTAATCAGCGTTAGTTCACAATCTTCCAGACTTTCTACGTTCTCCCAGTACCTGTTATTCGTTAGAATGGCATCATATCCCAAAAA